>Ga0209450_10000287_pt1 | contig 27204 bp, 17 predicted proteins | sample FrelakmetLWP11LW_FD_187149 | JGI IMG/M metagenome (GOLD analysis project Ga0209450, IMG submission 187149) | Freshwater lake sediment microbial communities from the University of Notre Dame, USA, for methane emissions studies - LWP11 LW (SPAdes)... | ecosystem: Environmental > Aquatic >...
TGTCCATTTACCGGCAGAACCTGTTGACTTGTAAATATCATAACCCCCAAGTCCGTTCTTCCTGCCTGTTGAACTGAAATAAAGCGTCTGAGTCGGAATATCATAAAAAGGAGAACATTCATCACCAATAGAATTGACTTTACTTGAAAGAGCAACGGGGTTGCTATAAGTATCCGTCTTTTTATCATACTGGGAATACCAGATATCCATACCACCTCTTCCTCCGGGCCTGTCGGAGATAAAATAGAGAATATCCCTGCCTGTTCTGAGATTTCTGCCCAGAGCCGGCTGTGTAGCTGTAAAATCTTCACGGTTTACGGGATAAGGGAGCTTCTGAGGTATCTGCCATTGATCGACTTCTAAATGGCTTACAAATATCTCGCTTATAAATTCATCCTGCCAGTTCTTCCGCGATCGGGTGAAAAACATACTCTTTCCGTCATCCGATATCACGGCATTTCCTGTATTGAAATCAGGATTGTTTATTTTACCTTCAAGAAGCCCTGCTGTCTGCCATTTCCCGTCATTCTTTTCTGCTTTATATATCTGCCTTAGAGAATTTATTTGGGTATTGTTATCGCTGGAGGCAGCACCATATAAGATCGTATTATCATCAACAGGCGAAGGGGCAAAATCAATGTCAGAATGATTTAATCCATTAATCTGATGAGTTATAATTATGTTGCCGTTTGTGTCTGCGCTGGCTTTCGCCCATTCTGAATTTGCAGTATAAATTACCGCCAGTTTTTTATAATTGAATCTGTCTTTCTTTCCATAGTATTTCTTAAACTTTGTAAATGACTCTTTTGCAGCATCATACTTTTGAAGATTCATGTATGCAATTCCCTTTCGGTAGTATGACACCGGATACTTTGCGGGATTAAAATTGATTACTGAATCATAATACTGTATTGCTCTCCCATAGTCCCGTCTTTCAAAGTAAGTATTTGCCAGACTGTACAACAATTTTATATCCTTGCTTTTATCCCTGTCCTTCGAATCCCTGTCTGTTGCAGTTGCAGACATATTCACCGGAAGAAGCAAAAAGATCAGAAGCAGAATGGAATTCAGCCTGAATAAATATAAAATCCCGTTTATCATTTTTCTGTCATCCATGTAATTGGTCCGTTTTAATTGATGATATAGCATGGCTGATTCTTATTATTGCGGATATGCCCTTTACCCTTATAGATCAATGACACTTCAAATGCTCCGTTAAAATTCGCAGTGCTTGCAAGCGGCGAAATATTAAGGTCATAAACAAGTCCCAGGTTGAAATTCAGGAAATCTGCCCCTCCGCCCAGAATGAGGGCATCAACATTCCGCACCGGATTCATCCTGAACATAGCCACGGCATACACTTTCTGCACAGAACTGATTGATTTTGAAAGCGAATAATCGACCATGCTTCCGAGCAGGAATTCATTTGTGCCGGGTGTGTAGCTGTAAATAAGAGAAGGACTCAGTGCGATCCTGTCGCTGACAGGGACCATTACTCCGCCATTTACGTTCAGTTTCATATTTAATCTCGTTCCGGTTGAAGAAGTAGAAAACTTCTGAAGCGGCATATTAAGGTGACTCACCGAGAAACCTGCTGACGGCATTAACCTGCGAATCATTGTCCGCCAGAACAGACCTGCATTCAGATCAAAGTAATCAAGCCTGTCGGTCAGTCCGTCCTCAAGGGTGGGAAGTGTTGCATCAAAAAACTCGCTTACGGAATTGAATTGTGAGCCGAAGGTCATACCTCCGAGGTTGAAAGACTTGAAAACATATCCTGGCTGCACTCCGAAAGTAAGCTGCTGGTTCCTGAATATCCTTGAATAGCTGAGTGAGATCATGAATTCATTTGCTGACAGGTGGAATGAAGATGACTGATCGTGGATCACAGCTCCGCCGATGCCGAAAGAGCGGCCTGCGATTGTAATCTTCCTGTCGACTGAGGTGGTTAATGTTTCATAGGGGATGCCGATCATTGCCCACTGGTTCCTGTAAATGTTGGCAACCCTTAGTCCTTCGCCTGACATTCCGGTGCTTGCCGGGTTAGTCAGCAGGGGAGCCGCATAGAACTGTGAAAAGTGGATATCCTGCGCCTTAAGGCCCCTGCCACCAGACCAGACGAGAATCAATGCCACAAGCAGCAGGTATGAGTGCCTGCTGCCAGGTCCATTTATTCTGTGTCTTTTGAAGGATATCATAAATCTTAAATAACCTTGTCCGTAATTGTGCTTCACCTTAATAATAAGAATTCTCCGCTCTTTTCAAATTCATATCCATGAATGGATTTGGCTTTAACGGTATATTTATATGTATCAATGTTCTGTGCATGGCCATTGACATGCCCATCCCATCCCTGACTGACATCGCTGGTGGAGAAAACAATTTCTCCCCACCTGTTGAATATTTTCAGGTCAAATTCCAGGATGTTCTTTGCTTCAAACCTGAACAGGTCATTGTTTGAATCGCCGTTAGGTGTGAATGCCGAAGGGGCTTCGAGATAGAAATCCCTTATTACCTCTATATTGAAATTCTCCTTTACAATGTAACAACCATTACTTAAGGTAACCGTATATGTAGTCGATTCAACAGGATAGACCCATGGATTGCTGCAGTCAGTACAGGATATCCTGTGATCAGGCGACCAATTAAAGGTTGTACTGCTGTCGGAGGTGCTTATAGTCAGCTGTATTCCCTGGCCGATATATATTGACGTGTCGCCCAGGGGTGATCTTGTCACACCGGCAGGCTGGTTGATATAAATAGTCCTTTTCGTGGTACCGGAACAATTATAGGAATTTGTGACTTTTGCCGTATACGTGGTGGTAACTGCCGGAGCAGCCGTTACAGTAAATGAGGCAGGATCGCTGAGTCCCGCGGCAGGCGTCCAGCTTATCTTATCACCAATGTTTTTTACAACAGTCATGGTCAGGGGATTATCTCCCGTACAGAGGATTGAATCGCCTTTAATGGAAACTGAAGGAGCAGGGTTGATAGTGAGTTCCTTTGACAGTGTGTCGGAACAGCCGCCGGCTTCAAAGGCAACCAGAGTAACAGAATGCTTCCCGGTTTTGGTGATCAGGTAATTGCTCAGGTTGTACCCGTTTGAAACCGGAACATCATCAATCAGCCAGCTCCATGAATTTGCTACTTTAGAACCATTCACCAGATTAACCCTGGTGCCGTAACAATAAGTATAGACACTGTCAACGGTCTTGAATTGTGCCTGGACTTTTGCTATATACAATGTGTCAAGGACCCTAATGGCAGTGCAGGTCGGGCTTACAAGCTGAACTGAGGGCACTATCTTGCCCCTTGATGTGTACCTGTGTGTCACCGGATTAGCGGTTGAAGTGCTCCCGTCCCCAAAGAACCATTTCCATTGACTGACATTTTTCAATGAATCCAGTCTGAATGTAACTGCTTCGTTATAGCAAATCTCATGTGGCGTAAAACTTATCGAGGCATCCGGACCTGAAATTGAAATATTTTTCGTGCTGCTTGCTTCGCATCCGTTTAAAGTCCTGACAGTTAACTGTGCTTTAACATTTCCCGGCTGTGTAAAGGTATAATCAACGCTCCCGGAGCTTCTGTCAGTCATGACATTGGAATCGAAAGTCCAGAGATATTCAACTGCAGGACTGTTTACCGAATTGTTATGCAAAAAGCTTACGGTTGCCGGATAACAATTCAATATGCTGTCGCTGGCTGTAAAATCGGCCGCTGCTTTTTCAACCGAGATGTAGTTTGATCTTATGAGGGTATCCTGGCAGTCCTCTTTCGTTGCTGCCAGTGATACGGTGAATTGTCCGGCCATAGCATATGTATGCGTGCTTGTTCCTGTTGATGAAGTGCCGTCCCCAAAATCCCAGTACAGGCTTGTAAGGCTTGAATCAGCCGGGGTAAAAGTAACGTCCTCTCCAAGGCAGATGGCATTATCATCTGCCTGGAAATCACTGTTTATACCGATCAGGTTCGTCGGTATCGCATAACTGCTGTTACACGACCATGCATCATATACAATCAATGCCGGATAATATGTTTTTTGTATATCGCTGGAAAAAAGGTGCGTAACATTTATGCTGTTCGTGCTGTCGGATGTATCGTCACCAAAATTCCAGATCCACCTTACGATGGTTGTATCCGCAGATGTGTTTTTAAAATTGACGTTCAGTTCCGGCAGGCAGCCTGATTTTTTATCAGATGTGAAGCTTCCTTCGGGTCTGGAAACATAGATTATCTGCCTTGAAGTATCTATACATCCGTTATCACCGGTTACGAGAAGTGAAATCGTATCATATCCCCTTGCAGAATAAATATGATAATATTTGTTCAGGAAAGTCCTTCTTGGAGGGGAATCATCTCCGAAATCCCAAAGGAATCCTTCGTTATAGCATTTATTTATATAATCCCTTGACGAAGAAGCATCCATGATCACAGAATCACCAGCACAAAAAATAGTATCGTTCAGTGTAAACGCAGAAGTCACCTGCCGCACCTGGAAAATCTTCGTTCTTTCAAGAATGCATCCTGATATTAAATCATTTGCAGTTAGCTTAACAGTATAGTCACCGCTTTCCAGGAATCTATAATCAAGAGAATCAGGATCATTTAAAGTACTGGTATCAATGTTCCATATAAGTGACGTCGACGGCTTAATTAAAGATTTAAAACGATACTTCAGTGAGCTGTCGCAACTGAAGGATCCTGTAAAACTACCGGATGGTCCTTTTATATTCAAAATATTCTTTTTGGTTGTATCAGAAATACAGCCGTTATAATCTACCTGCAGGCTTATATCTTTCAAGCCTGAGTTTTCTGAATAAACCGATATTGTCGTATCAGGTCCTGACTTCAGGCTCAGGTCAAAAAGATTGGACGAAGTGTAACGCCACATGCTTACAGATGAATTACTACCGGGGTTTCCTGAGAGAGTAATATTACCACCGTTGCATACTTCGGAAGGCGACACTGTAAAATCAGGCAACAGCTTTTCTCCGGCCACTATCCTTACGACACGTGATGTATCATAACAAATTCTGCTTTTTATAATTTCGGTAACGTTGTATTCTCCCGGTTCTGTAATTGTGTAGCTGACCGGCGTTTTATTCAATGATGTGACCTGGTCACTGCCGATCCTGTAAGTATATGAATCAATATTGAATACCGACCTGCTGCTGTCGGAGAAATTTACCTGAAGCGGGACACACCCTGAGACTTTATCGGGCATGAACCTGGCAACAGGTTTTGCTATGCTGATCACTTTCGTAACAGAGTCATAGCAAACCCCACCATTTGATGCAACCAGCTTGACAGGAAGCCTGATGACATTTATCTCATGGCTGTACATCTGCTCGTACGTTTCTTCAGGAAGATCTTCCTCTGTTATTGAATAAGATGTATCCTTATCATTTGACAGAAATTTGTCATTGATATACCAGACAACCTTATCTGCATTTTGTGAAGAGTTTGACAGATTAACTAACTGTGGTACTGAGCAATACAAGGTATCCTTCAGGGTGAAATCTGCTTTGATATAGCTTTTAATGAATGACAAAGTAATGCTGTCGGTGCAGAATGAACTCCTGCCAAAAACAAGTCTGACAACAATCTTACCTGAACCTGTGACCTTATATGTTAATGAATTTCCCCCGCTGAAGGTTGTAGTTGTATTGTTGTCGGTGATGGTCCAGATATAGCTGGGAAGATTGGGATCGGAATAAACAAACCTGTAAAGTCCATCACAAAGGAAAGTTCTGCTGAATACATTGTTTTTCACATCATAAACAGTCAGTTTTCCTTTCTTATATCCTACTTTGATATATGAATTTCTGGTCAATGAATCCGAACAGCCAAACTGATCTGTTGCCTTTAAGGTTACGCTGTAATCTCCAAGTGTATCATAAACCGATGAATTGCTTATGTCCGTTGAAGTCTTTCCGTTTCCGAAGTCCCATTTATATGTCATTGCAGATGATCCCTGCGATAAATTCACAAACGACACATTCAGGGGCGGTGAACATCCAAAAGTGTCTGATGCAGTAAAATCAATCCTGGGTTTATCTGCAACAGTGATAATCTTTTCCGATTCCAGCTGGCTATAGCAGCCGTTGCTGTCAGTGATTTTCAGAATCACACTATACTGACCTGTTCTGTTATATTGATACTGAACAGCTGAGCCTTCATCATAGTCTCCATTCCTGAAGTCCCAGGAAGTTTTAATAATATCTGATTCTCCGGCTACAGAAGTGCTTGTAAAGCTTACAAGCAAAGGAGGACATCCATTAGCGGGATCCGCTGTGAAATTTGCTACCGGTCCTTTTAAAATCGTTATGACTGCACTTGTGCTATCAGTGTTAATCCCGTCGGATACCTTTAACCTGACTGTATATTGTCCGGCTTTGTTATAAATTTGTTCTTTTACTTTATTATCTGCAGCTGTGACAATTGCACCAAGCCCGAAATCCCAGGTATAGGTAATGCCTGGCCCATAGGTGGAATTATTGGTAAATCTTACTACGGTGGGCGCACAGTTGCTGACCTTTGACCAGGTGAATCCGGCTGTTATTCCGGAGGCCGGAATAAAAATGACCTGTGAAAAAATTAACAGCAGATAATACCGGTATTTAAGCATCTTCATCTGAGTCTGCATGTTGAAATTAATGATACCAGTATTCCTTATCTCCGCATTTAACTACCGGAGAAGCAGATCTGGCCGGTATCCGGTATTCAAGCATGACCTCATGCGTCTGGTTCCGGGAGTACGATGAAAACAAACTCTGATCGTATGCGTATCCGACCCTGATATAAGAGGTGATCATCATTCCAAGGTTGAATGACATCTGACGCGAAGAACGGCATGTCAATCCAAAATCGAGGAGCTCCTGGGATCCTCTCAGGAGTGTCCCTTCCACGAGTCTTGGCTTATGCTTTAACCGTATAGAAACATTCCCTTCCACAACTGTTGAATTGTACTTATTAATTATTTGTATACCTGCACTATAGGAAAATAGTTTAGGTTCATCGTTCTTATATATAGCATAGGCATAACGATGGTTTGCATTCCGGATCAGGCTGTCTGATTTAACAATTGAAAACAGATGGGTGGATGATATACCATAAATGAAATGGATGTTCTGGAACTCAACTCCCACATTTGCATCAGGTTTGGTACTTTTTACGTTGTAATAAAGGAGTGAAGGATCCTGTACATTATCAGGCTCGAACAATGAACCATTGACAGAGAGTGAGAACAATCCGGCCGAAAGTCCCATAGATAAAGTCCATCTATCCTTTTTAGCAATGCGGAAAGCATAAGTAACCATTGGATTGTACGACTGTGTCACTCCTATTTTATCAATAACGAGCGATATTCCCAATGCAGAACGCATACTTTGGAAATACTGTGATGCCTGTACATTCAGCACCTCAGGAGCTCCATTGACACCCATCCACTGTTTACGGACATTGGTATACAGATAAAGATAATCAGTACGTGTAATGAAAGCGGGATTGTAATAAGCCCGGTTATTCCAGTGTGTGGCCATAGTTATATCAGCCTGTGCCACTGATCTGATACCGGGCATAAGGGTAACCGCCGTCAGAATATATGCTGATAGATGCTTCATTAGGCTTATATCATCTCACCAGGGTCAGGTAACCCTTCCTGATGATATTTTTCTCATTGCTGTTTTTATAATTTATCAGGTAGAAATAAGTGTCAGGATCGGCAGGCCTGTCATTTTTCCTTCCGTCCCAGCCACCATTACCTTTATAGATTTTCATGCCGTTACGGTCGACGATCTCCAGATCAAAGTCCGGCATAAATACATCATTGATACCATCTCCGTCAGGAGTAAATACATTCGGTATGAAAGGAATGACATCGACATATTTCATGGAGGTATCAGTGCAGTTGTGCGCGTCTCTGGCAACAAGTGTAATCAGGTAATATAGTGAATCGTTGGAAATATTATAATCATGACGGATTGTGGATCCGGGACCGTATGAAGAACCATCTCCCATCATCCAGTAATACCTGACATCATCCTGGGAAGGAATATTGCATTCCAGAGTATAGTTCTTCCTGTCGAGCACATCAGGCAAAAACGAAAATTCAATTGCTGGAAGAGGATAAGCAGAGACTGTGAAGGTTATTGACTTTTCACAACCGCGCGGGTTGGTTGCAATAACTGTATATTTCCCCGGAGCCGATACTGATATTGAATCATTTGCACTTCCATTATCCCATAAATATTTTTCTGCCCCCGATGCGGACAGGATAACAGTTCCTGTTCCGCAGATAGAAGTATCTCCCCTCCTGACTAAATCCCACCAGGGGTCCTCAAATATGGGTTTATAAATTGTATCCGAGATGCATCCCGTGCTGGAACGTCCCAGCAGCCAGAATGTTCCTCCGGGATCACTTATTTCAATTGAGTCTGCTTTTGAACCACTGCTCCATGTATAATCAAATGCACCATAAGCTTTTATCCAGGTGCTCAGTCCGGGACAATAGGTGGAATCGCCGGTTAGGCCCACAAGTGGCGGCGAGAAAGATTCTATATCCTTTGTGAGGGTATCAAAGCATGCCGATGGAGGATTGAGAAGGATCAACGTCACCCGGTGCATTCCTGAAGTGCTAAATGTGTATGCAGGTTCTCTGAGTACAGACATGTTTTCATTTTCAAAATACCAGTTGTACTGAAGTGCACCATGATTAGTATTGGAATTATTCAGAAACTGAACAGTATTTGAATTACAATCAAGCATCAGGGAGCCGAAGTCAGCATGGGGAATATATTTTAATATTGTTGAATGGAGAGAAACAACACATCCTGTGGCAGAAGTCATCGTACAGTTATAAGTTGAGTTCTGAGCCGGCACGGCTACTTTAAGTTTCTGCAGGGTATCAAGCAGGGTACCACTGCTGTTGGTCCACCTGTATCTTTCAAAACCTATCGGAGCGATCAGATTAGCTTCAGCGTCTGATGAACAGTACTTGACCTTAATATACAAAGGCTGGCACTCTGCTATGAAATATGCGTATCCGTAATGATAAGTCTCAGCGCAATCAGCCGACATAAATTCAACAGTGATAGTCTGTCCAAGAAATTTCATGAGGTTTACTCCCACTGTAGTCCAGTCCCTCCACATTACCGGGATTGATGAGCCGGGAGGAGTGTACAGCTTAAAACCCTTTACATATTTGTTTGTCGCGTATACGTCGTAATTTGAGCAATCAGGTATGATATTACCCTGGCTGTCATAAAGAGTAAGCTTAAACCGTGGTTCATCAACTTCCCGGTGGGAAGCGATATACTGCAATACAAGGGCAAACCTGAGAATCAGGAGGCTGTTTGATGAATCTATCTTCATAGTGTATCTCAGGCTCTGGTTCCAGCATCTGCTGTTCACAGGATCGGAATTAATTATCTCGTCTCCCAGCCGTGCAGAATACTTGTAGCCTTTTGGTATTTTTCTCAGGGCATATCCGGTATTCTTGTCATATTCGCCGGTATCGCTCATGATTGTCTGTCTTCTGTATACAATACCAGATACCGGGCTTGTTGTCCATGTAGGATGCTCATTGCTGAACCTCCAGGTATACCCCACCCAGTTAGTAAAATTTCCTAGCCTGAAATCAAGGTTTTTGCCTGTATTCTGGCCATACAGGGAAATACAGTTCAAAAAACAAATAAGAAAGAAAAAGAGTATAGATTTACCTGTCTTCATCTTCAGTTGTTAAAAACCGGATTCGTAAGAAATATCTGAAAAGTGCTAAAGCTTTGCTTAAAGATAGACTCTTTTTACAAAGCATTTATTCTGCTCTTTCAAAATAATTTCATCATTACTGATACATTCCGGGATCATTTAACCCTAAATGCGAGATGAATCATATATTCATTTATTTCTTAATTTGGATTCCTGATTTGTTCTCTCAGACTTAAAAATGGCTAACCAAAGGAAACTTGTAAGGATACTTGGAATGAGTTATGTGATCATTTTTGTGGTTGCAAACATCATTGGATCAGGGGTATACAAAAAAATTGCTCCAATGGCTGCCGAGCTCCAGTCACCGGGATGGATAATAATGGCATGGGTGGCAGGCGGATTAATCACCATCCTGGGCGCTTTAAGCAATGCTGAAGTGGCAGGATTGCTTGCAGATACCGGAGGTGATTTTGTTTATCTTAAAAAGATCTATAACCGGTTTTTTGCATTTCTGTACGGATGGTCTTTGTTCACAGTTATCCAGACTGCCACTATCTCCTCCCTGGCATATGTGTTCGCCCAGTCGTTTAACAGCATAATTCCAATACCTGAAATTTTTCCTGCTCTGGCGGATTTCTCAATTGGCGGCGTTTTCTATCCTTTTCAGGATTCCGGTATTAAAATGGCGGCTATCTTTCTGATCCTGTTTTTAACTTTTTTGAACGTTGCTGGCCTTAAAAGCGGTGCCGGCGTGAGCAAGGCTTTGTTTTTTATTGTCTGTGCCGGTCTACTTGTGATCATTGTTTTTGGCTTAAGCAGTTCCTCAGCAACACCTCTGAAAGAAATCAACTACGGATCAGAGTCTGCACGGCACATTACCATATCATCATTTTTTACGGCAATGCTTGCTGCATTTTTTGCATACCAGGGATGGATTTCTGTCGGCTTCATTGGAGGAGAGATTAAAAATCCCAATAAAAACATTCCAAGAGGCATCATTATAGGAACCTTTATTGTTATAGCTGTTTATCTTCTTGTAAATATTACCTATCTGTCGCTTCTGTCAGTTCCGCAATTGATCCTGATAAATGATTCAGGGAACCAGATAGCTGCAGTTGAGGCAGTAAGGAGTTTCTGGGGTACAGGTGGAGTCTTGTTCATATCACTTCTGATCTTGATTACAACTCTGGGCTGCACTAATGCAAGCATACTCACCGGAGCCCGCCCATATTATGCAATGGCCCGGGAAAAACTTTTCTTTTCAGGCATCAGCAAGCTGAACCGGAACAATGTACCTTCCAATTCTCTCCTATGGCAGGGGATATGGGCTTCACTTCTGGTTTTGTCAGGAACGTTCGATCAGCTGACCGACATGGTCGTATTCGCTGTTTTTATCTTCTATGGAGCAACATCCCTGGGAGTTATAATACTGAGACACAGGATGCCTGATGCATACAGACCATATAAGGTATGGGGATATCCTGTGGTTCCTGTATTATATATCCTATTTTGCATCAGCCTGGTTATCAACACTATAATAACCCGGCCCCGGGAAGCAGCCATTGGAATGATACTCATATTGTCGGGTATACCTGTCTTTCTTTTTCTTCAAAGGAAGAAATCAAAAATACAGGATAGTAAAAACAGATCTGAAAATGTGTAATTCATCTCTTCCCGAAAACCCTTACAAGCAACAGTTTATTTATTTACTGTTGCCTCAAAGGGAGAGGCAGGAAGTCCCTCAATATTATACAGATTGGCACCTTCAGGATTATCAGCCCATGCATATCTGACATACGCAGGATCCGGAATTTAAAAGATATCACCAAATATATGTTATGATAATGGTATTTAATAATCGAACCGATCAATCAGATAAATCAAAGATGCTATAGCGGCGCTTCCCATCTGGAGTTCCCGGATATTTACCTGTTCAAAGGTGTCGTTGGCCGAATGATGGTAGGAAAAGTATCTCTGCATATCAGGAATATAGCCAATCTGAAGCGCACCCAGCGTCTTCAGAGGAGAAATATCCGAACCACCGCCGCCGGTGTCGAAATCTCTTATGTTGAACGGGACGAAGTATTTTGCAAGCGACCGGAGTCTTTCAAGTCTTTCTCCTTCCGCATCAAATGCGAATCCACGGGGACTCATCACTCCGCGGTCAGACTCCAGAGCTGCATAATGTATCTCACCTTTCCTTCCTGCTTCGGCAGCATATGCCCTGCCACCAGTTGACGACATCTCCTCGTTCATGAACATAACTGCTCTAACTGTCCGCTTTGGCTTTATACCCAGCTTTCTGTAAATCCTGATCATTTCAATTGCCTGAATACATCCGCCGGCATCATCATGGGCCCCTTCTGTAATATCCCATGAATCGAGGTGCCCCCCGACAGTAATAACCTCACGTGGCTTCAGGTAACCACTTATTTCTCCAATAACATTATAAGACATTGTATCGGGGAAGTTTTTACATGTGCTGATAAGTTTAATTGTCAGCGAGGAGTCTTTTTTCATCCAGCCGCTTAAGAGCTCTGCGTCAAGTGTAGAAACCGCCACTGCAGGGATATTTTTCACTCCATCAGCATAATGAGTGACTCCCGTGTGAGGGAAATCATCAAGCGACTGAGTCGCGGACCTTACAATCACAGCTGCAGCACCATATTTCGATGCTTCCGAGGCACCTGAAGTTCTCTGGTTTACTGCGCCTCCATATCCGGCAAATGTGTTTATTGACTTATTATCTGCAGACCGGTTAAAAAAGACAATCTTACCTTCAATCCTATTTCTTCCCAGATGCTTAAGCTCCTCAAAATCTTGTACTTCAATTACTTTTGATATTATCCCTTCCGTACCGGTGCCTTCAGAAAGCCCAAGAGCCGCAATGGAGAGGTCCTTTGTCCCTGAGACTGTTGAAGATACATGGCATAGCTCAAATCCCCTTTCCCAGTGTGGAACCATAACCTTTTGTAGCCATACGGTGTCAGCGCCTGCATTTATCAATGCCTGACGGGTATACTCAATTGCTTTCAGGGAAGCATAAGATCCTGCCAGCCTACCTCCTGCATTCTTACAAAGATATTCAAGCTGGTTATAGGCAGTCCTGTCTGTCAAAGCCTCATCGAAAATTGAGGTTAAGACCTTTTCGGGTTCCTGAGCTTTCAATCCTGACAAAAACAGGGCAAGAATAATAAATGTTAATACCCTCGGCACTTTTAAAAAATCAATCATTTAATCTTTACATTAAAATGAAGAAGAAAGTGTCAAATATAAAGGAATTTCCTCCCCTGCGCAGACTTGGAGACAACACTAAAACCATTTTTCTCATTTTGTTATTGATAACTAACGATTAATCAATTTTGCACTGCCACCTGAATATCTGTCACCCTGCACTTTGATTTTTGATGAAGCGATGTTTATTTCCTGAAGCTCCTCAGATGAGAGTTGTACCGCCGCAGCTCCGAGATTCTCGTTTAACCGGTGCAATTTTGTAGTGCCGGGGATTGGAACTATCCACGATTTTTGTGCCAGTAACCATGCAAGCGCAATTTGAGCAGGTGTGACATTTTTACGTTGTGCAACCTGTGCCAGGAAATCTACGAATGCCAGATTTATTTTAAGGTTTTCGGGTGATAAACGGGGAACAGTGCTGCGGAAGTCCTTACTGTCGAAAGTTGTGTTTTGGTCCATTTTTCCTGTTAGAAAACCCTTGCCAAGCGGACTAAACGGTACAAATCCTATTCCAAGTTCTTCGAGTGTCGGGATTATTTCTGCTTCCGGTTCCCGCCACCATAATGAGTATTCGCTTTGCAAAGCAGTGACCGTTTGTACTGCATGTGCACGACGGATAATTTGTACTCCGGCTTCAGAAAGACCAAAGTATTTCACTTTCCCTTCTTTAATTAGGTCTTTTACAGTTCCCGCAACATCTTCAATGGGCACATTCGGGTCAACGCGGTGCTGGTAGAACAAATCAATAACTTCCACCCTGAGTCTTTTTAGAGAAGCCTCAGCAACTTGTCTGATATGCTCAGGACGACTGTCAAGCGCTGAGACACCCGTTGTGTCGAAGCCAAATTTTGTTGCAATCACCACTTTACTCCGGAAAGGAGCCAGTGCTTCACCAACAAGTTCTTCATTTATAAATGGTCCATAAACTTCGGCAGTGTCAAAAAGAGTTACTCCGTTTTCTACTGCTTTATGAATAAGCGTTATCATTTCATTCTTATCAGCAATAGTTCCGTAGCCAAAGCTCATTCCCATGCAGCCAAGTCCAATAGCTGAAACTTCCAGTCCGCTTTTCCCAAGCTTTCGTTTTTGAATTTTCGTGTCCATAGTTTTGTATTCTAATATTTGGATACAAAGATCAGTTAGTCTGCGTAAATATTATAACTAAAAACGAATTCTAGCTTACCAAAATAAAATATTACTGTATTACAGTGATATTTGTTTGTTTTATTGCTCTATTAAGAGCTTTTTGTTTTTATTTGCAAGCGTGTTACTGAAAGATACATGATGTATATTAATATTCGCAAAAAGTAATTTTTATGAGAGCGACTTTTTTTTCCATATTCCTGGCATTGCTCCCTGGTTTAATTGTTGCACAAGGTAACAATGAATGGCGGCCGGAAAACCGAACAGGGGTATCTGCAGAAAAAGGATTGTTGAAATCCTGGCCTGCAGCCGGACCGAATCTTCTTTGGTCCAGTCTGGAACTTGCAAAAGGGTACTCTACTCCTTCTTTCGGAACTAATAATATCTATATAACAGGAAACATAGGATCCGATGATATACTTTTTGCATTGAGCATGGATGGAAAGATCCTTTGGAAAACTTTAATGGGTCGTGCCTGGACCGGATCCAGCCCTGAAAGCAGAGCTACTCCCACAGTTGAAGGCAATAAAGTATACACCTGCAGCGGATTAGGAGACCTTGCATGCATTGATGGAGTTACCGGAAAAATAATCTGGTTGTATAAGGCCAGCGAGCTGAACAAAGGTACCTACGGCAGCTGGGGTATTGCAGAATCGTTACTGGTTTCTGACAATAAAGTATATTTTTCACCCGGAGGATCTGAGATAATGACAATAGCCCTTAATAAAACAACCGGAGATGTCATCTGGAAATCTGTAAGCTTGAATGATAAGCCAGGCTACGTATCACCCATCCTGATCAGTTATGCCGGTAAGAAGATTATTATAAATGCTTCTTTGGGCCATGTTTTTGGAGTTGATGCTTCAAATGGTGAAATCCTCTGGAAGGTGAAACATGAGCAGTCAAGTGATCCTAACCTCTGGCAATGGGATCTTATAAAATGTACAACACCATTATTTCAAGATGGCATGGTATATATAACCGGAGGTTATGACACCGGCGGCATGATGATCAAAATTGCCAGCGACGGCAAAAGCGCGCAAGTCGTATGGACGGACAGCCTTCTGGATAATCACCATGGCGGAGTGGTACTTGTAAACGGATATATCTATGGTTCAAACTGGCTGAACAACAGTACTGGCAACTGGTGCTGCATCGACTGGAAAACCGGTAAAAAAATGTGGGAAGAGCCCTGGAATTGCAAAGGATCCATAATATCAGCTGAAGGTATGCTCTATATATATGATGAAAGGAATGGAAATGTGGGACTGGTAAAGGCTAACCCTGAAAAATTCGATCTCGTAAGCAGTTTTAAAGTTACTTTGGGCCAAACAGGACCATTTTGGGCACATCCTGTAATCCATAATGGAGTCCTTTATCTAAGGCATGCCAATGCTTTGATGGCTTACAATATAAAAGCAAAATAACTTTGGTTCCTATCTTTCTCCCTGAGTCGCAGGCTTATAATTGATTTTTCTATTTGCCCATTCAATGAAGTATTTCATATTCGGTGCATCAGTATGCCCTCCGTCGTGCTGACGCCAGGCAAGCTCCCCATCGAGTAAACCTGTATTTACTGGAGGCATTACTTCTGTTTTGTAATCATTTGATACACCTATATCTTTGACCCCGAGTAGTTTAAATACTGCTCCGGCAGCAACAGTAGCCATATAGCTTCCTTTCTGGTCAAGCCATTTCGCATCTCCTTTTTCAGGAATTCCATAGCTGATGAAAGTAAGTCGTGGCGCGCACATTGCAATAAGGCTGTGAGAATCAACATTCATCTGGCCTGCATTTCCGGCTCCCGAAGTTGATTCAGCAGCACCATATTTCAGATAATTCCCGGCCATCCAGTGATATTCACCGGTTCCGGTGAGGCTCTCTACAGCTTCACCGAAATTACGCCGGTGTAGAGTGGCTCCTCCTTTGCCTGATGAACCGACCAGTGCCAGAGCAAAACGATCCTCAAAGGCAAGCGTTACAAGAGCAGCTTTGCCATATCGTGAGACTCCTTCAATACCAACCTGCTTTGCATCAACAGCAGGATCTGTTTCGAGGTAATCAAGACCGCGGGCGGCACCCCAGGCCCAGGCCCTCAGCGAACCCCAGTCGTCAGGTTTACGCGGCTGACCCTTATTCACCAGACCGACAATTCCTTGTGTTAAACCTGCACCATTGTCGGCCTGAATACTTGAAGGAACTATCGTGGCATAACCCCAGCCTGCAGTCAGAAGCTGCTGTGTTGAAGGAGGATCTGCATTTGCATTTGCCTGGCCTCCCATACCTCCAAACGGAGAAGAACCTGTTGCACGTGTTATGGGATTATATGCCTGATACTTGTCGAATATTGCTTTTACTTCAGGATCTCCTTCAGAAAGCAATTTCCTGAATGCCCTGTTGATCACCTCCAGTTCATCCGGGTTAGGTTGTGCTGGAGCAGGCAGATTTGCCATCCCGAACATCATAAGCACAGGTACCGGTCCCCGCGCATTTGCAGGTGTAACAAGGACCATCGAAATATTTACATTAATAAGAGGATAATCTGAATTATCGACATGCCCGGTTAGCTTTTTGGCTATGACAGGGATGAAACCAACCATCTCTCTCTCTGAAATATCCACAGTCCATATAACAGCAGGGATTTTTTTTGGAAGGCGCCCGTAAACTTCTTTTTCCATATCTTCCACTATCTCAGGACGACGTTGTTTCCACCATGTATCAGGCGTCGTCACTTTCTTTCCATTCTTCAGTGTCAGTAAATCAGGCAGATCTGGATAAGTAGTTGTCAGAGACTCATCATAATTGGCATGATTCGGGGCTGATTCATTGCCACTTGGTCCCGGGCGAAGGCTTTTTATCCCAAGCTGATCCATCATATTCTGGTGATCCTGCTCAGCCGTGAACTTAACCGGAGGAGGATATTGTCCGGATGAAACCGTCGGATTCTGTGCAACCAGCCGGCTGCCTAATAAAATCAATAATAACAAAAGCGACTTCCCCATGTTTAAAAATAATTTGGATCCTTCTGAATTCTATTGTCAGAAAATTACAATTATTTTGAATCATATCATTACGAATGTTTGTTTTTCCGGATTTCAGATGTAATAGCAGTTATGAAATATCCCAGAAAAGTTATTTCCTTATGAAAACTTCTGTTTAAGATTTTGTAGATTTGATCTCTCAGCATAGCTACAGAAGTATAAGCGGCAGCATTAAAAAGTAATCATGTAATAAAACAGAAAACAATATGAAAAAAGTAATTCTGATTATATTCAGTCTGTTCCTCATAATAACAGGAGAAGGTTTTTCAATGACGATGCAGCAGGATGTAAAAGGGGCAAAGGATCATCCCATGATAACAAGAATGCCTGACTTCTGGATTTCAGAGTATAAAGAAAATGAATTCGACAGTTACAAATATATCGGTGCTGACAATAAGCCTTTAATTATCGAGGGTCATAAATACTCTATATTATACAAATTGAACAGTGGCGTTTCAGAGCCTGGAGCATTGAAAATCACGAGAAACGTACAGGACGCTCTTAAAAAGATCGGAGGAAAGGTTGTCCTTGATGACAGTTTCAATAAATTATCCACCATTATAGTTCAAAAGGATGGTAAAGAGACATGGATCGAAGCCAGGTGCTATAGTGGTATCATGTACCGGCTGACTATAGTGGAAAGAGAGATCATGAAGCAGGAGATAGTTGCAGCCGACGTGATGGGCAATGATATTAACAGTACCGGCCACGTATCAGTTTATGGAATTTACTTCGACTTCGGAAAGGCAGAAATTAAGCCTGAATCAGATGCTGCAATAGAACAGATATCTGTACTTCTTAAGAACAATGCCTCCCTGCAGCTATATGTCGTTGGACATACTGATAATGTAGGCACAATTGATTCCAACATGAAACTATCGAAGGACCGCGCAGATGCTGTTGTAAATGCTCTGGTCGTCAAATACGGAATTCCGGCAGCATGCCTGAAATCATTTGGAGTTGCTTCTCTTGCTCCGGTCGCATCGAACGATACTGATGAAGGCAGAGCTAGAAACAGGAGGGTGGAGCTGGTCAAACAATAGAAGCGGATAATAAATTATATGATAAAGGGAAATCAAATATTCACATTATCATTTTTTTTCAGCAGAAGGCACATCTTTAAAGCTTCATCTACATGACGCTGAGTCTCTGTCTGTGAGTTAAAAATATAAACAACCTTTCCTGACCGGTCTGCCACATAAGTCACTCGTCCGGGGATTAAACCGAAAACATTGCCGGGTACGCCAAATAATTTTCTTACAGTATTCCCGGTATCACTTAACAGGGTGTATTTAAGTCTGTTTTTTTCTGCAAATTCTTTATGGCTTTCAACCGACTGCCCGCTTATGCCAATTAAAACTGCATCTGCCTCATCAAATACATGAGAAAGATCCCTGAAATAGCAGGCTTCTCTTGTACAGTTCAGGCTTCCGTCCTGCGGATAGAAAAAGATGACCAGTTTTTTCCTGCCCAGTAAAGTCGAAATATTAAAATCATTACCACTCTGATCTTTAAGGGTAAAAGAGGGTATCTTATCTCCAACCTGAATTTTATTCATCGATTTTATGCTATTTATATTAATATTACATGAAAGAGGTTCATTTCATCGAAATATTCCTGATCATTCCCTTGAAGACGAATCCATGAAGAGGCATAACGCTATACCAGTATAACCTGCCCCATAATCCTAACGGTCTGAAAGTTGCAGTCTGATGCAGTACATTCTGATTGTCAATTCTGAATTCCAGCCAGGCCTCACCGGGAAGCTTCATTTCAGCAAAGAGCAGCAATCTTTTTTCTCTCTTGTCGGCAATCAGAACACGCCAGAAATCGAGGGCCTCACCTGGTGATATCTCATTCTGATTTTTCCTGCCTCTTCTTAACCCGACACCTCCGAATAGTTTATCAATAAAACCACGTATTCTCCAGAGCCAGTCTGAATAGTACCAACCGTTACTGCCTCCTATTGACCAGATTCTATTAATAACTGTTTCGCTGTCAGCGATTTGGAGCTTCCTGTAATCAGAAAAACAACCATGTACCGGCACTTCTGCAAATCTTGATATTCCTTCATTCAAAGCATTGGAGGTTAAAGCATCTTTCCAGCTCGATGGAACCTGGTTCAACTCGATCTTTTCAAATGCCTCTTTTATTGCATCCTCATAACTGACCGGAGTTATACCAAGCAATTCTTTCAGATTGTTTTCCTTGCAGATAACCTCAACTTTCATGCTGTTGACCAGGTTTTGTGCAAGGGAGTAGGATGTGGATGTAATAAAATAGAGCCAGTAAGATGAAAGTTTTGGTGTCATTACAGGAACAATACCTATCCATCGCTTAAGCCCTCTTACCTTTGCAAATCTTAACAGCATCTGCTTATATGTCATAATATCAGGACCACCGATATCATAACTTTTATTAAATGTTTTTTCGTTGAGAAGCACACCTGAAATGAATTCAATAACATTACGTATTGCTATCGGCTGCGACTTTGTATCAAGCCATCGGGGAGCAATCATTAAAGGCAATTTCTCTACAAGGTCGCGGATTATTTCAAAGGAAGCGCTTCCCGAACCAATAATGATTCCGGCCCTTAGTGTTGTTAATGAGTAGGTTCCTTCACTTAATATTCTTTCTACATTTCTTCGACTGGCAAGGTGCCTGGATAGTATTTCCTCATTTACTATCCCGCTGAGAAAAATAACCTGACGGGCTTTGGTTTGCTGAATGCAATTTTTAAAATTGATTGCAGAGGTCTCCTCCATTTTTTCAAAATCCCCTGTTGAAGTTGACATGGAGTGAATAAGGTAATAGGCTGCATCAATGTCAGAAGGGATATACTGAAGGGTGTCAGGTTTTAAAAAATCAATTTCAAGTACAGATAAAGATGAGGATTTGTATTTCTCTGAATCAAATCTGGCTCTGTCACGGACACAACAAATTACCTCATGCCCATTTCTTAATAAGACAGGCAATAATCTTTGTGCTATATAGCCAGTTGAACCTGTTAGAAGTATTCTCATTCGATTATATTATTTATTATAACAAACACTACAGGGAAAAGGTTCTGATTGCATCTTTGCCGAAAAACTCATTAATTAGCTAATGGCTCCATCCTTCGCGTAAGCTTCGGATGGCAAAACAGAGCGCAGAGCCCAGGGTGAGTGTGAGTGCAAGTGCCCTCCGCCGCTAAAGCTACGGTGAACGAAGCGGGAGAGAGAAAACAGAACAAGTTTGCTCGGCACACAACAATCTCCCTTTAAAGAGTTTAGTAACGATCTGCAATTTACGCATTCATAGAAATAATGTCAAGTATCTGCAGGCATTTCTTCTTCTTTCTTATGTCCGCAAGCAGGGCAGGTTATTACTGAATAGACTGTGACGCGCATGGAAGAATATAATGAGATAGTTTATTTCATTTGCTGCAAAGCCTTCTCTGCTTCAGTCACAGGGATTTTGCATGCTTTGTCAACACATACATAAATTGTTGTCTGACCTGACACAAGCTTATTCTCAAGCAGATTCAAAGTTCCTTCGTTCTTTCCACCAAGGTAAATAGCATCCGGGAGATAATCTTTGTCTAACGTTTTTCTTATAATATCCCAATCTGATCCAAGAATTGCAACTTCATATAGTGGTTTTACAAAATGTATTCCCAATACTCCCCAGTTGGAATAGGCGAAGATATTCTGTTGTAAACTCTTTTGAACATTATTTAACATCTGTTGTGCTCTTTGAATGAATGATTCATTATTGAAGTAATTCCCCAGCAAAAAAAGATTCATGGCCATTTCAGAATTCGAGGAAGGAATTACATTATCAGAAATTTCCATTTTTCTGGCTATCAGATCAGAATGATTATCAGGTGTATAATAAAACATGCCTGATGAAGTGTCGAAAAAATGCAGTATCGTATAATCTGTCAGAGCATTTGCTTTGTACAGCCAATTTTCATCAAAGGTTGCCTGGTACAGATCAATGAATGCAGAAATCGTAAAAGAATAATCATCAAGGAGACCTGGAACAGAAGATTTCCCGTTTTTGTAATTACGGGTCATCTCGTTATTCCTTCCAATTGCATTATTAAGAATAAAATCAGCATTTTTAAGAGCTGCATTCAGAAATCTTGCTTCTCCAAAAGCTCTGTATGCATCAACATATCCTTTCAGCATAAGTGCATTCCAGGATGTAAGAATTTTATCATCAAGTCCGGGTCTTACTCTTTTATTGCGGACTTTCATTAGAGTCTGCCTGCTTTTCGCTATCTCAATTTGAAGTTCCTGTAACCCGATATTATTCTTTTTTGAGAGTTCAGCATACGTTGATTTTCTAAACAGAATATTTTTATCCTTTTCCCAGTTTCCCGGGTTGGTAATGGTGTAACAATCAATAAAAAGAGGTGCTTCTTTACCCAAAACAGATTCAATTTCTTCTTTTGTCCATACATAAAATTTCCCTTCTTCCTCTTCACTGTCTGCATCAAAAGAAGAATAAAACCCACCTTCTGCAGATGTCATTTCCCTTTCAATGAAATCAAGGGTCTCATAAACTATATTCTTATTTAATGGATTCTTAGTAAGCTGCCATGCATGAGTGTAGAGGCTGACCAATTGAGCGTTGTCATATAGCATCTTCTCGAAATGTGGTATATGCCAGTTTTCATCTGTGGAGTAGCGGGAAAACCCGCCTCCGATCTGGTCATAAATACCACCCTTTGCCATGTTATCCAATGTCGATGTAACGGCTTCTAATACAACCGGATTTTTACTTATGGAATAGTAATGCATCAGGTATTCCCAGCTAGAAGGCATTGGAAATTTAGGTGCTTGTTTCATTCCGCCTTTCTCAAAGTCAATATTGGGTTTCAGCTTGTCGAAGAAACTATCAAGGTCACTATTCGTTAAAACTGACTTTTCATTTACAAAAACAATATTCTCAATTGACTTTATTCCATTTGTAATCTTATTTGCCTGATCTGTTAATGAGGAAGGGTCTTTATTTTGTATATCAACAAAATAATTAAGGATTATTATCAAATTGGTCTTAGAAAAATATGTTCCTGCAAAAAATGGTTTCCCATCTGGCAGAGCAAACACATTTAGCGGCCATCCTCCGTTCCCTGATATAAGATAAGCTGCATTCATATATAGCTGGTCAATATCAGGTCTTTCTTCCCTATCCACTTTAATACAGACAAAATGTTCATTCATTATGCGGGCAACTGTGGTGTCTTCGTAACTTTCATGTTCCATAACATGGCACCAATGACATGCTGAATATCCGATACTAATGATGACCATTTTGTTTTCATCTTTGGCTTTTTTCAATGCTTTATCACCCCATGGATACCAGTTGACAGGATTATGTGCATGTTGCAGCAAATAAGGACTACTTTCGCTGATAAGCTCATTTGTATAGCTGTACATTATTTATAGATTAAGAAGAAAGTTAAAGATAGTGGTAACTACTTCAAACAACAACAGTATAGTAAATCCCCATTAAAGAAAAAGCCGGCAGTTAATGATAACAGTATGGCCAGGCTATGTATTGGTCAATCCTATCAGGCGAAAAGTGGTCAAGGGCACTGGCTTTCCCATCGTATGCCTGAGTTCAGATATATTTTCAGAATTTTGCATCTAAAAAATTCATTCTAAGGTTTAGTAAACTCAATAAAATACTCCGACATATATCTGTCGTTATATGGTTTCAGATACTTAACAAACAATCTGGCTTTCTGCCCAAGGCGCAGTGATGTATACCTGTTTTCAATATCCTCTTTGGTGTCGGTAGGTTGTAATGAGGGGTACCATAGAAAGTATCCCTCCTTTTTTAACAGTATCTTTGGTTTTGACCACATTTGTGAATGATCGCCTTCATCCAGGTTCTTATAAGGGTTAAAGGAGATGTATATTTCATTTCCTGCCCATGACTGGCCGGTTACATGTCCCATAAGCATCACCCAGCAGTTGAGGTAAGTGTTCCAGCTTACCGAGGGGCCCCAGTGAAAACCTCCCCCCAGAGATGATGCGGCACCTCCTCCTTCTGCAGTATCTATCTGAAGTGATATTACAGGAGCTCCAATTCCATTATGTGGAGCACTAAATGAATCTCCATCCCATCGCTTTGCTTTTCCCACAGGATTGTCAAGGTCACTTACATGAATCCTTGCAACTGAAATGCACTGTCCCTTTCTCTCTGTCTCCCTGTTATAACTATACTCATCATATATTCCCGGATAACCGTATTCACCATAGAACAGGTACAGATATTCACCCGACAATACAGCTGAGGGATCTCCAACCCCGCCTGCAAATGTAAGTGAGGTATTATGGGGGAGCAGTATCAGCCTCGGATAAAGATCTTCGATGAAGATTCCCTTGTTTTCCCAGCTTCTCCCACCGTTTACTGATTTCATTATACCTATTCGGCATACGGCTGCCGGCGACTCGGGACCTCTCAATCCAACCGGCCATTTATGATTTTTATATCCACTTCCTGAAAGAGTGTCGAAAGGAAGAGTCGATGGGTAATTCTCATTATGGTAGATTGCATATAGCGTCTTACCTGTCAAATCTGAAGTATCCTGCCAGATTGTTTCGAACCAGATTGCACCATGCAGACCTTCGGTCCCTGGTGGAACATTTGGAGGGAGGCCTGGTTCGGTAAAATCTTCCGCTCTGCTTCTGAATGCCTCAAGTGAATTACGGCCGTCGGTGAATTTAAGATGACGTGCACCGCCGTTCGGATCCCAAAGAGGATCTTCCCCATATTTACCCGGAAAAATCCTGAATGTATCGCCTATCCAGGCCTCCGCCATATTGCAGTCAACAAAGGAGTTAAAGTGGATAGTATCTGATATGGCAAGCCTGAAGCCTGGTGTGATATGCTTTTCTGTCTGGTTAATTTTGCATGACATTATCATAGCCATGGTTACCAGGAAGAGTATAATGTAACTTTTCATCCTGAAGTGAAATTTCTCAAAATATAAATAAATTGGATAAAAACCCTCCTTTTACCTATGGCGAAAAAGAAGCTCCCAACCAATCGCAAACATTCCAATCACTGATCCACCTGTTTTCAAACCATCCCAGCTCATTCCCCAAACCAGTTCCGGAATGCAGGCATGTCTCTTTGTTAAACACTCAATCCCGAAAATTGAACACTCTTCTCCCATAGAATTTTCTGATTAGCTGCGTTAATAAACTCATTTTTGGGTACCACCGCCTTACATTTCTCAAAGTATTTTCCTGTAACATTTTTTACTTCTTCTGATGAGGCAAGATAAACAGATGTTTCTGCACCTCTTTTTGGCGATATCAGGAAGGGTTTAAACATCTTATTCAGTAGTCCGAAAACACCTTTCAACTCACCAGCGAAGTTTGTCCTTACGACCCCCGGATGTAATGCATTAACAGTGATACCTGTTCTTTTCAATTTCTCGGCAAGCTCAAAAGTAAACAGAATATTCAGAAGTTTAGTGTCGCAATAAGTGGAGAATGAACCGAATTTCTTTTCGCCCTGAAGATTCTCCGGATCAAATTTTCCCTCTTTATATCCTGCTGAGCTGACATTAATTATACGTGGCTCATCGCATTTTATTAACAGATCCATCAGCAGATGAGTAAGAAGGAAATGTGAAAGATGATTTATCTGAAACATATGTTCAAATCCGTCCCGTGTGATTTTCCTCTCAGGTAAACATACACCTGCATTATTGATCAATACATCGAGTTTTTGATACTTATCCTTAAACAATTCAGCACTTCTGCGGACATCAGTCAAAGAGAGAAGGTCTCCGATAATAAAATCAACAAAGCTATTTCCTGATGAAGAAATGATTTCGTTTTTATCTGCCTGAGCCTTTTGAAGGTTTCGGGTAATAAACACTACCTGGTAACCTTTGGCAGCAAGTTCAATTGCAGCTGCCTTTCCGATTCCTGAGTTGGCACCGGTAATTAATATTGTTTTCATTTTTAAAAATTTAATTAAGTTTGATTATGCCCAAAATAATGCCAAATGGGCTTTTTAAAGAGGATGTTTTTCTTGATAGATATGTTAATTTGATCCTAAAATTTAATGTATTAAACAGTACAGATAGCTCTTTTGTTTAACGAATTATTGTGAAATGCAATTTATTGCCGGTAATAGACTTATCATTCAGGCCTTATACAGTAATTTTGATTTTGTTCTTTGATTGCCTGTGGTGCTGAAGGAAGTGAGATTGTGCCACAAAAAGAGGGATAGAAAATAAAAGTGTGAGTGTGAGTCTGAGTGTGAGTGTGAGTGTGAGTGCGGGAGCGAGGAAAAAAGTTGCAACCAGATTACTGGTCTGTTTGATTCAGATTAAGGGATTATTCTTATTCGCTTTAAAGATTGCTCCGATAGCATAAAGGGGAATAATACTAATTTTATCTATCCTTGCAAAATATTCTAAAGAGGTTCGGATTCCGAATTTGCACTTTTTTTCCTCCATAAAAATCCGGAGACTCTGCATTTTCCCTCTTACGCCCGATTTAACCTCAATTGGAATAATTCCACTGCCAAGTTCAATTACATAGTCAACCTCTGCCTGGCTTCCTTTCTTTTCTCTTTGCCAGTAATACAGTGATGAAGCCTGGTTGTTAGGTTGGGATTTTATTAACTCCAGTCCAGCATAAAGCTCAGCAATTGCTCCTTTGTTAACCAGTGAGATTTCTGTGTTCAGAAATAATTCGGATAGGTTAAGATTTAAAAACCTCTGGAATATACCGGTGTCAAATATTAAGTATTTTCTGAACTTATCATTTGTCTGTGCGCCAAGTGGAATTCCATTGGATGATGAATGTACAACAGGGAAAATAATACCAGCCTGCTCTAAAAGTTCCAGGCTTTGTTTTAATTGCAGCCGGTTAGCTTGTGAGTCTATTTGCGAAAGAACAAACTTAGAACCTGTTTGCATAATAACTGAGGAAAATGCCTCTCTTAATCTGGTTACAGGAACTTTTAATTTATACTTTGAGAAATCATCATATAAAGAATTTGTCAACTCTTCTAAAATACCCTGGCAATCAAGCAATGATGCTCCATTAACATATGATGCCACGACTTCAGGCATTCCACCAATCGTGATATGCCTGATAAGATATTGTATGAGCTTGTTATGAACAGGTTCAGACAATGGTTTATCAATAAAAAACTTATCAATTAGTGTAACCAAAGATCTTTCATTAAAAGCTATAAGAAATTCGCTGAAAGAGAATGGGTAAAGATATATGGACCGTATTCTGCCAACTCCGAATGAAGGTAATTCCTTTAATGCAAATTCTAATAGCGATCCTGCAGCAATCAGGTGAATATCAGGAACTTTTTCATAAAAATACCTTAAAGAAGTTATTGCGGGTATACAGGCTTGGATCTCATCAAGAAAAACTAGTGTTTTGCCTGCAATTACGGGAGTGTTATAGATAAGAGATAATTCTTCATAAATTCTAATTGGATTGATATCGCCCTCAAACAGCTTGTGTATCGACTTATTTGAAATAAAATCGACTTCAATGAAGAACTCAAAAGTCTTTCCCAGATTTCTCACTGTTGATGATTTTCCTACCTGTCTTGCTCCCCTGACCAGCAGAGGTTTTCTGGAAGGCTGATTTTTCCATTCAATCAGCTCCTTGTCGATCTTTCTTTCAATATATGACATTGGCTTCAGTTTATACAAAGATACAATATTTATAAATGATGGACCATAAAAGACCTATTATTTTAAATAAGATGGATCTTAAAGATGTATGTATTTTAAATAATTTGTATCTTATAAGTAATAAGCAAGCCAATAAAAACAGGAATATTCTTCCATATATTCAATTAAAATTAGAAAATGATGTGCTCCTTTTTGGGAACCTCCCGGAATATTACAGGAAGTCAGACGGTGCCACCAAGAAGAAGATACCTGGTTGCATCTTTGACGAAAAGCTCGTTTAGGAAAGGGTAGGGCTCAGGGTGAGTGTGAGTGTGAGTGTGAGTGTGAGTGTGAGTGTGAGTGTGAGTGTGAGTGTGAGTGCCCTCCTCCGCTAAAGCTATGGAGTGACTCGTCCTA
>Ga0209450_10000288_pt1 | contig 27152 bp, 23 predicted proteins | sample FrelakmetLWP11LW_FD_187149 | JGI IMG/M metagenome (GOLD analysis project Ga0209450, IMG submission 187149) | Freshwater lake sediment microbial communities from the University of Notre Dame, USA, for methane emissions studies - LWP11 LW (SPAdes)... | ecosystem: Environmental > Aquatic >...
CGACCCGCAGCTCGGCTGGGACACGGACCAGTTCCCGAACGACATCGCCGAAGCGGCCCACGTCATGTTCCTGATACTGAAGGCGGGCGGTCTCGGCACCGGCGGGTTCAACTTCGACGCCAAGCTGCGGCGTCCGTCGATCGACGCCGAGGACCTGTTTCACGCCCACATCGGCGGGATGGACACCATCGCGCGTGGCCTGCTGATTGCGGAACGGATCATCGCTGACGGCAAGCTCGACGAGTTGCTCGAGGTGCGGTATTCGGGCTGGGGCAAGTCGCTCGGGATGGACATCCTAGAAGGTCGCGCATCGCTCGCGGCGTTGCGCGAACGGGTCGCGCGTGAGCGCCTCGAGCCGGTGCCGCGCTCCGGCCGGCAGGAGTACCTCGAGAACTTGTTCGCCAGTTACTTGTGAAACTCCGGGCGGTACACGGGACAAGGGGCGGATGAATGTATCTGGGTCTCGACATCGGCACCTCGACCGTCAAGGCCGTACTGGTCGACGCCGACGAGCGGATCGTCGCGCAAGCAGATTCGCCACTCACGGCGTCGCGGCCTGCGCCGCTATGGTCGGAGCAGGATCCCGATGACTGGTGGTCTGCCTGCTGCGCCGCAGTCGCGGAGCTCAGGCGCCGCGCTGGGGATGCATTCGCCGGCGTCGAGTCGATCGGCCTGGCAGGTCAGATGCACGGTGCGGTCGTGCTCGGTGCCGACGACCGGCCGTTGCGCCCGGCGATCCTCTGGAACGACGGCCGCTCCGCAGCAGCGTGTGCCGAGTTGGAGCGACGCTGGCCGCGCTTGCGCGAAGTCACCGGCAATTGCGCGATGCCGGGCTTCACCGCGCCGAAACTTGTGTGGCTGGCTGAGCACGAGCCAGCGACGTTCGCAGCCTGTCGGCGCGTGCTGCTGCCGAAGGACTACGTCCGGCTGTTGATGACGGGCGATGCCGCTTCGGACATGTCGGACAGCGCTGGGACGCTCTGGCTCGACGTCGGCCATCGCTGTTGGTCGGATGAGGCGCTCGATGCTACCCGCCTCACCCCTGCCCACATGCCGGCCCTGTACGAGGGCACGCAAGTCACCGGACGGCTGCGGGCGGACGTGGCCGCGCAGTGGGGTCTGTCCAACCGTCCGATCGTCGCTGCGGGCGCCGGCGACAACGCCGCGGGCGCGGTTGGCATGGGCATCATCGAGCCTGGTGCGGCGTTTGCCTCGCTCGGCACCTCCGGCGTCACTTTCGTGGCTAGCGATCGCTTCGTGCCCAACGCCGCGGGTGGGGTGCATACCTTCTGCCATGCAGTGCCGGGGCGTTGGCACCAGATGGCAGTGCACCTGTCGGCCGCGAGTTGCCTGGCGTGGCTGGCGGGTATCCTGCAAGTCCCTGAGCAAGCATTGCTCGACGAGCTGCCCGACGAGCCTGCTGCGCCGCGCGGCGTATTCTTCCTGCCATACCTCAGCGGCGAACGCACACCGCACAACGACCCGCACGCGGTTGCGCTCTTTCACGGACTCACAGCCTCGACGCGCCGGACCGACCTCGTGCAGGCGGTGCTGGAGGGCGTCGCCTTCGCGTTCCGCGACGGTGTCGATGCGATGCGCGCCACGGGCACAGTATTTGATCGGCTGGCGCTCATCGGTGGCGGCGCACGCAGTCGCTACTGGGCACAGGTGCTGGCCAACGTGCTCGGCCTGCCACTCGAGCTGCGCGCAGGGGCCGAGGTAGGTCCGGCTTTTGGTGCGGCGCGGCTGGCTCGCCTCGCGGCGACGGGCGAGGATCCAGCTGCGGTCTGCCGCGAGCCGGCGTTGCTGCAGGTCGTCGAGCCAGATCATGCACGTGCCGATCAGTACCGCCAAACACGGCCGATGTTCCATGAGCTGTACCTGCAACAGCGTCGCGCGGTCAAACGACCCTGATCGCCGGCGCGATGATCGCGTACGGGGCGATGTGCGACGCGCCGAGAGTGCCGATGCGCAACATGACGTCACCCGCTGGACATGTCGGCACGGGACTGGACGGGTCGCCAGGCCCCCGACCGCCAGCGCAGGAACAACAACGTGCCCATGATGAGCACGTGCGCGGTGAGGGCCAGCCAGCCGCCGGGGGCACCCCAGCCTGCGCCTGGCGCGCCGTCGATCCAGCCGCCACCGGCGGGAAAGGTCAGCAGGTGCGATACGGGCACCATGACGAGCACCGCACTCGCGAGCACCAGCCACGCGGCCACGCGCACGTCGCCCGCACCACGCAGCGCTGCGCTGCTGGCCATGAACAGGCCGTCGAAGAACTGGTAGATCGCGCCGACCCAGAGCAGGGTCACGGCGAGGCTCGCGACCGCCACGGCGTTCGGGTCGCCGTCCTCGATGAACAGCGGCGTCAGCCACGGCCCGGCCAGTGCGAGCAGCAGGCCGAGGATGCCCATGAGCACGGCCGTGCCGATCGCGATGCGCAGCCCGACGTACTGCGCCCAGTCGAAGTCGCGTGCCCCGAAGGCCTGGCCGACCAGCGTCGCGCCGGCTTGTGCCAAGCCCACGCCGGGCATGTAGACCGCCGCCGTCAAGGTCATCGCGATGACCGTCGCCGCCGCGTCGACGATGCTGTATTGCGCCTGCATCATCTGGAACAGCGACAGTCCCAGCAGGTCCGCGGCGAACATCAGGCCCATCGGCATGCCGAGGCGGAACGCCGCGCCGAAGGACGCCGGCCGCAGCCTCCACGTGAGGTGCGAGTCGTAGCGCTCGCGCAGCGGCGGGCCGAGGAATACGGCGAGCGCTGCCACGAGGCCAATGAGCTGCGCCGCATTGGTCGCCCAGGCCGCACCGGCGAGACCGAGGCCTAGACGGACGATGAGGACGTAGTTCAGCGCGGCGTTCGATATCGCCACGAGACTCGCCACGGCGAGCGTGTAACGAGGCCGAGCGATCGCGTTGAAGAAGGCCAGGACCGCGGCCATCATCAGGCCGATGGGCGCGCCCAGCAGGCGCGGTTCCCAGTACTCCAGGGCCAGGCTCTCCAGGCGCGCATCGAGTCGGAACGGGGCGAGCACCCAGCCACCGGCATAGGCGGCCGCCAGGAATACCGGCGTGACGGCGAGCAGCGCCCAGAAACTCATCCAAACCGCCCTCGAGGCCGCGCGCCTTCGCCCAGCGCCCTCGCTTTGCGACGCGATAGTCTGGGTCGCAAAGGTGATGCCGCCGACCAGGACGATCAACAGCAGCGACGGCCATTGCACTACCGCGATCGCGGCCAGCGCCTCGGCCGACAGCTGGCCGATGAACCAGGTGTCGGTCAGGTTCAGCACCAGCTGGATGGCGCCGTTGGCCATCAGCGGCAGCGCGAGCGCAGCGACGACGCGCATGTCGATGCGGCGCCGCCCCGTGGCGTCGACGCGCGCGCCCAGCGGCAGGCTCGCCGGTACCTGTGACATTTTCCGTGACTCCATGACCAGCGCGCGCCGGCGCCGGTCATCCATCCCTGGGCGCGGCGCTTGCCGGGCGGGTATTGTGGCATATTCTAGTTGTCGACTCATTGTCGGCAAAAAATCTGCGGCATTGCGGGAAAGACATGCAGAGACAATTCAGGGCCGGTGGCAGTGTCGGACAGGCGCTGTGCATCGAGGAACTGCGCGCGATGGCGCGGCGTCGGCTGCCCGGCTTTGCCTTCGAGTACATCGACGGCGGCGCCGAGGACGAGGTGACGCTACGGCGCAACCGCAAGGTCTTCGAGTCCGTCGTCTTCGTGCCTGACACGCTCGTCGACGTCGGGGGCCGGGACTGCAGGACGACCCTGTTTGGCAAGGACGTGGCCGTGCCCCTGGTGGTGGCGCCGACCGGATTGAACGGCGTGGCATGGCCCGCCGGTGACATCGCACTTGCGCGTGCGGCGGCGGCCGAGGGCCTGCCATTCACGCTGAGCACGGTCTCCAACCTCCGGCTCGAGCGGCTCGCCGCGCAGTCGAGCGGTCGTCGCTGGATGCAGCTCTACCTGTTCGAGGATCCGGCGATCACGCTGGACATCCTCGACCGTGCCCGGCGTGCCAGGTTCGAGGCGCTCGTGTTCACGACCGACGCCAACATTCCCGGCGGACGGGAGTGGGACCGTCGCAATTACCGCGCCCCGGGGCGGCTGCGTCCCAGTCGCTGGGGCGAGGTGGCGCTGCACCCTCGCTGGGCGCTCGGCATGATCCGTGCGGGCGGGATCCCGCGCTTCGAGAACATCGCGGACTACCTGCCGCCGGAGGCTTGCTCGGCCACCGCCGGCGCCACGATATTCCCGAGCTTGATGCGAGGGTCGCTGTCCTGGAACGACGTTCGCTGGCTGCGGGAGCACTGGGACGGCGCGTTGATCGTCAAGGGCATCATGAGCGCCGACGACGCGCGCCGCGCCGTCGATGCCGGCTGCGATGGCATCGTACTCACCAACCACGGCGGCAGGCAGCTCGACGGCTGCGCCTCGCCCATGGAGCTGCTCCCCGAGGTCGCTGAGGCGATCGGCGAACGGCTGACGATCCTCATCGACAGTGGCTTCCGCCGCGGCACCGACGTCGTGAAGGCGCTGGCTCTCGGCGCCGATGCCGTCATGGTCGGTCGTGCGGCGCTCTATGGGCTGGCGGCCGGGGGCGAGACGGGCGCGAGGCATGCGCTGGCGCTGCTGAAGGCCGAGATACTGCGCACGATGGGTCTGCTCGGCTGCCGGTCGCTGGCAGATCTCGACCCGCGCCTGCTGCGTCTAAAGTGCGGCAATCAGCGCTGATTGCGCTGCGACAGCCTGTCGCGGGCGTCGCCGAAGTAGCCCAGACCGGTCGCCATGAATCCGCCATCGAGCACCAGCGTCTGGCCGGTCGTCCAGGTCACGGTGGTCAGGTAGGCGACCGCGTCCGCGACCTCCTCGACGGTGCCGAAGCGGCCGAGGCTGGTGCGCTCGAGGTCGTGGCGGTAGACCTCCGGGTCCGTGCGGGTCTTCGCCATCGAATCGCCCGTCTTCTCGATCAGGCCCGGCGCCACGCCATTGACCAGGATGCCGAAGGGCGCGAGCTCGACCGCGAGCGACTGCACCAGCGACTGCTGTGCCGCCTTGGTGAGGCAATAGACCGACTCCTTGGCCCAGCCCTGCAGCGCGCACAGTGACGTGATGATGACGATCCGTCCGGCCCCGGCCTCGCGCATCCGCTGCGCTGCCTGCTGGCAGACCAGAAAGGTGCCGCGGACATTGACCCGCAGCATCAGGTCCAGTTCATCCACGCCGACGTCGAGGAAGTGGTTGGCGCGGCTGACGGCGGCGCAGCAGATCAGGGTGTCTAAAGCCGTGCCGTTAAACAGACGATCGATGTCCTCGAACGCTGTCGCAACGGCGTGCTCGTCGCCAGTGTCCGCCCGCAGAGTGTGGAACGGGCCGGCGCAAAGGCTGGCCGTGGAGCCGCCATCGATGAGGTCAATGTTACCGATGGTCGCGGACGGTCTCGACAGCCGCCGCGCGATGCCCTGGCCGATGCCGCTGGAGCCGCCGGTGATGACGATGCGCCGCGGCTCCGCGTTGGCGTGGGATGACGGTGGGTATTGCATGGCAGCGGGGCTTTCTGTCGACAAGTTGTATGCGCTAGGCTTAGTCTGCACCGGGGCGGCAGTACCGACAAGCCGCAGGCGATCATGAACGAACGATCGATCCTCTGCTTCGGCGATTCAAACACCTGGGGCTTCGTACCCCGGCCTTCGACCGAGGCGCCGACGTTCAAGCGCTACGGCCATCTGACGCGATGGCCGCGGCGGCTCGAGCAATTGCTCGGCCCTGGCTTCCGGGTACATGAACACGGCATCTGCGGGCTCGCCGGCGGCCTTGCCAGTGGTGCCGACCGGTTCGAGGACGGCACTTCGCGCGCGGCCATCGATCACGTGCAGGGCCTCGTTGCCAGCTGCTGCCCGCTGGACGACTGGGTCGTGATGCTCGGCACCAACGATCTCGCACACCCGGCACAGTACACGCCAGCCGGTATCGCCGCGGGCATTGAGACCACGATCCTCGCCGGCATTGCCGCGCATGCACTGTTTGCGCCGGAGACACCGACCGTGTGGCTGGTCAGCCCGATCCCGCTGGGCACGGCGGTGCTCGCCAGCGGCATCGACGGGTCGACGCTCGAAAGATCTTACAGTCTGGCCGCTGCGCTCGACCACGTAGCCAGCCGGAACGGTTGGCGCAGCATCGACGCCGCGCTTGCGGGTCCGCTGGACGCAGGCGATGGTGTGCATTGGTCCGCTGGCCATCACGAGCGCTTCGCGGAACTGCTGGCGCCGCTGCTGCGGCAGACCTGAACCCTCAACCGCGCCAGCTGATCAGCACGACTGCTGCCGCTGCGAACGCAAGCCCGAACAGTTGCGCGCGCTGCATCCGTTCGCGGTCGATCAGCACCGCGAGCGCGACAGTAAATCCTGGATACAGCGCGGTGATCACGGCCACGATCGCCATGTGGCCCGACTGCAGTGCCAGCAGGAACGCGACCATCCCGGCGGCATCGAGCAGGGCGGCCAGGCTCAGCCTGGGCCAGTCGACCGTGTCGCGAGTTTCGCCGACCGGGTCGCGCAGCGTGGCCAACCACAGGCCAGTGGCCGCCACTGTGCGCGCGACCAGCAATGGCCAAGTGCCTGCAGCCGGATCGGTGGCGTGAAGGGCGATCGTGAAGCCGCCGATGCCGAGTCCGGCAAGGACGGCGAGGTCGATGCCGCGCAACCTGCCCCCAGCCGCCCGGCCCACCGGCCCGGCTGCGAACAGGGCCACGCCGACCAGTCCGAGCGCCAGCCCGAGAAACTGCAGGCCAGCGAGGGCTTCGCCGAGCCCGATCGCCGCGACCACTGGCAGCGCCGCACCGACGACGGCGGAAGTTGGTGCGTTCACGCCGATCGGACCGATCGCGAGCGCGCCGTAAAGGGCGGCGATGCCGACCGCGATCGAGAGCCCGGCCAGCACTGCCATGACCAGGTCCTGGGACGTCAGCGCCGGCGGTCCGCCCCAGGCGAGCGATCCGGCGACGACCACCAGGCCAAGGCTCTGAATCAACGCTGCCACGCGCACCGCGCGCATGCGACGCGCCGCATGGGCTGCAAGGTAGTCGGCAAAGCCGGCACCGGCGGCGGCGCCGAGGGCAAGGGTCAGCGACAGGCTGGCGGTGTCCATCGTTGCTTCGGGGGCCAGTGGGGCGTCAAGCAGATTCAGATGAATGTGCTGAACGTCGACACAGTGTACACGAGCCGTATACTAGCGATCGCGCATCATGCGCCACTGTCAACAGCGGACGGACGAGCACCATGCGGCAGATCAAAACCGGGGCCGGGGCAGACCAGCGCAGCGTCGAGCGCCTGCTCGCCGACCTTGGTCGCCTGCTGGGGCCATCTGGAGTGGTGGCGGACCGCGACGTACTCGAGCGCTACGGCTGCGACTGGACGCGGACGAATGCCTGCCCGCCCGTGGCCGTCGCCCGGCCGCGCAACACCGCCGAAGTGTCGGCCGTGCTGGCGCACTGTCATGCGTCCGGCTGGCCGGTGGTGGTGCAGGGCGGACTCACCGGGCTCGCGGGCGGCGCCACGCCGCGCCCCGGTGAGCTGTCTTTGTCGCTGGAACTTCTCGGCGGTATCGAGACGCTGGACGCGGACGCGGCGGTAATGACGGTGCGGGCCGGAACCCTCCTGGCGGCAGTGCAACAGGCTGCTGGCGAGGCCCAACTGGCGTTTCCACTCGACCTCGCATCGCGCGGCTCCTGCACCATCGGGGGCAACATCGCGACCAATGCTGGCGGCAACCGCGTGCTGCGTCATGGCATGACTCGCAACCTGGTGCTCGGCGTCGAGGCGGTGCTGGCCGACGGTACGGTGCTGTCGTCGCTGACCACGATGCTCAAGGACAACGCGGGTTATGACCTGAAGCAGCTCTTTATCGGCACGGAAGGTACGCTCGGCATCGTGACCCGCGCGGTGCTGCGCCTTTTGCCGGAGCCGCATGAGCGGGTCACGGCACTGGTCGCGCTGACTTCGTTCGCCGAGCTTACCCGGCTGCTGGTGACGCTGCGTCGCGAGCTGGCGTCGTCGCTGAGTTCCTTCGAGGCGATGTGGTCGGACTACTTCGAGTGCGCGCTCGAGCACCTGGCGCTGGCGCGACCCTTCGGCTCAGCCCACCCGTTCTACGCGCTGGTCGAGATCGAGGCGCGGGACGCGTCGGCCGACCGCGGCCGGCTGGAATCGGTGTTGTCCAGGGTGCTGGAGGCGGGCGGTGCGAGCGATGCGGTCGTAGCTAACTCGCTCGACGAGTCCGCGCGGCTCTGGCGCATCCGCGAAGGCGCCGGTGAATTGATCACCGGCCTGGCGCCGGCGGCCGCCTACGACGTATCGATGCCACTTGCGGCAATGGAGGCCTATGTGGATGGAGTCCGTGCCGGGTTCGAGAGGCTCGGTACCGGCCGTCCTTTTGGTGCCTTCGGCCATCTTGGTGACGGCAACCTGCACTTGTTCGCGGGAGTCCGGTCGCGGGAAGAGACGGCCATGATCGACGCGCTGGTCTATGGTGATCTCGAAGGTCGCGGCTCGGTGTCAGCCGAACACGGCATCGGCAGCCTGAAGAAGGCGTGGCTTGGGCACACGCGCTCAGCGGCCGAAATCGCGGTGATGCGCAGCCTGAAGCAGCACCTGGATCCACGGGCGATTCTGAACCCCGGGCGCGTGATCTGACGGGCCCGCCCCGTGGCAGTTTTAACAAGTTGCGATTGCAACAAACATATTGCACATGTAAGTTAAAGGCAGCCACATCCGGACGAGGGAGGAACCATGCAGGAACACGACAAGCTGGCGCTGATGGATTACCAGGAGTACCCGCTGGACGAGATGGCCCGGCGGGCGGAGTGGTTCTACGCCGAGATCAAGCGTCGCCACACCGTGCGCGAGTTCTCGGACCGCCCCGTGCCGCGGTCGATCATCGAGACCTGCCTCAGGGCTGCAGGCACGGCGCCTAACGGCGCCAACCATCAGCCCTGGTACTTCTGCGCGATCGGCAGCGCAGAGCTCAAGAAAAAGGTGCGTGAGCAGGCTGAGATCGAGGAACGCACGTTCTACGGCGGCAAGGCCGGGGAGGAGTGGCTCGACGCGCTGAAGCCGCTCGGCACTGACGCGAGCAAGCCGTACCTGGAATCGGCGCCGTGGCTGATCGCGATCTTCGCGCAGCGCAAGGGCGGTGTCCGCGCGGGCATCGACCGGCAGAACTACTACGTCACCGAATCGGTCGGCATCGCTACCGGCTTCCTGATAACGGCGCTGCATCATGCCGGCCTCGCGACGCTGACGCACACGCCCAAGCCGATGAACTTCCTCAATGCGCTGTGCGGGCGCCCGGACACCGAGCGGCCATTCCTGCTGCTCGTCGTCGGCTATCCGGCTGAGGGCGCAAGCGTCCCCGTGCACGCCACCGTCAAGAAGCCGCTCGAGGACATCGCGGCGTTCATGTAGGAGCGACGCCATGACCTACGTCGTCACCGAGCAGTGCATTCGCTGCAAGTACCAGGACTGCGTCGACGTCTGTCCGGTCGATGCGTTCCGCGAGGGCAAGACGATGCTCGCCATCGCTCCCGATGCCTGCATCGATTGCGGCGTGTGCGAGAACGAGTGTCCCGCCGGGGCGATCCTGCCGGACACCCTGGTCGACGAGCGCTGGAAAGTCCTCAACGCGACCTATGCGCGGCTCTGGCCCGTCATCAAGAGTCGTGGCCGGCCCTTCGGCGACGCGGACGCCTACTCTGGTGCGGAGGGCAAGTTCGAGGAGTTCTTCTCCGAGGAGCCGGGGGCGGGCGGCTGACGCGGTTGAGCGGCGGCTTGCAGCTAGCGACCCGGGGCGCTGCGTTTGCGCCAGCGGATCAGCTCGCGCTGGTCGGCGGAAATCCGCTCGCCTTGCTCGAGCATCTGTGCGGCGTGTTCGGCCAACGTCGCTTCGGCGAACTCCTCGAGTCGGCCGAGCAATGCTTCGAGTTGCCGGCGTTCCGCAGCGGTCAGTATGCGTTCCAGCGCTCGATCACGCGCCCCGAGAACCGCGGCGACTCGCCGGTACTCCTGGCGGCCGGTGGCGGTCAGCGCAAGGCAGTGCGTGCGGCGGTCGCGCGCGTCAGGCTGAAGTTCGATCAGTCCAAGCTCGAGCAGCGACTTGACGGCACGGCTCACAGTGAACGTGTCGAGGCGGGTCTGATACGCCACGTCTGCTGCCCGGATCGGCATGTAGGAGCCGATGTTGAGCAGCACGCGCAGTTCACGCAGGCCCAGGTCGCTGGCGCGACGGATATCCATGTCACGGTCCAGCGCCAGCAGGTTGGTCAGGGTGGCGAGCCGAAATGGCAGATGTCGATAGAGGTCGAAAGGGGCCTCGAGCTGGTCGGTCAACACGAACTGCTGGTCGCGCACGGGAGAGAAGCGCGGCGACGCGTTGGCCGCGGTCCCGGAATTTCGCCGGGCAGGCTTCACCTTGCTCGAAGGCAACCGGACGCTCCGGCGCTGGGTGGGCAATTCGGCCTCCGATTGAGTGGACCGTGTCCGTGCTGGCGGAAACATTTCGAATTATCACATGCCCCGGGGAGGGCGGCCGCATGAAGGTTGCTGTGATCGGATCCGGACCTGCGGGCTACTACGTGGCCGAGGGCCTCATCGAGCAGAGCGGCGCGGGCGTCGAAGTCGACATCGTCGATCGCCTGCCGGTTCCGTATGGACTGGTGCGGGCGGGGGTGGCACCGGATCATCAGTCGACCAAGAGCGTCATCCGTCGTTTCGCGGCGCTGCATGACTCGCCGTCACTGCGCTTCTTCGGCAACCTCGAGGTTGGTCGGGACGTTACGATCGACGAACTGCGGCAGTTGTACGACGCTGTGGTGCTTGCGACCGGCGCGGTGGACGACCGCCGCCTCGGCATCCCCGGCGAGTCGCTGGCTGGCGTCTACGGCGCCGCCCAGTTTGTCGGTTGGTACAACGGCCACCCGGACTGGGTCAGCCTCGATCCGCTGCTCGATACGAACTCGGCCGTAATCATCGGCAACGGCAACGTGGCTATCGACGTCGCACGCGTGCTCGCCAAGACGGCGGCCGAGATGGCCGGCTCGGACCTGGTCGATCATGCGGCCGGCCGCATCCACGCCAGCCCGCTGCGCGAGTTCTGCATCGCCGGGCGGCGCGGGCCGCTGCAGGTCGGATTCACGCCCAAGGAACTCGGCGAGCTGGGCGAGCTGGCCGACGTCGTTACCACTGCGGATCCGGCACAACTGCCACCGCCGGAGTCGGTCGCTGCAGCAAGTGCCGGTCTGAAACGGGTGCTGGGGATCATCGAGGGCTTCGCGCGGCGAGCGCCAGATCCCGGGCGCAAGCGGCTCCATCTCGAGTTCTTCGCCCGCCCGGTGCACATCCTGGGTGATGCTCGGGTCACCGGCGTGCAGTTCGAGCGAACTGTCGTCGAGAACGGTGTCTGCACCGGCACGGGTCAGCTTTTCGAGCGCGGCTGCGGCCTGGTGGTGAGCTGCATCGGCTATCGGAGCCAGCCGGTCAGCGGCGTGCCGTTCGACGCCGCTGCCGGCGTGCACCGCAATGCCGGCGGGGTGGTGGCGGACGGGCTTTACTGCACGGGGTGGTCGGCGCACGGGCCCGCGGGGACGATCGGCAGCAACCGCAAGGAGGGCTTCGAACTGGCCGCACGTCTCGCTTTGCGGCCGGCCACGCCGGGCAAGAAGGGGCGCGTCGGCCTCGAGGCGCTCACCGTTGCGCGTGGCATCGAGATCGTCGACTTTGCGACTTGGCGGCGGATCGACGCGGCGGAAGTCGCCGCAGCCACACCGCCGGCGCCCCGCCGCAAGCTTGTGACGACTCGCGAGATGCTCGCCGTGGCTCGGGGCTAAGGCGCCGTCCCCGTCCTCAGCGCAGCAGCGGAGCCAGTGCCTGCGCAACTGTGGCGAGGTTGTCCTCGTTCAGGCCAGCGATGTTGATGCGGCCATCGCCGACGAGATAGACATGGTGGCGCTCGCGCAGCAGGCGCACGTCATCAGGGCCGATGCCGAGCAGTGAGAACATGCCCTGTTGGCGCGTCAGCCAGCCGAGGTCGAGTTCCGGTCGCAGCGCAGCGATCTCGCCGGCGAGCGTGCCGCGCAGCGCCTGCAGCCGGGCGGCCATCGCGGCGAGCTCGGCCTGCCAGGTCTCTCGCAGCGTCGGGTCGGTGAGCACCCGCTCCACCAGCAGCGCGCCATGCGCGGGCGGCATCGAGTGCATCGACCGCGCGATATTCTGCAATTGGGACTCGATCGCCCCACGCCGCTCGGCGCTGCCTGCGACGGCGCAGAGCAGGCCCGTGCGCTCGCGATACAGGCCGAAGCTCTTGGAGCAGGAAACGGCGACGAGGAACTGTGGCAGGCGTCGCGCAGCCTCGCGCACCCAGGCGACGTCTGCATCGAGGCCACGACCGAGGCCCTGGTAGGCGACATCGAAAAACGGCACGAGGCCGCGAGCCTCGATGACGTCCAGGATTTCCCGCCAGGAGTCCGGGTCCGGATTCGCGCCGGTCGGGTTGTAGCAGGAAGCCTGCAGCAGAATGGCCGTGCCCGCCGCCGCCCGCCGCAGGGCGTCCAGCATCGGACCAGGTACGAAGCGGCGGCTGGCCGAGTCGTAGCAAGGGAACCGGTCCAGCCGGAGGCCGCCACCGGCAAGCAGCCCGTCATGCAGCGCCCAGGTGGGTTCGCCCAGGAGGATCGACGAGCCAGCTCGGGCGCGATGCAGAATTTCGGCTCCGATACGCAACGCGCTGCAGCCGCCAGGCGTCTGGATGAGGGCGGATCGCGGACGGATCGACTGGGCCAACTCACCGAAGACCAGATCGTGAATGCCCTCGAGGAAGCCGGGCACGCCCGCCGGCGCGAGGTAGGCCTTGCTCGACTGCGCGTTGATCAGCGCGTGTTCTGCGGTGGCCACTGCGCTCATGACCGGTGTGCGGCCGGTTCGGTCGCGGTAGACCCCAATTGTCAGGTCAAGCTTGGCGGGGAAAGGGTCCTGCCGGTACGCCGTCATCAGTGAAGTGATCGAGTCCGGCGGCAACTCCTGCAGGCTGTCCAGGGGCATCTTCATGAGGTCGAACCAGCCGGATCAGCTGCAAGCGCCTTCGCAGCGCCGGCGACGGCGACGGCGCGGAACACTGCTTCGTGCGACTCGAGCGCAACGCTGCCAACCAGGCAGCAGCCGACGACGGAGTTCGCATTGGGCATGGACAGGTCTCGCAGGGCTACGGCATACTGAATTAAAATAGCATACAACGAGTCGACAATAAGGATGCAAACCGGGGGCGAGCAGGCGCGACGCTTTCCGCTGGGCGCGGCCGTGACGGCCGAGGCGCTGGCGGAGGATCCGTACCCGATCTACGCGCAGCTGCGCCAGCACGAGCCGGTATCGTGGATCGGCGCGCTCGGCATGTATCTGGTCGTGAGCCACGCGCAGGTCGAGCGGATCCTGATGGATCCGCGTCGGTTCACGGTCGGGACCGAGCACTCACTGCTCACCGACACGTTCGGGGAGACCCTGCTGACCGTCGAGGATCCGCTGCATGCGCGTTATCGCGCGCCGTTCGCACCGACCTTCATGCCAGCGGCGCTGCGGGCCCACATGGAGTCCGGTATCCGGGTCGAGGTGGATCGGTTGATCGACGGCTTCGCGGCAGCGGGCACGGCCGAACTGCGCCGGGCCTTCGCGGCCCGGCTGCCGATCCTGACGATGCTGACGCTGTTCGGCCTGCCGCCTGAGTGCGAGGCCGACCTGCGTCGCTGGTACGACTCGTTCGAGCAGGCTCTGGGGAACTTTCAGCGTCAGGAATCGATCCGCACGGTGGCCAGGGGGAACGTCGCGCAGTTCCTGTTGCTCATCGACCAGCACGTCGAACGCTACCGCGTTGTGCCGGACGAGCGTGCGCTGCTCAGCGTACTCGCCAACGCGCCGGTAGACGTTCGCCTGTCGAACGAGGCCATCGGTCGCAACCTGCTGGTCGTGCTGTTCGGCGGTATCTCGACGATCGAGGCGCTGATCCTCAACGCATTCCACGCCCTGTCGCTGCAGCCCGGAACTTTGGAGCGCGTACGGGCCGACTCGGGTCTGATTCCGGCGGTCGTCGACGAGACCATCCGCTGGGCCGGCCCGGTGCAGTCGGCGACCCGGCATGTCGCCGTCGATACCGAATTCGATGGCGTCGAATTCAGGGCAGGGGACACGGTCAACTGCATGCTCGCCGCCGCGAACCGCGACCCTGCGAAATTCGCGGAGCCCGATCGCTTCGACATCGACCGCAAGGGGTTGCGCGGCCACCTCGGCTTCGCGACCGGGCCGCACCACTGCCTGGGCGCCAACCTTGCCAGGCTCGAGGGGCGCATCGCGCTCGAGCGACTGCTGGCTCGCCTGCCGGGCTGTCGGGTTGAGCGGCCCGAAGATTCGCGGCCGTACGGCAGCGAGTTCCGCCAGCCCCGGCGACTGCAGCTTGCCTGGGGCTGATGTGGGGCTGACTATCAGTTCGCCAGCAGGCCACCGTCCACCGGCAGCATGGCGCCGGTGACATAGCTCGACAGGCCCGAGGCGAGGAACAGCACGGCGCCAGCCAGCTCCTCGGGCTGGCCCATGCGCTTCATCGGTGTGCGGCTCAGGAAATACGCCATGCGCTGCGGGTCCGCCCGCGTGCCCGCGGTCATTGCGGTCTCCATGAATCCAGGCGCGACGGCGTTGACGCGCACGCCGGAGGGCGCGAGCTCGATCGCGAGCGAGCGTGTCAGCTGGGCGAGTGCGCCCTTGGTGGCGGCATAGGCCGACGCGCCGGGCTGGTAGCCGACGCTCGCCATCATCGAGGTGACGTTGATGATGCTTCCGCGGCTCGCCCGCAGGTCCGGGAGAAGGGCCTGTATCACATGCATCGTGCCGTCGAGGTTGACGTCCATGACGCGGCGCCAGCTCGCGGCGTAGCCGGGCTCGCCGACGTTACCGCCCGCCTCGATGCCGGCGTTGTTGACCAGGATTGACACGCGTGGCGCGAAGCGATGGATAGCTGCGACCGCGGCGGTGGCCTGCAACGGCTCGGCGATGTTCCAGGTGATGGCGAGCGCACGGCCGCCGGCGGCCTGGATCTCGGCCGCAGTCGCGACGGCGGATTCGCCATCGATGTCGGCGACGCAGACGTGGGCCCCGGACGCGGCGAGCCCCAGCGCAATGGCCCGGCCGTTGCCGCGGCCCGCGCCGGTCACGACCGCGACTTCACTGGTCAACAGGCCCGCGAGCCCGCTGCCGACCGAAGGGTTCGAATCAGCCATGCCCATTGCTTTATCCCACCAGGAAGCACCGACGTTGCCCCCCAATTTGTCGACTCGTAATATACAAAATATGAAGCAGCTCTTGCACGACCCCGTGCTGCGCACCGAGGTACGTCGCTGGCAGCTTCGGCAGCCATTCGCGATATCCCGGCACGTGTTCCAGGATAACCTGGTGCTGCAGGTGGACATCGACTGCGGCGGGCAGGTGGGTCGTGGCGAGTGCGAGCCGCACGAATTCGACGAGGCCGTGACCCGCGCCGCCGCCCGCGAGTTGCAGGCGCAGGATCACTCCACCTGGGCGCACCTCGACCCGCTGCGCATGAGCGCCATGGTGCCACGCTGCGCATGGCGCAACGCGCTTGACTGCGCCCTGTGGGACCTGCGCGCCAAGCGCCTGGGTCGGCGCGTGTGGGAGATCCTCGGGCTCGACCTCGATCCGGGCGCGAGCTTCCCGATCTTCCAGACCCTGAGCCTGGACACGCCGGAGCGGATGAGCGCCGCTGCAACTGCGTCCCGGGCCGCGCCGGGCCTCAAGATCAAGCTCGGCGGCGCCGACGGCCGCGATGCCGAGCGCCTGGAGGCGATCCGCGGTGCGGCCCCGGGCATGCCGCTCTGCATCGATGCCAACGAGGGCTGGTCCCCCGTCGAACTCGACCGCATGCTGCCGCTCGCGGCACGCCTGGATGTGGCATTCATCGAGCAGCCCGTGCCTCGTGCGGTCGAGAGCGCCCTCGCTGGCCTGCCGCGCCTGGTGCCGCTGTGCGCGGACGAGAGCTGTCTTGGCCTGGCCTCGCTCCCCGCGCTGCGTGGCCTCTACCAGATGGTTAACATCAAGCTCGACAAGACGGGCGGGCTCACCGAAGCGTTGGCCCTGGTCGAGGAGGCCTGTCGCCTCGGCATGCAATACATGGTCGGTTGCAACGCCGGATCCTCGCTGGCACAGGCACCCGCCGTGCTGCTTGCGCCGGGCGCCATGGTCGTGGACCTCGGCGTGTCGTCACTCGCCGCCGACCACGTGCCGCCGCTCGACGACAGCGACTACCGCATCCGCCTGCCCCCGCGAGAGCTGTGGGGCTGAGCCGGTCGCCTCAGAAGCGCTCGAGATCGCTGGCGATCCGTACCGGCCCCTTGTAGTGGTCGGCCAGGCCCTTCGTGTAGCCACTGAGATCGGTCTCGTCGTCCCAGCCTGGCACGACGTGCGACAGGATGACCTGTTTGGCGCGGGCGTTGGCGGCCAGCTGTCCGACCTGTGGCGGAGTCAGGTGATCCTGGCGCAGGTGTTCTATCAGCGCTTCGATGAATTCGCCGCCCCCCGCCTCCCGCAGGCTCTTTTCGATCCGGTCGAGATCGATCACCTCGCTGACCAGCACGTCAACGTCACGAGCGAGCACCTCCACCCGTGCCGAGGGGCCGGTGTCACCCGTGAATGCGATCGACCGCGACGGTGTGTCGAAGCGCAGCGCGTATGAGCGGGAGGCCTTCTGCTCCGCGCTGCCCGGTGCAAAGTGGTAGTGGTCATTGAGAATCGCCGAGACCCGGACGTTCGTGTCCTGGTAGATCACGCGCGGCTGGTCGAGGTCTGCGGGAAAGTCGCGGGCGTCGATGGTCGAGGCGATCGACGGGGAGGCCGGTCCGCCGATGGTGATCGGTGCCAGCTCGATGGCCCGGTAGGCCTTGGCTTGGTGCGCCAGCATGTCGATCGTCATCGGTGGCCCGAATACCGGCAGCGGCGAATGCGGTCCGAACAGCCAGCGTCGTGCGAGCAGCGGGCCCAGGGCGGCATTGTGGTCAAAGTGATGATGCGTGATGAATATCGCGCGCACCTTTTCCAGCGGCAGGTTCGCGGCGGCGAGCTGGCGCAGCACACCATCGCCCGCGTCGACCAGGTAGATGTCGTCGCCAACCACGACGGCGTTTGCCGACTGGGCACGCTTCTGGCGGTCTGCTGGACCGCCGCCGGTGCCGAGTGTCACGAGCTGCACCCTGGCCTGCTCCGTGGCGGTGGCTTCAGCCGTGGTGAGGCCCGGCATCAGGGCGAGGACCAGACTGCCCAGCATGGCAATCAATCTCAGCGCGATTCGCATGCATCGATCTCCGGGCATTGTCATCATGGGTGTCAACCGTCGGCAGCCAGTGGAATGCACAGCGCCGACGGGTGCGCGGCATCGTGCAGCAACCGAATATGTGCGACGCGAGCCTCGTGGGGTTGCTGCTCGTGCACGGGCGTGGCCGTGTTGAGATTTTTCTGGATGAACGAGCACGCGGTTGCGCGGATCACCAGCCGCAGTCTGGAGCCGCGGGCGAGCCGGCGCGAGACGAAGCGGAACGACCCGATGCGCAGCTCGACCGGCTCATCCGGCGGCATCAGCTCGCCATTCGGCGAGCCGTTGCGGTACCGCAGGCGCAGTTGGTCCGACGACAGAAAGATGACCGAGCCGTCCTCGAGCACCTCGTACAGCAGCACGGCAAGATCTGTATCCGGCGCATCGCAGGTCAGCCACAGCCGCAGCTCCGGCTCGCCGACGATCTCGGTCGGCTCGTCGAACGCCTTCGAGTGGTAGATGACGCCCTGGCCGTAGGTGTTGTGGCAGAAGATCGCGTTGGTCGGGTCCTCGCCGCCAAGGATGTAGAACAGGCTGTTGTAAGCGCGCGGAAACACGGCGCCGCCGCCGGAGGTCAACTCCGGGGAGTTGCTGAGGTGCCGCTCGGTCTCGAGCGGGCGCAGGTCGAAGGGGTCGCTGACGAACGCGTCGGCGGGTGTGTCCTGTGGAGCGTCGGTCAGCCAGCCGGAGCGGAAGACGTCGGTTGCCGTGCCGTCCGAGCCGAGGAACAGGGCGCGCGGACTGCCGAGCACTCCCTGGAGCGAGTCGGCGCTGCGCCACTCCTCGGGTCCCGAGACGTAGTACTTGATCCGGGTATCGAGAAACGCGGGCTTTTCGCCGAGGCCGAACACCCACCGATACCAGTCGAGCTTGAGCTTCGGCACGTCCAGCTTAGCGGCTGGGCCGAACTTGAGTCCGTATACCTGGTCCGTTCCCTCCATCCCGCGGTGGTCCCACGGACCAACGATGAGGTGATTGTTCGCACGGGCCGTATTGCCGCCATGCCGGTCGAGGCGCCGGTGGTGCTCGAGCGTGCCGCGCTGGCAGGTGTCGTACAACCCAGTGAGCGAGAGCACGGGGATGTCGAGTTTCCCGAGGGCTTCGACGGACGGCCGACGTGACTCCCAGATCGGGCCCCAGCCCGTCGAGACGAGGTCGTCTTCCCAACCCGGCGCGTCATAGCCGAGCGCGCCCGGCACCTCGAGCAGCGAGCCGTTGCGAGCGTAGAGGTCACCCTGCATACGGTTGAACAGCAGCGTGTCGGCGGCGAGGTTCCAGGAAATCGAGTGACCCTTGAGCGTCACCCGCCAGCGATACTGGTAGGGCGTGCCGATGCCGCCGCGCGGTAAGTCGATGCCGGGCATGTACGCGGCCGACGGCACGATGGTCTTGAGCGCCGGCGGCAGCGTGCCGGCGATGATCCACTGGTTCCAGCCCGTGTATGAGCCGCCACCGAGGCCGACCTGGCCGTCGCTCCAGGCTTGTGCTGCGATCCACTGGATGGTGTCGTAGCCATCCGGCCCGTCGTGAATCCACTGCTCGAACTCGCCACCCGAGCCTCCGCGACCGCGACAGTCGACCGCGAGGAAGGCGAAGCCGGCGCGCGCGAACATGATGCCATCGGCGTGCAGGTTGTCCGCCAGGTAGGGCGTCATCTCCATGACCGTTGGCAGCGGGGTGCCGCAGGGCCAGGGCCGGTAGAGGATCGCGCCGAGCTCGACGCCGTCGCGCATCGGCACGCGCACGAAGCGGGCATCGTACGGCGCCCGGCCGGCCGCTGCGTCGGAGTTGTCGCTCTGGATCGTCATCCCGGTGATCCCCCTCGTGGTTCGGTCAAGCCTGGCTCGTATTCATTCGTGCGGCGCATGGTACAGTCAAGCCAGAACACGTGTCGACACACTGTAGACCCGGGTTTATGTCCAGGGGATGATCACGGAGGCATTGCCATGACGATTGCCAGGCCTGCTCGGCTCTTCTTCGCAGGGCTGCTGGTTGCCGGGATTACCGCGGCGCTCGCGCAGCCGCCGCCGGAGCCGGCGGCGGCGCGCGACTGCTCTGCGCCGGAGTACCGGCAGTTTGATTTCAAGCTCGGCTCGTTCGACGTCAGCGGCGAGGGCGGCGGGGCGGCGGGACGTAGCACGGTGGAGTCGGCCCTCGGCGGCTGCATGTTGGTGGAGCACTGGCACAGCGTCGCGGATCGTTACGGGCGTGCCAACATGTACTACGACCGCAGCGAGGGCCGCTGGCATCTCGACTTCGTCAGCGACGACGGTGAGACGCTGCGCCTGCAGGGCAAGCTCGAGGGCGAGGCGATGGTGCTGACTGGCGACGACGACTTCGATCCATTCACGGGCCGTCACCGTATGACCTGGTCGCCGCTGCCGCAGGGGGATGTCCGCCAGTTCTGGGAGCTGTCGAAAGATGGCGGCCTCACCTGGACGACGGTGTTTGTCGCGCACTATGCGCGCAGGCCCTGAGCTGGGCGCGTTGCGGTGGTGAACGTCGGCCAGGGTGCCTGCGAGTTCGACTACATCGTTGTCGGCGCGGGTTCGGCGGGCTGCGCGGTGGCGGCCCGGCTGTCAGAGGACGCCACGGCCACGGTGCTGCTGGTCGAGGCCGGCGGCCGGGATGAACAGTGGAATTTCGAGGTGCCTGGTGGTCAGTCATTCGTCCGCGACTGGGAGCGGTATGCCTGGCTGTATGAGACCGAGCCCGACCCGTCACGCGCGGGTCGCCGTGAGACCTGGCGGCGCGGCCGGATTCTCGGCGGCAGCAGCACGATCAATGGCCTGATCTACGCCATCGGTCTGCCGCAGGACTACGAGCGCTGGGCGCAGTCCGGCGCGACCGGCTGGGGCTGGCGCGAGGTTGCGCCGTATTTCCGTCGGGCCGAGCGTTGCCCCGGCCTGCCCGGGCGCGGGATGTCCGGGCCAACGCACGTCGAGGTGTTGCGCTCCCCGCACGCCTACACGGACGACCTGCTGGCGGCATGTCGTGCCACGGGGTTACCAGTGGTGGAGGACATCAATGCCGTGAGCGAGGCCGCCGTCGGGCTGGCCCAGACCAACCAGCTGCGCGGACGGCGCCAGAGCAGCGCCGCGGCGTACCTGCGTCCCGCCCGGGGACGGCGCAACCTCACGGTGCTGACTGACGCGCAGGTCGAGCGCGTGCTGATCGAGCACGGCGAGGCACGCGCCGTCGAGATGCTCCACGGCGGCCAACGGCAGCGGGTGCTGGCGCGCCGTGAAGTGGTGCTGAGCGCAGGGGCCTTCGGCTCGCCGCAACTGCTCATGCTCTCCGGCATTGGTCCCGGCGCGCAGCTCCAGGCGCTTGGCATAAAGGTCCGTGTCGATGCGCCAGGGGTGGGCCGCAACCTGCAGGATCATCCGGAACTGTACGTCGAGTACGAGGTGAGGGACCGGACCTACAGCTCGGCGCGGCGCTGGCATCAGATGCTCGTGACCGGCCTGCGCTACGCGCTGACGCGCAGCGGTCCGGCGACGTCCTGCGCTACGCACATGCTCGGGTACGCACGCAGCCGCCCCGAGGAGCCTCTGCCCGATCTGCTGTTGTTCTCGGGTCCGTGGGGCTATCTCGAAGACACCTTTGCGTTCACGGGCAGCGTCGATATCTACTCGCTGTCGCCGTCGCTCTGCCACCCGCAGTCGCGCGGTTACGTGGAGCTGCGGTCACCTGACCCTGCGGCGCCGCCACGGATCGTGCCAAACCTGCTGGAGGCCGAGGAAGACGTGGCGTGCCTCGTGCGCGGCGTGCGTCTGGCCGACCGCATCGCAAAATCTGAGCCATTTGCGCGGCACGTTGTCCGCCGCATCCGGCCCGACTGCGACCTTGCCGACGATGTGGCGCTCGCGGCCTTCGTGCGCGAGACCGCCAGCATCTGCTATCACGCCTGTGGCACCTGCCGCATGGGCGACGATGCCGCCGCCGTGGTCGATCCGGCGCTGCGTGTGCGCGGTGTAGGGCGGCTGTCGGTTGCCGACGCATCGGTGATCCCCCTGGTCACTTCGGGCAACCTGCACGCGCCGGTCGTCATGATCGGTGAGCGCGCGGCGGACCTCGTGCGGGCCCGTCAGTCCTGACCCCGAGAACGAACATACGGAGAACATTATGGAACTACGCCAGCACATCTCGTCACCCTGGGCCGAGGAGGCGCGTGCGCTGCGGCCCGACGGTCGTCCCTCGATCGGTGGACGCCGGGTGGAAGCGGTGGCCTCGGGGAGCTTCTCTTCGATCAACCCTGCCAATGGCACCCGCGTCGCAGAACTACCAGCCTGTGGCACGGCGGATATCGACGCCGCGGTACGAGCGGCGCGCGACGCCTATGAGCGTGGCGTGTGGTCGGGGCTCTCGCCGCGCGACCGGGCCAAGCGCCTGCATGCCTATGCCGAAGCCATAGGCCGTCATGGTCGCGAGCTGGCACTGCTCGATAGCCTCGAGATGGGCATGCCGATCGCCAATGCACTCGCCGACATGCAGGCAGTAGTCGAGCAGGTGCATGCGACGGCCGAAGCAGTGGACAAGCTCATCGACGGAGTGATTCCCAACGACTCGTCGGCGCTGGTACTCAACCTGCGCGAACCACACGGCGTCGTCGGTGCGATCACGCCATGGAACTTTCCGGCCTACATCGCCATCAGCAAGATCGCCCCGGCGATCGCGGTCGGCAACTCGATTGTGGTGAAGCCCTCCGAGATCGCCTCGCTGAGTTCGCTGCGCCTCGGCGAAATCGCGGCCGAGGCCGGCATCCCGGACGGCGTGGTCAACGTCGTGCCGGGTCTCGGCGCCGACGCGGGCGCGGCGCTGGCGTTGCACATGGACGTCGACTTCCTGACCTTCACCGGTTCGACGGCGACCGGCAAGCGCCTGTTGCAGCTCTCCGGCCAGTCCAACATGAAGCGACTTGCGTTGGAGTGCGGCGGCAAGTCGCCGCAGGTGGTGTTCGGGGACGTCGAGGATCTCGACGCGCTCGCCAGCGCGATTGTTGATGGCATCACGTTCAACTCGGGCCAGGTGTGCGTGGCCGGCTCGCGTCTGCTGGTCGAGCGATCGCTGCACGATGCGCTGGTCGAGAGGGTTGTTGCGCGCGCCGCGGCCGTCCGGGCCGGCGATCCGCTCGACGAGTCGACTACCTTCGGGCCGCTGGCGAGCGCCGATCAGCTCGCGCGCGTGCGCTTCTACGTCGAGTCAGGCAGCGCAGATGGCGCGGCGCTCGCGCTAAATGGCGCTGCCCCCTCAGCGTCGGGCGCGGGCTGCTATTGGCTACCGACGGTGTTCACCGGCGTGCGTACCGGAATGCGCATCGCGCAGGAAGAGATCTTCGGGCCGGTACTCGCGACGCTGCCCTTCGACGGTGAGGATGAGGCCGTGGCGCTGGCAAACGCCACCATCTATGGCCTGGTGGCCACTGTCTGGACGCGCGACCTGTCGCGAGCGCTGCGGCTGGCGCGTCGAATCCGTGCCGGGGCTGTCACAGTCGCCGCTGGCTCGGGCGGCGGGCGGGTCGATGCCACTGCCGGGGCGTTCGAGCCGCATGGCCAGTCCGGCTTCGGCATGGAGGGTGGGCTGGAAGGGCTGCGCGGGTACACGCGCCTGAAGTCCGTCACGCTGCACGCGGGAGCCGTGCGGGCCGCTTGATGCGGCGACGCAACAGACCTGAGTGCGCCTTGTCCGCGGCCGGCCAGGTCGCGGCCACGTCCGTGAGATCGAGGTTGCACTCCGCGCACACGTCGCATAATCTCTGTCGACGAAATGTCGACGAAATGATCCGGCAACTGCATCAGACCTGATATCCGAGGGGGGAAAGCCATGCGCCAGGACTTGCTCGATCACCGCACCCAGGCCCGGCCGCCGGCCGCAGCTGTACGCTCTTCCGTACTGTCAGCCGCGATCGCCGTCGTGCTTGCCGCCTCGCTGCACGCGGAGGACGTTCACGCACAGGCGCCTGCCGAGGCGAGGCCGTCCGGCACGCTTGAGGAAGTCGTCGTCACCGCGCGCAGGCGCGAGGAGGCAGTTCAGGACATTCCGATCACCATTCAGGTGCTCGATGGCCGTTCGCTGATCGACCAGGGCGTCCTGCGCCCGGTCGAGCTGCAATATGCTGTGCCGGGCTTCGTCGTACAGAACTACGAGACACGCGCCACCATCACGATGCGAGGCGTCGGCGCGCAGATCGCTGGTTCGACATCCGCGGTCGCGACCCACCTGAACGGCATCTACCAGGCGTCCGCGGCGGCGCAGCTCAACCGCATGTTCGATGTCGAGCGGGTCGAGGTGTTGAAGGGTCCCCAGGGAACCCTTTACGGCCGAAATTCCACCGGTGGCGCGCTCAACATCATAACCAAGGCACCAGGCAGCGAAATCGCAGCAAATGCCGAGCTTGCATATGGCTCCTACGAAACCGTGCGCTTCGAGGGCGGTGCCACCGCGCCCCTGAACGACGACTGGAGCCTGCGACTGGCGGCATCCTACGCCAAGAGCGGCGAGGGGCGCTTCAACAACAAGTTCAACGGCGAGAAGGTTGGCAAGGAGGACTTCCTCGGCGGGCGCCTGACGCTCGCGGGCGATGCGGGCCCGGTGAAGGTCGAGGCCTTCGTCCAGGCCATCAAGGACGATTCGTTCACGACCCCTTTGATCCCGATTGATGGCGCCACCGCCAAGCCGCTGTACGACTGGGATACGACCTACTTCGACAATCCGACGGACCCGAGTCTCGAGCGGGACAGCCTCATGGCCGGCCTGACGCTGTCCGGGGACCTTGGCAACGGCTATTCCTGGCGCTCGATCACCGGTTACCTCGACTACGAGGACGTCGGCCTGATCGATGTCAACCCGCGGCCTGCGCCGGTCCAGCTCCTCATTGAGTTTCCGCAGGCTGCCGAGCAGTTCAGCCAGGAGTTGCAGTTGCTCTACTCGAGCGAACGATTCGACTGGGTGCTGGGTGCGTACTACCTCGACGACGACCAGCCCACCGGGCGTCTCCTCACGCTCGAACCGGCTGAACTCGTCCTGTTCGACAACCTGAGCCGCGACCAGGTCCAGGCGTCGGCCGTCTTCGGCGACATGAACTACAGCCTGACCGACCAGTTGCGCCTCAACGTCGGCCTGCGCTGGAACTACGACGACGTGAGCAACAGCTTCTCGGGAACCGGCCTGATCGACGGCGCGCCGTTCGACCTGTCGGGCAGTCAGGACAGCTTGACCGGTCGCATCGGGCTCGACTACACGATTCGCGATGGGTTGATGGTCTATGGTTCCGTCTCGACCGGCTATCAGTCCGGCTATTTCCAGACCAAGTTCGATCCGATGGGTGGCGACGACCTGCCCAGCGAGGTCGATCCCGAGGAACTGCTGGCATTCGAGGTCGGCATGAAGTCGATCCTTCCGGGCGACATGGGTTTTCTTAACGTCGCCGCTTTCTATTACGACTACAAGGACATGCAGGTTCAGGTTGGCGGCGTGTTCCTGCTCCCGGACGGCTCGCCTGACCCTGAGGCTACACCGTTCTTCTTCGCCGAAAACGCCGGCAAGGCGGAGATCTACGGTGTGGACCTCGAGCTGACCGACCTGCGGTTGGCAACGCACTTCAGTCTGGACTTCCTTGCCGCCTACCTGCATGCGGAGTACGAGGAATACGACTCGATCGACGATGACCGTAATCCGGTCAGCTATGCCGGTAACACTCTGCCCCGCGCGCCGGAGTGGACACTGGCTTCGGCCATCAACATCGACAACCTGCGGTTCGGCGACACCGCAGAGGGGGCGATCAGGCTCGAGTATAACTACCGGAGCAAGACGTACTTCACCGAGGACAATGCCGAAGTCGCAACGCAGGATGCCTACGGCTTGGTCAACCTGCTCGCGAACATCGACTTCGATGGCGGGCGCTGGGGTCTCCGCCTCTCCGGTCGCAACCTGACCGACGAGAAGTTCTTCAACTTCCACCGCGGCGATGTTTTCGCCAACACGGGCGAGTTCCGGACCTGGGAGGTCGGAGTCAATTTCCGCTTCCAGTAAGCTTTGCGCAGTGGCCGGAGCCCGGCGCGTGCCGGGCTCCAGACACCTTCGCGGCGTATTTTGACTGCTTCAGTACGAAGGGGCCTGCCTATAATGTTCTCCGGGCAAAGACCCGCGCGCAGCGGGTAACGGAGACGACATGGCGCGTGCAAGCAAATCCAGACCTGGGAAGACCTCGAACGCGGGCACACAGGGACGCAAGCGCGCGCGCGGCTCGGGCGCAGAGACTGTCTACGAGGCCCTGCGCAGCGACATCCTCGGCTTGAAGATGGAACCGGGTACCCTGCTGGACGAGACGGAGCTGGCGCACCGCTTCAACCTGTCACGCTCTCCCGTGCGCGAGGCACTCATCCGGCTGTCGGGCGACGGTCTCGTGCAGACCCTGCGCAACCGCAGCTCCATCGTCGCGCCCTTCGATGTTGCAGCGATCCCGAGCTACCTCGACGCGGGAGAGCTGATGTACCGGGTGACCGCGCGGTTGGCCGCCCAGAACCGCCAAGCTTCTCAGCTTGCGGCCATTCAGGAACTGTTTCGTGACCACGCGGCGGCGACCAAGCGCGGCGACATGGAGCAGATGATCCGGCTCAACCGGGAGTTCCACCTGGCCATCGCCAAGGCCAGCGGCAATTCGTTTTACGTGGCGTGGATGCGCCAGATCCTCGACCAGGGACAGCGAATCCTCGGACTCTACCTGCACGACGTCTGGGACCAGTCTGACAGCGTCCTGAGCAACCAATGGACCCGCGCGCACCTGGCGATCGTGCGAGCCATCGAAGAGCGCGACCCGGACGCGGCCGAAGAAGCGGCGCGCCGCGATGCAGAGACGACCTCGGCACGCATGAAGGAACGATTTGCATCGCGACCATCCAGTGCCCTGGCGCTCGATCCGGGGACCCGCCGCAAGCGTTGACGAAAGCCGCCACCGCGGCCGGGCGGCTACGACCCATTGAGTCCCGCGCGCCGGATTATTTCTGGCGCGCGGGAATTGAGACTCGGAAACTGCGTCGCAGCGTACGACCCGCGCTGCTCAGCTCCTCAGCGCAACCAGCACCTCGTCGAGCATCTTCTTGGCGTCGCCGAACAGCATCCGGTTGTTCTCCTTGTAGAACAGCGGATTGTCGACGCCGGCGTAACCCGACGCCATCGAGCGCTTCATCACGATCGACGTCTTCGACTTCCAGACCTGCAGCACCGGCATGCCCGCGATGGGGCTCGTCGGATCGTCTTCGGCCGCGGGGTTCACGATGTCGTTGGCGCCGATGACCATCGAGACGTCCGTGCTGGGGAAGTCGTCGTTGAGCTCGTCCATCTCGAACACGATGTCGTAAGGCACCTTGGCCTCGGCCAGCAGCACGTTCATGTGTCCCGGCATGCGGCCGGCCACCGGATGGATGCCGAAGCGCACGTTCACGCCCTTCTCGCGCAGGTGCTTCGTGATTTCGTACACGGTGTGCTGCGCCTGGGCGACGGCCATGCCATAGCCCGGCACGATGATCACGTTCTTCGCGTCGCGCAGCAGCTCTGCGGTCTCGGCGGCGCTGATGGCCGTCACTTCACCGGCGGGCTCTGCGCCCGCGGCGGATGGCGTCGTGCCACCGCCCGTGCCGAAGCCGCCAGCGATGACGCTGATGAAGTTGCGGTTCATCGCGCGGCACATGATGTAGGACAGGATCGCGCCCGACGAGCCGACGAGCGC
>Ga0209450_10000289_pt1 | contig 27110 bp, 23 predicted proteins | sample FrelakmetLWP11LW_FD_187149 | JGI IMG/M metagenome (GOLD analysis project Ga0209450, IMG submission 187149) | Freshwater lake sediment microbial communities from the University of Notre Dame, USA, for methane emissions studies - LWP11 LW (SPAdes)... | ecosystem: Environmental > Aquatic >...
CGAAACATCGTCTGCCTGTAATACCGAAGTTCCTCGATGGACTCGCGTATGTCGTCCAGGGCGAGGTGACGGGAACTCTTCTGCAGACCGGCGAGCACGTCGGGGTACCAGCGCCGCGCGAGCTCTTTCAGGGTACTGACGTCCAGGTTGCGGTAATGGAAGAACTTCTCCAGTGCGGGCATTCCTCGCGCAAGGAACCGCCGGTCCTGACAGATGCTGTTGCCGCACATCGGCGACACGCCGGACTCCGCATGCTGGCGCAGGAACGCAAGTGTCAGCTCCTCCGCCGCGCCGGCGTCAACCGTGCTGCGTCGAACGCGCTCGAGCAGACCCGACTCGCCGTGCGTCCTGCGGTTCCAGTCATCCATGCCGGCCAGGACCGAATCGGGCTGGTGAACTGCCAGCACCGGCCCTTCGGCCACGACGTTCAGCTGCGCATCCGTCACGATGGTCGCAATCTCGATGATGCGGTCGGAATCGGGGTCCAGGCCGGTCATTTCGAGATCGATCCAGACGAGGTTGTCGGCCTTGGACTGCATCCGTAAAGAGAGAATTGACAATTATCTGCGATGATACCAAAAGCTACGCTCTGCCCCGCTTGAGTTCGCCCATGCATCCGCTCACTTTCGCCTTCGTATTGGCGCTCGTCGCACATCTGTGCGTGCAGCTCTGGCTTGCACGCCGTCAGATTGCATACGTCGGGGAGCATCGAGGCTCGATTCCAGCCGGGTTCGAGACGGCGCTGACCGCTGCCGAACACTCGAAGGCGGCAGACTATTCCGTCGCTCGCCAGCGAGTAGCCATCGTCGAGACGATCTACGATTCGGCGGTGGTGCTTGCTCTGACGCTCGGCGGAGGCATCGCATTCGTTGGCCATTGGGCGGCGGTGGCGGCGGCGCCCGGCGTCCTCGCGGGAACCGCACATTTGCTCGGAATCTTCGCGCTTCTCGCGCTGCTGGGCCTGCCTTTCGGTGTCTATCGGACCTTCGTGCTGGAACAGAAGTTCGGTTTCAACCGCACACGCCCGGCCACGTTCGTCGCCGACCAGCTGAAAGGCTGGGCCCTTGGCCTGGTGCTCGGCGGCTCGCTGGCCGCCGGCGTGCTGTGGATCATGGCCAGCGCAGGCACGTCCTGGTGGCTGGTCGGCTGGGGGGCGTGGATGGGCTTTACGCTGCTGGTCACGTGGGCATGGCCCCGCGTGATTGCGCCGCTGTTCAACCGCTTTTCGCCGCTCGAGGATGCCGCCCTGCGCGAGCGCATCGACGCCCTGCTCGCCCGCTGCGATTTCCACGCCAAGGCGGTGTACGTCATGGACGGTTCCAAGCGTTCGGCCCATGGCAACGCCTACTTCACCGGCCTCGGACGCGAAAAGCGCATCGTGTTCTTCGACACGTTGCTGGCGAGCCTCGGCCCGGCGCAAGTAGAGTCGGTCCTCGCCCACGAGCTGGCCCACTTCAAGCTCAGGCACATTCCCCAGCGGCTGGCGGCCGGGGCTGGCATGAGCCTCGCAGGCTTCGCGCTGCTCGGCTGGCTGTCGAACCAGGAATGGTTCTACCTGGCGCTCGGTGTACCGGCCCGCAGCGACGCGGCCGCCCTGCTCCTCTTCCTGTTCGTCGCCCCGGCGTTCACCTGGCTCGCGGCGCCGCTGCTGGCCGCATGGTCGCGCCGCCACGAGTACCAGGCGGACGAGTTCGCGGCCCGCCACAGCGACGCCCGATCACTGGCCGAGGCGCTCGTCAGGCTCTACAAGGACAACGCCGCAACGCTGACGCCGGACCCGCTCTATTCGGCCTTCTACGACTCGCACCCCCCGCCCACGGCGCGCATTGCACGCCTTCGCGCACTGGCCGACCCGGCTGCGGCGACGCCGTGACGGACCGCGGGGACACCGGCTGCGTCGTAGAGTCTTACGGCCGGCGTGCCGTGGTCGAACGCGCCGGTGGCGACCGGGTGGTCTGCAAGCTGCGGCGTCGCGACCTGGACCTGGTTGCCGGCGACGAGGTGCGCATCGAGTTCCGGTCCGGCGACGATGAATGGACCGTCACAGAGCGGCTGCCCCGCCGCAACGTGCTGTGCCGCAGTGACAGCCGCGGTCGCAGTGAGTCGCTGGCGGCCAACCTCGACCAGCTCGGAGTCGTCGTCGCCCCCCGCCCTGCCTGTGACCCGTTCATCGTGGATCGCTACCTCGCGGGCGCGCGCTACGCGGGGATCACGTCCATGCTGATCGTCAACAAGCAGGATCTCCCGGGCGCGGCCGGCGAGCTGTCGTTCGTCGAGCCATACCGCGCGTTGGGACTACCGGTTTTTGTCGTGTCGGCACATACGCGGGCAGGCCTCGACGCGCTGATCGGGCAGCTGTCGGGACGGCGCAGCCTGCTCGCCGGCCAGTCCGGGGTCGGCAAGTCCTCGCTGCTGAACACCCTCGCGGGCGAGGCGGTGAGGGCAACCGGACGCCTGTCCGAGGGCTCGGGCGAAGGGCGGCACACGACCGTGTCGTCGGCCATCCTCCGCACGCCGTGGGGCGAAATCGCGGACTCACCCGGGGTCCGGGACTACGCGCCGCCCGTGGTACCCCTGAAGGAGGTGCAGCTTGGATTTGTCGAGATCGCCGCCAGGGCCCACGAGTGCCGGTTTCTCGACTGCCTGCACCTGCGTGAGCCGCAGTGCGCCGTGCAGGCCGCCGTCGCGAGCGGAGCAATCGATGCCCGCCGCTTCGAGAGCTACCGAAGGCTCATGAACCTGACCCGGCAGCTCGACGAGCGGCGGGGCTGGAGCCAGTAGCCGGTCGCGGGCTGGTATGATGTTGCACTGCAAGGTCAACGATTCGACCGGCTAGAGAGGAGTCAGGCGCGTGCGCAGAATCATGGTTGGCGTTAAGCGCGTGGTGGACTACAACGTCCGCGTCCGGGTGAAACCGGACAACACGGGAGTGGTCACCGAAGGGGTCAAGATGAGCCTCAACCCTTTCGACGAAATCGCGCTCGAAGAGGCGCTCAGGATCAAGGAACGCGGACTCGCCGACGAGGTGCTGGCCGTGAGCATCGGGCCGGCGGACACGCAGCAGCAGCTGCGCACCGCGCTGGCCATGGGGGCCGATCGCTCCATCCTGGTGCAGACCGACGCCGTGGTGCCACCGCTGTCGCTGGCGAAGATCTTCCGGCAGCTGATCGACAAGGAGCAGCCCTTCCTGGTGATGCTCGGCAAGCAGGCCATCGACGACGACAACGGGCAGACGCCACAGATGCTCGCCGCCCTTTGGGACCGTCCGCAGGCCGTGTCCTGCTCGAAGATCGAGATCGGCGACGGCAAGGCCACCGTGACGCGCGAGGTGGACGCCGGACTCGAGGTGCTCGAGGTCGACCTGCCCGCCGTCCTGAGCGTGGACCTGCGCCTCAACGAACCGCGCTACGTGAAGCTGCCCGACATCATGAAGGCGAAGAAGAAGCCGCTCGACACCATGAGCCTCGCTGACTTCGGCGTCACCGAAGCACCGGGTTTCAGGACGGTGCGAGTCGATCCGCCGCCGCAGCGCTCGAAGGGCGTCATGGTGAAGGACGTCGCCGAACTGGTGGACGCCCTCAAGAAGAAGGGGTTGGTGTAATGAGCAAGATCCTCATCATTGCGGAACACGACGGCGCCCGCCTCAACCCGAGCACGTCGAAGTGCGTGAGTTGCGCGACCAAGGTGGCCGGCGCTGCCGTGGACGTCCTGGTGCTGGCGGCCGACGGCGCAGCCGTGGCCTCCCAGGCCGCCGCCGTCGCCGGCGTCGGCAAGGTGCTGGTCGCTGACAAGCCGACCAATGCGGAACCGATAGCTGCGGTGCTGGCACCGCAGGCGGCGAAGCTCGCCGCTGGTTACACGCACGTCTTCGGCCCCTCGACCACGTTCGGCAAGGACCTGATGCCGCGCGTCGCCGCGCTGCTCGGCGTCGGACAGGTCAGCGACATCATGGCGGTCGACGGCCCGTACACCTTCAAGCGCCCGATCTACGCGGGCAACGCCGTGGCCACGGTCGAAGTGCCGGGGGACACCGTCGTCGTGGCGACGGTGCGCGTCGCATCGTTCGAGGCAGCCGGCCAGGGCGGCGGTGCCACGATCGAAAAGGTGGACGCCGGGGTGCCCGCCCCGACCCATACCCGCTTCGTGTCACGCTCGGGCGCGACCTCGGGACGACCGGATCTGCAGGGCGCCGCGCGCGTCGTTGCGGGCGGCCGCGCACTGGGCAGCGCCGACGGCTTCAAGATCATCTACAGCCTCGCCGACAAGATGGGCGCAGCCGTGGGTGCCTCGCGCGCCGCGGTGGACGCGGGCTACGTGCCGAATGACCTGCAGGTCGGCCAGACCGGCAAGATCATCGCGCCGGAGTTGTACATCGCCATCGGCATTTCCGGCGCCATCCAGCACATGACGGGCATCAAGGACGCGCGCACCATCGTCGCCATCAACAAGGATGGCGAGGCGCCGATCTTCGAGGCGGCCGACATCGGCCTGGTGGGCGACCTGTTCACGATCGTGCCGGAACTCGAGAAGCAACTGGGCGGATGACGGCAGTCCTCAAGGGGTTCGTGGACGCCCCGCACGGCCAGGTCCACTTCCGCTACGGCGGAGGTGGACCGGTCGTGGTGATGCTCCACGATTCCCCGCGGTCGTCGGCCGTACACGTCCCGAACATCGAGTGGCTCGGCGAGCACTTCACGGTCGTCGCGCCCGACACCCCGGGCTGCGGTGAGTCCTCGCCTCTGGCGCAGCCTGATCCGTCCATCCAGGATTTCGCTGCGGCGCTGGCCGGCACGCTCTCGGCGCTCGGCATCGAGCGCTGTGCGATCTATGCGCCGCACGCTGCCGCCAAGATCGCGCTCCAGTTCACCGTGGAATACCCCGGGCGGATCGCGCTGGCCGTCCTCGACGGCCTGCCGTGGCAGGCTGAACCGGCCACGCCGGCGGAAATCGAGGCGCGCCTGCCGGTCTTTGCGCCAGCCGCCGACGGCAGCCACCTGCCGCGGGAGTGGAGCCGCGTGCTCGACACACATCGTTGGGCACCGTGGAATGACAGGACGTCCGCCACGCGCCTCGCAAGGCGGCTGCCCGACGACCTGGAACTGCACGAGTACGCGACCGATGTCCTCATGGCCGCAGGCCGCTGGCGTGATGCGGCCAGTGCCGGCCTGCGATGGGACGCGGCTCCGCACGTTTCTCGGCTCCGCAGCCCGACGGTGTTCGTGAACCGTGAGGACGACCCGACCGACGCGTCGCTTGACCGGCTGCCCGTTCCGCTGCCTTCCGGCTGCAGCGCCGAACGCATGCCCCCGCAATTGCCGGCGTGGCGGTCACGCCTCGCGGGGTTGCTGCGCCAGGCCAGCCTTCCCCGCACCGGGTGGAGCGCCCCTCGCCCGGTGCCCGGGCTCGGCTCGTGCAGGGGTCAGCGCTACGTGGACCTGGTACACGGCCAGGTACGGGTCAGCCTGGGCGCCGGCACGAGTGGTGTGCCGCTGCTGCTATTGCACGACGCGCCCGGCAGTTCGGCGTCTCTGCGCACGCTGGCCGCAGCGATGGCCGGCGAGCGCGCGACGATCGTCCCGGACCTGCCCGGCCTCGGGGAGTCGCATCCGCTGCCCTATCCGAGCCTCGGCAGCTACGTGACCGCACTGGTCGAGGTGCTCGAAGGCCTCGGGTGCGGATGCGTGGACGTGTTCGCCGAGGGCCTCGGCACGTGCTTCGCCATCGCGCTCGCGGCGCACCACCCGTCGCTGGTGCGGCGTGTCGCGCTGGACGGCCTGCCGATGCTGCGCTCACGGGATCGGGCGCCATACTCGCGCCACTATTGCCCGTCGCTGGTGCCTGACCGGCACGGCACCCACCTGCTGCGCGCCTGGCATCAGCTGCGTGACGCCGAGGCGAGCTGGCCATGGTTCGACCGGTCGGCGACCGCGGTCCGCAGCCATGCCCCTGATCTCGACGGCGAGCGGCTGCAGGCCCGCCTCGCGGACATGATGAAGCAACTGCCGAGCTACGGTGACGCGGCTCGCGCGGCGCTGCAGGCCAGCGTGCGAGACATCCTGCGCACCGTGCACCAGCCGGTGCTGCTGTTCGACGTCGCGGGGGACGTCCGTTACGCCGGAACTCGCCGGGCCGCGCGACACCTCAAGGATGCAAAGGTCGCGGCCCGCCCGACCGGTCTCGAGGAGCGGGTCGCGGGCCTGCGCGACTTCTTCGCCTGACGCCGGCGCCTCTTCAGGCGTCGGCGATGATCCGTGACAGCTGCGCGTCAGCCGGCATCAAAGCTGGCTCAGGACGTATTCGGCGCTCGAGACCTTGAACTCGCCTGGCCCTTCGACGAACACGCCTTTGGCAACGCCGTCGTTGACGATGACCGCAAAGCGCTTGCCGCGGATGCCCATGCCGAAGGCGGTGGCATCGAGTTCGAGGCCGAGCGCCTTGGCGTACTCGCCGTTGCCGTCGGCCAGCATCAGCACCTTATCCTCGACTGCCGAAGCCTTGCCCCAGGCTTTCATCACGAACACGTCGTTCACCGCCATGCAGGCGATGGTGTCCACGCCCTTGGCCTTGAACACGTCCGCGTGCTGGATGAAACCCGGCAGGTGCCGCGCGTCGCAGGTCGGCGTGAACGCCCCGGGCACGGAGAACAGCACCACCTTCTTGCCGGCGAACAGTTCGTCGGTCGTGATCTTCTGCGGTCCTTCGGCGCCCGGAAACGTCAGCACGCCCGCGGGCATCTTGTCGCCTGCCTTGATCGTCATGTGCATTCTCCTCTGCGGTCCGAACCGCCTTGAATCGCGATAGTAACCGACCGGGCTCCGCCGTTCAGGCCGCCGCGGGTCCCTTGGCGAACCGTGGCGCACCGCGCAGCCGCGCATCGAGCGACTGCAGCAGTCCCTCGGTGGTCTGCCAGTCGATGCACGCATCCGTCACGGACACCCCGTACTCGAGGTCCGCGCGGCGCGAGGTGATCGACTGGCTGCCCCAGTGCAGGTTGCTCTCCAGCATCAGCCCCACGATCGAGCAGTTGCCCTCGAGGATCTGGTTGGCCACGTTCTCCGCCACCAGTGACTGCAGGCCCGGGTCCTTGTTCGAGTTGCCGTGGCTGCAATCCACCACGATGTTGTCCGGCAAGCCGGCCTTCTCGAGTTCCCGCTCACAGATGGCGATGCTGACGGAGTCGTAGTTGGTGCGCCCACCGCCGCCGCGCAGCACGATGTGGCCGTACTTGTTGCCGCGCGTGCGGAACACCGCCGACTGGCCCTGCTGCGTGATGCCGAGGAAGTGATGCGGGTGGCGCGCCGACTGCAATGCGTTGATCGCCACCGACAGCGAGCCGTCGGTGCCGTTCTTGAACCCGACCGGGGTCGACAGGCCGCTCGCCATCTCGCGGTGCGTCTGCGACTCCGTGGTGCGCGCGCCGATCGCCGTCCAAGTGACGAGTTCCGAGAGGTACTGCGGCATGATCGGGTCGAGCGCCTCGGTGGCCGCCGGCAGGCCGATGTCGGCCAGGAACAGCAGCAGTTCGCGGGCGAGGCGGATGCCCTTCTCAATCTGGAAGGAGTCGTCCATGTCGGGATCGTTGATCAGGCCCTTCCAGCCGATGGTGGTGCGCGGCTTCTCGAAGTAGACGCGCATCAGCACCATCATGGTGCCCTCGACCCGCTCGGCGAGGCCCTTCAGCCGGGTCGCGTACTCGCGCGCCGCAACCGGATCGTGGATCGAACACGGACCCACCACGACGAACAGGCGCGGATCCTCCCGGTCGAGGATGCGACGCACCGCGTTGCGGCTGCGATACACCAATTCTTCGGCTGACGGCGGCAAGGGCAGCTCCCGCTTGACCTGTTCCGGGGTCGGCAGCAGCTCGCTCGAGGCGACGTTGATGTTCTGCAGGCGTTCGGTCATCGGGCACACGGCGGACGGTGGCGGGGCCGCTATCTTACACAGCGCCGCAGGCCCTTGCGTGCGGCGGCTCTCAGGCGGGAAACACCCAGGCCGGAACGTTGCGCCAGCCCTTGAGCAGCTCGGCGTCCAGCGCCCGCCAGTGTGGCTCGAAGGACTCGACGAGCCGCCAGTACCGCTCGGAGTGGTTCATGTGCCGGCGATGGCAAAGCTCGTGGATCATCAGGTAGCGCACGACGGCGGGCCGCTGGAACATCAGGCAGACGTTCAGGCTGATCGTGCCGGCGGTCGAGCAGCTCCCCCACCGGGTTCGCTGCCGGCGCAGGTGCAGCCTCGCGTAGTCGATGCCGAGCTCGTGCGACAGTGCGCCCATGCGAGGCTCGAATTCCTGCGCGGCCAGGCCGGCAAGCCAGTGCAGCAGCGACTGCCCGACTCGCCGGTCGGAGTGATCCGGGCCGCGCACCCGCAGCACACCGTCGCCCTCTTCGTGCACCGATGCGCGGCGCGCCGTCTCGTATGCGACCTGCCAGCTGCGTCCGGGCAGCGCGAGCTCCACGTGCGACGGACGCCGGGCCGCCCCGTGCGGCGCGAGCAGCGCGAACTCGCTCGCGCGACGTTCTGCCCACGCCCGGTGGCGTGCGACAAAGCGCTCGATGGCGGGAATGCCGACACCGGGAGGCACTACCACCTCGACGCGCCCGCCGGGAAAGACGCGCATCGACAGCCGCCGGGCACGGCGGCTGATGCGCACGTGCCAGCCGGGAGAGGCCTCGTGCGGCGCCCACAATGGCATCTGCAGCGGGTTTCCGTCCGCGGCCCGCGCCGCGGTGCCCCTGCCCCTTCCACGCATCCCCTTACAACTCCCTGAGTCCAGCCGTGACGGGCATGCGTGCCGCACGCAGCGCAGGCAGCAGTCCCCCGACCAGCCCGAGTATGAGCGAATAGCCGAGACCCGTCACGAGCAGGGCCGGCGTCACGGTGAAGGCAAACGTGAGCTGGCTGAAGCTCGCCCAGTTCAGCGTCGAGGCCTGGTAGCCATTCAGCCCGAGGTAGACGAGCGCCCCGCCGACCACGCCGCCGAGCAGGCCCAGTATCATGGCCTCGAGCAGCACGGATGCCACCACCGGCGCCGCCCCGAAACCGAGCGCGCGCAGGGTGGCGATCTCGCGCGTGCGTGACGAGACGGTCGAGTACATCGTGTTCAGCGCGGCGAACACCGCGCCGATGCCCATCAGCACCGCGATCGTCGTGCCCACGTAGCGGATCATCGTGACGAGGATGCGCGACTGGTCCGCGTAGAAGTCGCGTTCGCTGCGCACCGAGGCATCCAGCCGCGGATCGGCGTCGAGCCAGCGCTCCAGGGTCTCGAGCGCCGCCGGCGACTCCAGCCGGGCACGAACCACCTGCACTGAATTGCCGCGCCGGTACACACCCTGCAGCACCGACAGGTCGGTCCAGACCTCGGACTCCGAGACGCTCCCGCCCGCCTCGAATACGCCGACCACGCGCCAGACGTGGGAGCCCCAGGTCACCTCGCGGCCCAGATCCACGTTGCCGAATTGCGCGAAGGCGCCCCGTCCGACGACGACCTCGTCCTTGCCCGGTTCGAACATCCGCCCCGCGATGATGCGGAAGCCGTCCCGCACCAGCGGCGCCCGCGCGGTCACGCCGCGAAACGGCACGTTGGCCGCCGTGCCGGTGCTGCGCATCGGCAGGTCCACGATCGTGTAGAACTCGGGCGACGCCACCGCGCCGCGCTCGTCCCTGACGATGCCGGGCGCGGCCGCAATGATGCTGACCTGATCCCGCCCGAAGGCGCTCGACAACTCGTCCGACGAACCACCCCGCAGCACCAGCGCCACGTCGTCGCGTCCCGACAACTCGAGCGCGGCACGGAATCCCTCGCCCATCGACAGCAGCGACACCAGCACCGCCACGACGCCACCGATGCCGACGACCGCCACCAGCGACGTGCCGAAGCGCGCCGGCAGGTTGCGCAGGTTCATCGACGTCACGGCTGCGAGCTGGTTGAGCCAGGCGTTCATGTGCCGCTCAGTCGCGCCGCAGCGCTTCGACGATCCGCAGCCGCATGGCCTGCGTGGCCGGCACCGCGCCGGCCACCAGGCCCATTCCCACCATGAACACCGCCCCGAGCACGATTGCATCGGCCGGCACGCGGAATCCCGGCAGGTACTGGCGGAACACCGGCTCGAACTGCACGCCGAGCCACCAGGCGCCGGCGAGGCCCAGGGTGCCGCCGAGTACCGTGACCAGCACCGCCTCGGCCAGCACCAGCCCGAGGAGTCCGCCGTTGGTGAAGCCGAGCGTCTTCAGCACGCCGATCTCGCTGGTGCGCTCGCGCACTGACTGCGCCATGGTGTTGGCGGTGACCAGCAGCATGGTGAAGAACACGGCCGTGACGATCGCGCGCAGGATCGCGCCGATGTTGCCGACCTGGTTGACGAACGACTGGGCCATCGCCCGCTCCGAGGAGGTCTTGGTCTCGGCCGGCGAGTTGGCGAACTGCAGGTCGATCTGCCGCGCCACCGCATCGGCCCGGCCCACGTCGGACACCTTGACGACGTACCAGCCGATCAGCCCCTTGGCCATGCCGCGCGCTTCCTCGAAATACTCCTGGTGCATGAGGATCTGGCGCGTGTCACCGCCCTGCGGCAGGTCGTAGATCGCGCGCACGGTGACATCCCACGTATCGCTGCCGTCGGCCTTGCGCCAGATCGAGGAGCGCAGGGGCACGGCCTCGCCGACCTTCCAGCCGGTGAGGTCCGCGAGGCCGCGGCCGATCAGGATGCCCGAACGGTCCGCCAGCCACGCAAGCCGCTGCTCCTCCGGCACCAGGAACTCGGGGTACATGCGCAGGAACGCTTCCGGCTTCACCGGGAATGTCGGGATCTGGTTGCGCTCGTCGCGAAACCACGCGCCGAACCAGGTCTGCGGGGTCACCTCGGTCACGCCGTCGAGGGCGCGAATGCGGTTCTCGTAGCTCTGCGGCAGCAGCTGCGTGAACGATACCTTGTGCATCGTGAGCAACCGGTCGGCGCCCGCTACGTCGACGCCCGACTGCAGCGAATAGCGCAGGGACTCGGCGAGACCGAACAGCAGGAACGCGACCACGATCGACGCCAGGGTGAAGAACGTGCGCAGGCGCTTGCGGCGCAGGCTCGCAGCGAGCAGCGGCAAATACCTGCCGATCACGGAACGTCTTCCCGCAGCAGGCCCTTGTCGAGATGCACCGTACGGTGCGCGCGCTCGGCGGCGTGCGGGTCGTGCGTGACCATGATGACGGTCTTGCCCTGTTCCCGGTTGAGCGCCTGCAGCAGGTCGAGCACCTCGTCGCCGGACTTGCGGTCGAGGTCACCGGTCGGCTCGTCGCACAGCAGCAGCGTCGGGTCGCCGACGATGGCGCGGGCGATGCCGACGCGCTGTTCCTGGCCGCCCGACAGCTCGCGGGGCCGGTGCCTGGCGCGATCGGACAGCCCGACGAGCCTGAGCGCCGCGGCCACGCGCGCCGCGCGTTCCTGGCGGCTCATGTCCTTGAGCAGCAGCGGCAGCTCGACGTTGCGCTCCGCCGTGAGCACGGGCAGCAGGTTGTACATCTGGAACACGAAACCGACGTGATGGGCACGCCAGCGCGCCAGTGCGCCGTCGCGGAGCTGCTCCACGCGCAGCCCGTCCACCTCGAGCGTGCCGGAGTCCGGCCGGTCCAGGCCTCCGATCAGGTTGAGCAGCGTGGACTTGCCCGATCCTGACGGGCCCATCAGCGCCACGAAATCCCCGGCCGCGATGTCGAGCGACAGGCCGTCGAGCACCCGCACCACCTCCGCGCCCCGGCGGTACTCCTTGACGAGGTCGCGGATGCGGACGATCGGCGTGGTCACGGTCACTCCGCCTCGAGCTCCACGGCGGCACCGTCGCGCAATCGCGGCGAAGGCTTGACGACCACGGCCTCTCCGCCTGTCAGCCCCGCGACCACCGCCACGCGGCCATCCCGCTCGGCACCGAGCTGCACGGCCCGGCGCGCCACGCGACCGTCCTGCACGACCCAGACGCTCGTGCCGTCGTCGCCGCGCTCCACGGCATCACGCGGCACTGTCGGCGAGGCTGCGCCCGCCGCGCTGCGTTCCTCGAGGAAGCGGACCTTGATGCCCATGTCCGGGAGGATGCGCGGGTCGAGTTGATCGAAAGCGATGCGCACCCGGACCGTCGCCTTCTGCCGGTCCGCCGTCGGCACGATGTTGACCACGCGACCGGGGACCTTCCAGTCAGGGTAGGCGTCGAGCGTCGCTTCGACCCGCTGCCCGTCGCGCACGCGATTGATGTAGGCCTCGTTGACGTCCACCTCGATCTCACGCGAGTCCATGTCCACGATGGTGGCGATGCCGGTGCGCGTGAAGCCGCCGCCGGCCGAGATCGGCGAGACGGTCTCGCCCGGCTGGGCATCCTTGGAGATCACGACGCCGGCGAACGGTGCCCGGATCAGCAGGTCGTCGAGGCCCTGCTGGGCCACGGCCAGCCTGGCCTGGGCCACGCCTGCATCCGCCCGCGCGGCCTCCAGCCGCGCCCCGAGCGCGGCGACTTCAGCTTCGGAGGCGTCGAGGACGCTCCGCGACACGAGGGCGCGCTCGACGAGGCTGCGATTGCGGTCGAGCGTCTTGCGGGCATCCGCGAGCCGCACCTCGATCTCGCTCAGGCTGCGCCGCGCGGCCTCGAGGCTGCGCGCGGCAACCAGATGATCGGCTTGCGCGGTGGCCGGATCGAGCCGCGCGAGCACCTGGCCCTCGGTCACGGCCGCGCCCTCCTCAAACAGCACCTCCGCGATGCGCCCGGTGACCTTCGAGCTGACCGTGGCCAACCGTCGCGCGACGACGTAACCGGAGGCGTTGAGCACGGCGGCGTCGGCAGCGGCGGCCGCCGACTCGACCAGCTCGGTCTGCACCGGCACCGGCGACCCGGAGACCCGCCACAGGACGATCATCGCCGTCGCGGCGACCATCGCCAGGACGACCCACAGGCGCCGCCGCCGGGGCGCCGCGGCGTATTTCCCGGATGCAGGGCCCGGCCTGCGGCGCAGGCTCTCCAGTGCTTCCTTGTCGAGCGGCATCTGCTTCTCTGTTGTTGCTGTTCCGCGGGCTCGAGGACGCGCCGTGGCGCGGCTCGCTACAATGTCGGGCCAGCGCCGGCGTCGCTACGCCGCCGCGGCGCCGCGCACCTTATCACAGCCCATCCAGATGCATCCGACGCTCGTCGACATCGGCCTGAACCTCGCGCACGACAGCTTCGATCGCGACCGCTCACACGTCGTCGAGTCTGCCGTGGCAGCCGGCGTGCGCCACATGGTCATCACAGGCAGCACCCTGGAAAGCAGCCGCGCAGCCATCGGACTGGCGCGCACCGACCCGCATCGCTACCGCGCCACCGCCGGTATCCACCCGCACCACGCACGCGAGTTCCACGCCGCAGACGTGCCCGCACTGCGGGCACTGCTGCTGGAACCGGAAGTGGGCGCGGCCGGCGAGTGCGGCCTGGATTACTTCCGTGACTTCTCGCCTCACGAGGACCAGGAGCGCGTATTTCGCCAGCAGCTCGAGCTCGCCGCGGAACTCGGCATGCGCGTTTTCCTGCATCAGCGCGACGCCCACGACGCCTTCATGGCCATACTCCGTGAGTACCGTCCGCGGCTGGCCGGCGGCGTGGCCCATTGCTTCACGGGGGACGAACGCGAGCTGCGCGACTACCTCGAACTTGGCCTTTCAATCGGCATTACGGGCTGGATCTGCGACGAGCGCCGCGGCCACCACCTCCGGGAACTGCTGCACCGGATTCCGCCCGACCGCCTGATGATCGAGACGGACGCCCCGTACCTGCTGCCGCGCGATCTGCAGCCGAAGCCACGAAGCCGGCGCAATGAGCCAAAATACCTGCCCCACATCCTCCAGACCGTGGCGGAATGCCGCGGTGAAGCAGTCGAGACGGTGGCCCAGGCAACCACGCACAACGCCCTGTGCTTCTTCGGCTTCGAGAAATAGTTCATAACTCTTTGATTCTTGGTGACCCATGGATAACAACCGGACACAGTCCTTCGTCAGCCGCCACTGGGACCAGTCGATCCTGCCGGAGCTGATCGAGTACGTCCGGATCCCGAACAAGTCACCCATGTTCGACCCGGACTGGGAAGCCCACGGCCACATGGAAGCCGCCGTGCAGCTGATGCGCGGTTGGGCCGAGCAGGAAGCCCGGTTGCTGCCCGGGGCGCGCGTGGAGGTCCTGCGGCTGCCGGGGCGCACGCCCGTGCTGATGATCGACGTGCCGGGCGAAGTGGACGACTGCGTCCTCATGTACGGCCACCTCGACAAGCAGCCGGAGTTCTCCGGCTGGGCCGACGGCCTCGATCCGTGGACCCCGGTCCTGCGCGACGGCAAGCTGTACGGCCGCGGTGGCGCCGACGATGGCTATGCCCTGTTCGCATCGCTCACTGCGATCCGCGCCCTGCGTGAGCAGGGCGTGCCTCATGCCCGCTGCGTGGTGCTGATCGAGGCGAGCGAGGAAAGCGGCAGCCCCGACCTCGCGCACCACATCGACGCACTGGGCGCCCGCCTCGGCCACCCGACGCTGGTGGTCTGCCTCGATGCCGAATGCGGCAACTACGACCAGCTGTGGTGCACGACCTCGCTGCGTGGCAACCTGATCGGCGCGCTGCGTGTGGACGTGCTGTCCGAAGGCGTGCATTCCGGCACCGCGAGCGGCGTCGTGCCGTCGAGCTTCCGCGTCCTGCGCGAGTTGCTGGCGCGGGTGGAGGACGCCACCTCGGGCGCCATCCTGGTCGAGGAACTGAATGCGCCGATACCGCCCGACCGGCTCGCGCAGGCCAAGGCCGCGGCGGCCGTGCTCGGCTCATCGGTGTACGACAAGTTTCCGCTCATGCCCGGCATGCGACCGGTGTCGAACGACCCGTTTGAACTGCTGCTCAACAACAACTGGCGCCCGACCCTGAGCATCACGGGCGCCGACGGCCTGCCGGCGTTCCGCAGCGCGGGTAACGTACTGCGGCCGCAGACCACCCTCAAGCTGTCGTTCCGCCTGCCGCCGACGCTCGCGCCCGTCACGGCCGCCGCCGCCATCCAGCGCACGCTCGAGCGCGACCCCCCTTACGGTGCGCGCGTCTCGTTCAAGGTGGAGTCGGCCATGGGCGGCTGGAACGAGCCGACGCTTGCGCCCTGGCTCGAGCAGTCGATGCAGGCGGCCTCGCGGGCGTATTTCGGTCGCGAAGCGATGTACATGGGCACGGGCGGCAGCATCCCGTTCATGGGCATGCTCGGCGAGCGCTTTCCCGGGACGCAATTCCTGGTCACCGGCGTGCTCGGCCCGCAGTCGAACGCCCATGGGCCGAACGAGTTCCTGCACATCGAGTGCGCCCGGCGCCTCACGGCATGCGTGTCCCGCGTGCTCGCCGACCACGCGGCCCGGCAACGCTGACCGCTTCAGCCGGCGAGCGGGTTCGGCTGCGCCGCTTCCTTGATCCGGTCCCAGACGGGCGCAAACGCCGCGGCGACGCCACCCGGCGAGCGCTCCACCACCGGAAACTCGTCCTGCAGCTCGTCGAGGCGGATCACCGTGTCCGGATGACCCTTGGGGAACTCGCCGCGCATCGAGAACACGATGCGGCCTTCCACCGGCGTCTCGCCGGCGAGCGCCTTCACCGCCATGACGCGGTCCTCGAGCATCGGCAGCGGGTTCGTGAACGTGAAGTGGCGCTTCGGCCCGAACACGGACCACTGCGCCATCTTCTCGCCGGCGAAGATCACGCCCTGCACGTCGAACAGGTCGATCACCAGCAAGCCGTTCTGAGTGAGCAGCAGGTAGTGCACGTGGATCTGGTCGCCCGTGCCGGCGGGGAGCAGTACGTTGCGCAGCTCGTCGTAGGCCACCGACGAGATGACGTTGTCAATGGCCTTGCGCGCACGTACCTGCCGCACCCAGTCGCGGATGAAATAAGCGGCCGCGGCCAGCACCCCGAGTGCCGCGAGCACCCACAGCCAGAGCGGCAGGCCCAGGAACTGGTTCATGCGCCCCCCGCCAGCACGGTGCGCAGGGCCCCGAGCGTCGGCTCGACCTCGGTCTGCACGGACGGCAATTCGAGCAGTGCAGCGAGCGCAGGCGGCACTGGCACCGTCTCGCCAATCAGGGGCTCGACGATGTCGTTGAACTTGGCGGGATGAGCCGTGGCGACCAGCACCCAGCGCTGCGCGCGTCGAGCCGCCTCCAGACTGCGATAGACGTGCGCCGCAGTCGCCGTGTGTGGGCACCACGTCTGGCCGAGTTCGCGGTGGTCGCGGCGAATCGTGTCACGGATCGCGTCGTCGCTCACCGGGACGGCGCTCAGCTTGCCGCGCAGCTGCCCGACCGACGGGAACAGCCAGCGCAGCCGCTCCATGTTGCTCGGGTTGCCGACGTCCATGGCCGACGCCAGCGTCGCGACGCTCGGCCGCGGCTGCCAGTCGCCGCTCCGGAGGAAATCCGACACGGTGAGGTTGGCGTTGCTGGCGAGCACGATCTCGCCGATCGGCAAGCCGGCCTCACGGGCCCAGATGCAGGCGAGCGCATTCCCGAGATTGCCGGTGGGGATGATGAAGTTGGGCGGCCGCCCGTCGCGCCGCGCGAGTTCGAGGCTCGCTTTGGCGTAATAGACCATCTGCGGCAGCAGGCGACCGACGTTGATGCTGTTGGCAGAGGACAGCAGCAGCGACTTCGTCAGTTCAGGGTCGACGAATGCTTCTTTCACCACGCGCTGACACTCGTCGAACGTGCCCGCGACCGACAATGTGCGGACGTTGCGGCCCCAGCAGGCGAGCTGCTTCGCCTGGCGCGGCGACACCAGGCCACGCGGATACAACACCACCACGTCCACCCACGGACGATCGAAGAACGCCGCCGCCACCGCGCCCCCGGTGTCGCCCGACGTCGCCACGAGGATCGTCAGTCGGCGGGGGTCGGCGCGCGGAATTCGCTCCAGCGTGGCAGCGAGGAATCGGGCGCCGAAATCCTTGAAGGCCGCCGTCGGGCCGTGGAACAACTCGAGCACCGACAGCGGTCCGGCCGCGCCCTGCACTTCCACGACGGGTGCAGGGAAATTGAAAGCGTCCCGCGTGATCTCGGCGAGCCGCCCGGCCATGGCGTCGCCCGCCGCAAACGGCTCGATCAACCTCGCGGCGAGCGTCGGAAGGTCACCGGCCGCGGTGAGTCCTGCCAGGTCGACGCTGGGCAGGGATGCCGGGACGTACAGCCCACCGTCGGGTGCCAGACCGCGTGCAATGGCCTCACTGAGGCCAACGCCAGTTGAGGCGTCGCGCGTGCTCTGGAACCGCATCAGCCGTCCACCACCCGGGCGCCCTGCCGGTCGATGGTCGACACCCAGCTGTCGGTCTCGAGCCCGTGCGCGCGGAAGGCCGCGACCATGCCGTCGCGCACCCGCTGCGCGTCCGGCTCCTCGGCCCAGGCGAAGACGGTGGGGCCTGCGCCGGAGATCGAACAACCGAGCGCCCTGGCGGCGAGTGCCGCGTGCTTGACGGCCGCAAACCCGGGGATCAATACCTGTCGCTGCGGCTCGATGATGACGTCGAGCAGCGACTCGCGGATCAGCGTCAGGTCCGACGTGAAGCAGCCGGCGAGGAATCCTGCGAGGTTGGCCTGTTGCCAGATCGAATCGGACAGCGTGATGGTCTTGCTCAGGATCGCCCGGGCTTCGCGCGTGGGCAGCACCATGTGCGGGTGTACCAGCACGCAGCGCACCGATTCCGGGACCGGGATCTGCTTGACGTGCGGATTGTCCACGCCGACCGTCAGCACCAGCCCGCCGAACAGCGACGGGGCGATATTGTCGACGTGCACCGAGCCGCTCGCCACCGCCTCGCCCTGCATCGCGAACTTGAGCAGTTGCGTGCGCTCGATCGGCCGATCGACGAGGGCTGCCGCCGCGACCACCGCTGCCACTGCGGACGCGGCCGAGCCGCCGAGGCCCGATCCGAACGGGATGCCCTTCACCACGTCCAGGTCGAAGCCGAACGGCAGCGCGAGCTCGCGCTGCAACGCCAACGCCGCCATGCCGGCCGTGTTCTTCTCCGCCGCGAGAGGCAGGTCCACGACCGTGCCGGTGATCGACGAGATGGACACGCCGGGCTGCTCGCGGCGACGCACCGTCACCCGGTCACCGAGCGCGGCCACCGAGTGGCCGAGGATGTCGAAGCCGACCGCGACGTTGCCGACGCTGGCGGGCGCAAAGGCCGTCGCGACCTCGCGCGCTCTGCTCACAGATTGGCACCGAGGTAAGCACAGACCCGCAGCAGGTCGGCGAACACGCCGGCGGCGGTGACGGCCGGCCCGGCGCCCGGACCCTGCACGATGAGCGGGTTCTTGTCGTAGCGCGCCGTCTGGAAGCGCACGATGTTGTCCGTCAACGCGATGTTGGCGAACGAGTGCGATTTCGGCAGCTCGACCAGGCCGACCTCCGCCTTGCCGTCGACCGAGACGGAGCCCACGTAGCGCAGCACGTGGCCGCGGCTGCGCGCCGCCTCGAGGCGAGCGAGCATCGGCGCGTCGAACTCCGTGAGGCGCTCGAGGAAGTCCTCCACGCCACAATCTGCCAGTGCCCGGGGCACGAGGCTCTCGACCTGCACGTCGCCCAGTTCGAGCTTCAGGCCCATCTCGCGCGCCAGGATGATCAGCTTGCGCGCCACGTCCATGCCGGACAGGTCGTCGCGCGGATCGGGCTCCGTGTAACCGAGCTGCTTCGCCTGCTTCACCACCGACGAGAACGACCGCGAGCCATCCCAGGTGTTGAACAGATACGCCAGCGTGCCGGAGAACATGCCCTCGATGCGGCGGATTTCATCGCCGGTCTCGCGCAGGTCGCGCAGCGTCTGGATGACCGGCAGGCCGGCGCCCACCGTAGCCTCGTACAGGTAATGGGCCCCCGCGGCCCGGCGGGCCTCCTGCACGCGCTGGTACTCACCGTAGGCTGCGCTGTTGGCCTTCTTGTTCGGCGTCACCACGTGGATGCCGGACGACAGCCACCGGGCGTAGTGGCTCGCCACGGCGGCGCTCGCGCTGCAGTCGATGATGACTGCATGCGGGAAGTGGTCGGCGTGCACGTGATCGGCGAAGCGCTCGAGATCCACCGACTCCTCGCTGGCCGCGAAGGTGTCGCGCCAGTGCGCGAGGTCGAGCTGCACCGGTGCGAGCCGCATGCGCCTGGAGCCGGCGATGCCGCGTACCCGCAGGTCGAGCTTGAAGTCGCGCCGCAGGCGCTCGACCTGCGAGGCGATCTGGTCGAGCAGTGCCCCGCCCACCAGTCCCGGCCCGATCAGGCCGATCGAGACGGTGTGCGCCGACAGGTAGAAGCTCGAGTGCACGGCGCGCAGCGCGCGGGCACTGCTGCGGGCGTCGATCACCACCGAGATGTTGCGCTCCGAGGCGCCCTGCGCGATGGCGCGGACGTTGACGCCCGCCTTGCCGAGCGCGCTGAAGACCTGTGCCGACACGCCGTGCGCGCCGGCCATGCCGTCGCCCACCACGGCGAGGATGCTGCAGGAGCGGTTGACCTCGACGCTGTGGATCTGGCCCTCGCGCAGTTCCGGATCGAAGGCCCGCTGCACCACGCGCTCGGCGCGATCGGCCTCGACTTCGGGCACGGCGAAGCAGATCGAATGCTCCGAGCTGCCCTGCGAGATCAGGATGACCGAGATGCCTTCCTCGCGCAGCGCCCCGAACAGGCGGTGCGCGGTGCCCGGCACGCCGATCATGCCTGCGCCCTCGAGGTTGAGCAGCGCGATCTTCTCGACCGTCGTGATGCCCTTGACCAGCGGGTTGGGCTCGGAGCGGTCGTGGATCAGCGTGCCCGGCTTGTCGGGCGCGAAGGTGTTCTTGATCCAGATCGGAATCCGCTCGTGCACCGCAGGCGCCATGGTCTGCGGGTGGATGACCTTGGCGCCGAAGTACGCAAGCTCCATGGCCTCGTTGTAGGAGAGGGTCTCGATCACCTGCGCTTCGGGCACCAGGCGCGGGTCGGCGCTCAGCACGCCGTCCACGTCGGTCCAGATGACGATCTCGCGCGCATTGAGCAGCGAACCGAAGATCGAGGCGGAGAAATCGCTGCCGTTGCGGCCGAGCGTGGTCTGCAGTCCCTGCGTGTCGGTGGCGATGAAGCCGGTGATGACCACGGTGCCCATGAAGTCCGACGCCACCTGCTGCTGCAGGTTGGCGCGCGACTGTTCCCAGCGCACGCCGGGGCCGAGCGGACCCCACTCGACCAGCAACACTCGCCGGGCGTCGAGCCATTGCACCCGCCCGCTCGACCGGCCGCGCCGGCGCAGCAGCCGCTCGAAGAGGCGCGTGGACCAGATCTCGCCGTAGCCGGCGATCAGGTCGCGCAGCGTGGTGGAGGCAGCCCGGACCAACCGCACTGTCTGCAGGATGCCGCCGATGTCCCGGCAATCCTGGTCGAGGTCCACGACGAAATCGTCGTACAGGTCGTCGGTGAGCAGCTGACGGGCGATGCCCACGTGCCGCTGCCGGACCTCCTGGATGCGGTCCTCGAGGGACGGATCCTGTCGTTCCGCCAGCGCGACGAGGCTGAGGAGCGCGTCGGTGACACCCCGGCACGCCGACAGCACCACAGCCTTGCGCAGGGCCGGGTCGCCCTCGATGATGCGCGCGACCCGCTCCATGCAGGCCGCGTCCGCGACGCTCGAACCGCCGAACTTATGGACTTTCCACGCTTCCACGACTGATCTGACTCCCTGAGGCCCGCCCACGGCGCACGCTGCCGGTCGCAGGCTGGCGACGGCCAGACGCGGTTCGGCCGGAGGGAACTCCTTCGACTTGATTGCCCGCTGGTGGTGTAAGTCACTGTATCTTCTTGCAGCGCGGCAGGCAAACTAGCGCCCATGGACACCACGGATTCCCCGGCTTTGCACGCCGCCGTGCTCGCTGCGGGTCCGGCGACCCGCTTCGGAAGCCCCAAGCAGCTCGTCCGACTCGGAGGCAGCCTGCTGGTGCACCAGGCAGCCGCCCGGGCCGCCACGGTCGCGGGACAGTCGGTGACCATCGTGATCGGCGCACATGCCCGGGACGTCGCGCCGGCCCTGCGCCAGTCGGCCGCTTCTGTCGTCGTGAACCGGGACTGGGAGGAAGGCCTCGCCAGCTCCATCCGTACCGCCGTGCGGACCGCCCCGCCCCGCTGCGACGGGCTGCTGCTGGTCCTCTGCGACCAGCCGGCCGTCACGGCAGACGACCTGAAGCGCCTCTACACCGCGTGGCGCCGGCACCCCGTGCTGATGGCAGCGGCCCTGTACGCGGGCGCCCCCGGCCTGCCAGCCCTGTTCCCCCGCTGGGCGTTCAGCGACCTGATGGAATTGCGCGGCGACCGGGACGTCCGCCTGATCCTGCGCCGCAACGTCGACCAGGTGGTGCGGGTGCCCATGCCGAATGCCCGCATGGACCTCGACACACCCGAGGACCTGCTGCAGTTCGACGGGGGCGCGGAGGGTCGCTGATGCGCCGGGGACGGAGGTCGACTACCATGCGCGCTGCGCCAAATGAGAGGCGCGTCGTGGAAAATTGCCGCGTGGCGTGTGGCAATACGCACGACGGCTAAACTCGGCATGCAGTACGGTTCAGGAGACAAAATGATGCGTCGTTCGATGGTGTCGGCAGCCCTGCTCGGTGCTCTTGCGGTGACGGGAACCGCGCTGGCCGGTCCCGTGGGCGACAATTTCCGGGGCGGTGTGTTCGGCTTGCCCTGGAACGCGGGCAAGTCCGCCATCCAGGCGAAGTATCCGGGCGGCAAGTGGGAGGCTGACGAGCAAGGGCGCGACCGCTACTGCGCGGCGAGCCGCCAGTCGCTGCTCAAGCTGCCTCCCCAGCACCAGACCCGCGAATTGTGCTTCCTGATTGGCGCGGATGGCACGCTGGGCAGCGCCACGGCCCGCATGGACGCATCCCTGCCAGCGTTGCTCGCTGTCGTGAATCGCTCGCGGACGATCTTCGGCGACTTCGACGCCGTCCGGCGCGACGAGACCGCCATCCAGTCCCGTTCGACCGCGATGCTCTGGACCCGGGACGCTCCGTACCTCGTGCAGGTGGCAAGCTCCAACGACACCGACGGGCGTCCGACCGAAGTGACCTTCACGGTCGCCGACGAAACCAGCCTGTACACCAGCGGCGCGGAGAAGGTGTCGCACAAGCCCACCGGCCAGTAACAGGGGGAGCCGGCGCGGCGGTGCCCGAGGCGAACTCCCGCAAGCCGGCGGTCAGCCCAGGCCGGCGCGCAGCTTCGCGGCGATGAACTCGCGGTGCGACACGTGCAACAGGTCGCACACGCGGCGAATGATGTGTTCCTCGTACTTGTGCACGGTCGCGTCGGACCGGGCCACGCGCCACATCTGCTCCACCAGCCGCAATTTCTCGCCGTGATCCAGCGCGCGGTTGATCTCCGACGTGAACTGGTGGAGATCGTGCGCACGATCGACGGTGTGCTCCGCCTCCTCCAGTAGCGCCGCGCACTGCCCGGCGTCCAGCCCGAGGACGCTGCCGATCGAATCGACGACCTGCCGGCGCTCCGCGGCGGACACGTCGTAGTCCGCACGCAGCACCTCGACCAGCAGCGCGGCCACCGCGAGGTTCCGCGCCTGCTCCCGGGTCGCGGCGTCGTCCACCTCGGCACCGCCGAGGCTGCGGGTGATCAAGGACTTGAGCTTGCGCACGTTGCGAATAGAGTTACGAATGGCGCGTTGCCTCCGCGCATAGCAGTTGCCACAGCGCCGCGACGTGCTCGCGCTCGGTCGTCAGTGAACCGACCGAGACGCGCACCATCCAGCGCCCGTCGAGCATCGCCGGGGTGACGTAGGCATCGCCCGATGCGTTGACGCGCTCCGCCCAGGCGAGCGTGTGCCGGTCGAGGGCCTCGCCCTCGAGTCCTGCGGGCTCGTGGCGCAGGCACAGCGTCTGCAGCGCCACCGGCGCCAGCACCCGCCACTGCGGGTCGCCGCGCACCTGGTCCTCCAGCCAGCGGGCATTCCCCAGGTCGCGGCGCAGACGGCGCTGCAGTCCCTCGACGCCCTGCTCTCGTACCAGGCACCACAGCTTGAGCGAACGGAAGCGGCGCCCGAGTGGTATGCCCCAGTCGCGCAGATTCTTCACCCGGTCGTCGACGGCGCTCTGCAGGTAGCTCGGGTTCGTGCTCATGACCCGCACCAGGTGCTGCGGGTCACGCACGTAGTACAGCGAGCAGTCGAACGCCGTGCCCAGCCACTTGTGGGGGTTCATCACCAGCGAGTCGGCACCCTCGATGCCGGTCCACAGCGCACGGCATTCCGGCAGGATCATCGCCGAGCCGGCCATCGCGGCGTCGACGTGCATCCACAAGCCGTTCTCGGTCGCCACGGCCGCGATCGCCTCGAGCGGATCGAAGGCCGTGGTCGTGGTCGTGCCGCTGGTGGCGACCACGGCACAGGGTCTGCGGCCCGCCGCGAGGTCCTCGCGCACCGCCGCTGCGAGCACGTCGGGCCGCATCGCGTACCGGCCGTCGGTCGCGATGATCCGGATGTTCGCCCGGCCGAAGCCGGCGAGCAGCGCCGCCTTCTCCACCGAGCTGTGGCTGTGCGCCGAAACGTAGACCACCAGCGGCTCGGCCTCCGCCTGCAGACCCGCCCGTGCGAGGGAAAACGCGCTGGTGCGCTCGCGTGCGCACAGGAGCGCCACGAGCGTGCAACTCGAGGCTGTGTCCTGGATGACGCCGCTCCACGCCGCCGACAACCCGACCATCTGCCGCATCCAGTCGGTGACGACCTCCTCCACCTCGGTCAGCGCCGGGCTCGATTGCCACGACAGGCCGAGCACCCCGAGGCCCGTGCTGAGGTAGTCCCCGAGCACCGACGCGAGTTCCCCGTTGGACGGGAAGTAACCGAAGAATCGCGGATGCTGCCAATGGGACAGGCCCGGCAGGATCACGCGTTCGACGTCCGCCAGGATCGCCTCGAACGCTTCCGGCACGAGCGGAGGCGACGCCGGCAACTGAGCCTTGACGTCGCCGGGCGCCACGCGGGACATCACGGGCAAGGTCGCCGCGCGCTCGCGATAGTCGGCCACCCAGTCGACCACCTGGTGTCCGAGCCGGCGGAATTCTTCGGGCGTCATGCCTCGACCTCCTGGCGGGTAGCGAGCCTGCGCGCAAGTATCCCGTGCTCCCGCCGGCCCAGCGGATAGCGCCAGGCCAGCAACAGCATCGGCACGAGCAACAGGCACGGCCAGCCGACGAACGCAACCTTGAGTCCCAGCGCCGCCACCGGGGCGACCTGTCCATGTGCGTCGAAACCGAACCAGGACGGGATGGCAAGCGCGATCGCACCTCCCGCCCCCTGGTTCAGCTTGGTCACGATGGACTGGAAGGAGAAGAAGATCGCCGCGCGATCCTGGCGGTTGCGCCAGACGTCGTAGTCGACGATGTCCGCCAGCAAGGACGGCAGCGCGATGGACGACAGGCCGAGGAAGAAGCCGAAGCCCGCCATGATCGCGATCATCGGCCCGAGCGCGCCCGGGCCCGGTTGGAGCGCCGGTACCGCGAGCAGCGCCGCGATCATGCCTGCCGCGGCCACACTCCAGGCTCGGTGCTTCTCCACGCGCTTCATGACCTGCAGCCACAGCGGCATGCCGAGCGCCATCGCGAGCGTCATCGGCAGCGCGATGTGCGGCACCTTGTCGGCGAGGCCGAGGTAGCGGCTCGCGTAAATGACGAACAGGCTCGCCACTGCCCCGGTCGCGAGGCCAAAGAGCACCTGGGTCACGAGGAAATACCTGAGTGGCGGAGTCTCGAGCAGCGCGCGATACAGGTCGCTGACCCGTACGCGCTGCGATCTCACGCGCCGCGCGGGCTCCGGCACCGCACGCCAAAGGAGCAGCACCGCGAGCGGCAGCGCGACAATGATGAAGAGCGCGATGGCGCGCATGACGTCCGGCGTGAACCTGGCCGATCCGCCGACGAGCAGGACCGGGGAGGCCATGAACAGCACGCCACCGACGAACCCCAGCAGCTGCCGCCACAGGGCGATGCGCGAGCGCTCGTGGTAGTCACGCGAGAGTTCTGCGGCCATCGCCGTGTGGGGGATTTCGACCAGCGTCCAGCCGAAGGTGACGACGAGGTACCACGCCAGCAGGTGCGCGGTACCCGACGACGGAGAGGGGTTGTAGAGGAACCACGCGCCCGCCGCCACGAGTACGGCCCCGGCGATCATCCAGGGCTTGCGCCGCCCCGACCGGTCGGACAGGTAGCCGATGAGTGGATCCGTCAGGCCGTCGAAGATCCGCGCCACCAGCGTGGCGGTCGCCAGGCCAGCGAGCGTCACGGCGCTGTAATCAAGGTAGAAATTCGGCAGCACCGCCGCGGTCGGCGACATCAGCATCGACAGCGGCAGGTTGACGAGGCCGAAGGCGATCAGCAGCGGCGTCGGCAGTCGGCACGGGTTCGGCGGCATCGGGCGAAGTCGGCTCGGGCTCGAGCGGCCATTGTCCGTCATGCCGGGCCGTTTGCCCATGCGCAGTGTCGCCGTCGACTGCGACGCGACCTGTGTCGCGTCGCTCTCACGCAGTCAGCTTGTAAAGATAGATCGGGGCCGAATGGGTTTCGATCACCTGCTCGTCCACCACGCGGCCGACCACGCCGCGCGGCCCGGCCGGGGTCACCTCCTCCGCGTAGAGGCGCCCGTTGGCAGGCAGCTCGCCAAGCGAGACGATCGTGCGCGGCTCGCCGTCGCGATCCGACGAGGAGATGAAGCCGATGCCGGCCTCGTGCGAGGAATTGACGCGTCGGTACATCACCGGAGACCAGCGCTTGCGGGCCAGCGCCCTGCGCGCCGGACGCTCGCCGCGCACCAGGTCCCGCACTCGCTCGAGCGGCGTTGGGACGCGGTCCTCGAAGCCGTTGAGCCGCCACTGCAGGTCGGAGCCGAACAGGAACAGCTCGAGTTGGTTGCGCTCATCGGACAGCCCCCAGCGGAATTCGCAGCCCAGCGCAACGGCTTCCACCTTGTCGCCGTCCGCGAGCACGGTGCGCACGATCACGCGTACCGGCAGCGGCCCCGTCGGCAGCAGCAGGTCGCCGGTCAATTCGTCACCGCTACGCGCGCCGCCCACGGGGGCACCCACGATGCGACAGCCCAGCGGGGAGATGTCCGTCGCCAGGCCGATCGCCACGCGCCTGCCGGCGTGCACGCGCAGTGGTACCGGCAGCGGGAAGCGATATTCGCGGCGCCGCGAGGTCGAGGTGCGCAGTGCAAAGCGCAACGAGAACGCGGCAACCCCGACCGTCACCGACGCCCACAGCAGGTTGGCGGCCAACGCACCGAGCGGCAGTCCCTCGCCCTTCCAGTACGTCCCCAGGCCCACCGGGACGGCGATTGCATTGAACCCGAGCACCAGGAACTGCGGCCATAGCCTCCGCAGCGTGGGCTCGGCACGGCCCACGTGATTCGGTGTCCGGCCGACCGGCAACTTGCGTCGGACGAAGCCGAACGTGGCGCTGATGAGGACTGCGAAGCGCATCATCGTGTACTGCTCGGCAAGCAGCGTGCGGCCGTAGCCGCGCGCCACTTCCTCGAATACCCAGAAGCTCAGGAGATAGTACGGGACGCAGCGCGCGACGAACCCGGCATCCAGCGACACGATCGGCATCACGCTGGTGGTGAGCACCACCGCCGGTGCGACGTAGAAGATCGAGCGCTGCCAACCCTCGAAGCACGCCAGCACGGTCGCGAGGTACGACACGCGCTGTCCGAGCGAGAGGCCGGGCCCGAAGACGACCCCCTCCTCCCTCCACGCCGCCATCGCCTCCTGCCCCCGGCGCAGCCGCCTCGCGAGGAACGGGCCGGCGCTGTCAGGCGCGAGACCGAAGGCGAGCGACCTGGCGTAGTACACCGACCGCCAGCCGCGCTTGTGCAGCTTGATCGAGTTGCGGATATCCGCGGTCGCCGAGCCGGCCGCGAAGCCGCCGATGTCGTCCAGCGCCTGGCGCCGGATGACCGCGCAGCTGCCGCAGAACTGGGCCGAGTTCAGTCGGTCCCTGCCCGCCTGCATGACGCGGAAGAACAGTGTCTGCTCGTGCCACACTCGCAAATCGCGGCGGTCGAGGTGATGCTGGAAGGAAT
>Ga0209450_10000290_pt1 | contig 27076 bp, 25 predicted proteins | sample FrelakmetLWP11LW_FD_187149 | JGI IMG/M metagenome (GOLD analysis project Ga0209450, IMG submission 187149) | Freshwater lake sediment microbial communities from the University of Notre Dame, USA, for methane emissions studies - LWP11 LW (SPAdes)... | ecosystem: Environmental > Aquatic >...
TGCAGTGGACAGGCCGGCAATCCCGCTTCCGATAACGATGCAGTCACAATAATCATATTTTTTTTGTGAAAGGCAAGGGTCTATTAAATATCTTTGTAACATGGTTATGCCAGCTCTCCTATGACCATTGTATATTTTAATTTAAAGTATTATCCAAACTATTTCCCCGGGTATTGCTATGCTATCGCCAGCATTCTTTCAATAGCTTTTTTTGCCTTTTTGATTATGCTTTCAGGAAGATTTATCTCATATTTTTCCTCTTCAAGCGACCAGAGGATCTTTTCCAGGTTTATAAGTTTCATATTAGGGCAAATCGTCAGGCTGGAAACAGGATAAAAAACTTTCCCGGGGTTTTCTATTTGTAGCCTGTGGATGATGCCTGTCTCTGTTCCTATTATGAATTCTTTTTGCGCTGATTTCCTGACGAAGGCAAGCATCTGGCCGGTGCTAAGGACTTCATCTGCAAAGGCGGCCACATCAGGGGAGCACTCAGGGTGCACAAGTGAAACCGCCTGCGGGTGTTCTTTTTTTACAGCGCTTAAGGATTTTACGCTTATCCTTGCATGTGTCGGGCAGTATCCGTTCCATAATATCATTTCCCGCCCTGTCTGTTTCTGCACATAGCTTCCAAGATATTTGTCAGGTATAAAGATTATCTGTTTTTCTTTTGGGATGCTGTTTACCACTTTTACCGCATTTGAAGATGTGCAGCATATGTCAGACAAGGCTTTTACGCTTGCGGAAGTATTTACATAACAGACAACAACGGCGCCAGGATGCTTTGCCTTAAATTCGGCAAGTTCCTCAGCTGTTATCATGTCTGCCATCGGGCAGCCGGCATTCTCGTCAGGGAGGAGGACTTTTGCCTGAGGGGATATTATTTTTGCAGTTTCGGCCATGAAATGGACACCGCAAAATACGATTATGCTGCTTTTTACTTTTGCAGCTTCCTGGCTGAGCTGCAGCGAATCACCGACAAAGTCTGCAATATCCTGCACTTCACCTATCTGGTAGTTATGCGCAAGTATTACTGCATTCTTTTCTGTCTTTAGCTTTACAATACTGCCTTCAATGCTTATATTCTTATTCATGATGACCAATGATAACAAAAGATTTGAATATTTTTAAATTTAAGTTTAAATTATATAAAAAAAACCGGATAAACAAAACAAATATAAGAGCATGATAGAATAATAAAATAAGAATTTTACAAAATAAAAGCACTAAAGCAGGGGGATTTTTTGAAGGTTATTATCAGTGAAAAAGAGATTGCTGCAAAAAGAATTGCGGCAATTCTGTCAGGAAATGGCGTAAAGGAAGAAAAAGTATACGGTATACCCGTTCATTATATAAAATATGCCGGAAAGGACTGCGCAGTTATTGGGCTCAAGGGGCATATTCTACAGGTCGATTTCCCTAAAGAATATTCAAACTGGTTTAAAGTCGATCCGGCAGAACTGATAGATGCGCCGATAGATAAAACCCCGATACATAAGTCAATTGTCCAGGCTTTAAAGAAACTTGCTGATACCGTAGACGAGATAGTGATTGCAACAGACTTCGACAGGGAAGGTGAGCTGATTGGTTATGATGCCTGGCAGGTCATAGACGAAAAAAATAAAACGGCAACAGTTAAAAGGGCCAGGTTTTCGGCAATAACTCCTGCAGACATAAACCAGGCATTCGCAAAGCCCGGTAAAATTGACTTAAACCTTGCTTTTGCCGGCAGGGCAAGGCAGGATATCGACCTTGTCTGGGGAGCGGTGCTTACAAGGTTTATTTCACTTGCCTCCTACCAGATAAAGGACAAATTTCTTTCGGTCGGCAGGGTTCAGTCTCCCACGCTTACGCTGATTGTTGACAGGGAACTGGAGATACTGTCCTTTGTGCCGGAACCTTACTGGGTGATTAACCTTAAATTAAAAACTGCAGGCGGCGAAGAGTTTGAGGCGACCCATAAAAAGAAAAAGTTTTTAAAGAAAGACGAAGCCGAAAAAGCCTTTCATAAAATAACAGGCAGCGCTGAAGTCATTGACGTTGCCGAGAGTACCAGAAAAGTTGCCCCGCCCGCCCCGTTTAATACCACGGGCCTTATAGTTGCGGCAAATTCCATTGGTTTCTCCGCCGTAAAAACAATAAATGTCGCCGAGAGCCTTTATATGAATGGTTATATAAGCTATCCGAGAACTGATAATACAGTATATCCCGGTTCCTTAAATTTAAGGGAAGCAGCAAAAATTTTGCAGCAGGTGCCTGCATTTATTGCAGCCACGCTTGAAGTGGCAGCGCAGGAAAAAATCAATCCTTCACGGGGAAATAAAAGATCGACTGACCATCCGCCAATCTATCCCACGTCTGCGGCCCAAAAAGCATCACTTTCTGAAGATGACTGGAAACTCTATGAACTTGTCAGCAGAAGGTTTATTGCAACGCTTTTACCTGCCGCTGAATTTAAAAGTGTTACTGCAGGCATTGATGCCGGAGGGGAGACGTTTATTGCAAATGGCTCAAACATAATAAAAGCAAACTGGATCGCGCACTATCCCTATTATAAACATGAAGATGTTTTCATCCCTGAACTTTCCAAAGGCCAGATTTTAAAAATTTCCGGAAAAGAGTTTCTGGACAAAATGACAAAACCGCCCGGAAGGTATTCCCAGGGCAAACTGGTTGAGAAAATGGAAGAGCTAGGTCTTGGAACCAAATCCACCCGGCATACAATTATCCAGACCCTTATAAGCAGGGGATACGCAAAAAGCAATCCGCTTATCCCTTCAGAAAAAGGTATCGCAGTTATAAAAATGCTAAAAAAACATGCAGAGAAGATTTCCACGCCTGAAATGACCGCTGAACTTGAGAATGATATGGACGGCATCGCAAGCGGCAATGAGACAAAAGAGGAAGTCATAGAGAAATCAAAAAAAATGCTTAAAGAGGTCATGGTCAACTTAAAGAAGGGCAAAGAAGAGATTTCCCAGGAAATCAAAAAAGCTGTAAATGAAGATAATGTGGTCGGCAAATGCATGAGCCCTGGGTGTGAGGGCAATCTCATAATAAGGACCTCAAGGAAAACAAGGAAAAGGTTTATCGGATGCAATGCCTATCCGGCATGTACTAAGACATTTTCTCTTCCCCAGTCAGGGCTTGCGCTTACTACAAAAGATGCCTGCAAGCACTGCGGATTTCCTGTAGTAAGGATAATCACAAAAGGCAGGAAACCATGGGACCTATGTATAAACAGTGAATGTTCAGGGAAAAATGAAAAATATAAAAGTCCTGCAGATAAAAAACACACTAAAGAGCCTGCTGATTGATGCCAGTTTTAAAATACCTGCTGACATAATCGGTGCCGTTAAAAGATCCAGGCAGCTCGAGGGTAATAAGAGGGCAGCAGTTATCCTTGATATGATCCTGGAAAATTCTGTGATTGCTGCAGAACAGCATCTCCCTTTATGCCAGGATTGCGGGACAGTATATGTCGATATAGGTTTGGGCCCTGATGTCTGCATTGAGGGCGTCCTGGATTCTGGCAACTTGCGGATTAAAGAAAAAACCGGCCTAAATTACCAAGATCTCTCAGGACTTCAGGTGTTGCACCCGGACTCAGGTATACCGGAAAAGTACCAGGCTGAAAAGTACCAGACCGAAAAATACTGCTTTCTTAAAGATGAAATCAACAAAACTGTCGCAGAGGTTTACAAAAACAATTATTTGAGGACCTCTATTGTTGAGGACCCTTTCTTTGAAAGAAAAAACACCGGCAGCAATACGCCTGCAATAATAAATGTTGATTTTAAAAAAAGTTCAGGGCTTTCGATTGATGTCAGCCTGAAAGGCGGCGGCAGCGAGAACTGCTCATGGCTTTTCATGCTTAATCCTTCAACAGAAAAAAGAGCAATTATTGACATGGTATTACAACTGGTAAGGGGAAATGCGTCTAAGGCCTGCCCTCCAATAATTATAGGGATAGGGATGGGATCCACAGCTTCGGAAGTTTTAAAGCTCGCCCGGAAAGCAGTTTTTAGAAATCTCGGCATGGCCAATCCTGATGTGCGATACCAAGAACTTGAAAAAGAAATCCTTGAAAGCGTTAACAAAACCGGAGTGGGCCCGCAGGGACTCGGGGGAAACACAACGGCTCTTGCATGCAACATTGAATTTGCGCCCTGCCATATGGCAACCCTGCCGTTTGCAGTAATGTTTGGCTGCCATTCCACACGCAGGGCATCGCTCACAATTTAGGTTTTAGTTTAAAGAGAGGGGAAGGTTCTCTTTTGAATACTGTTTTTGCTGTTTGTTAATATATAAAATTATTCTTGAAGACTAAAAATCTATAAGTAAAAATAAAAGGAATTTAGTGAAAAAATGAACATGCTTTCTTAACTCAGGAAATTAATCAAACATATAACAATAAATACAAAATACAATTATACCGGGTTAAGGTGGAAAACCCGTGCCAGCCTGGCAGCGCTCTGAAGGTTACCTTTTTTCAAAAATTCTCTAACATCATCTAATTTTTGGGCATCTTCAAGTGAGATATAAGGTGACCAGCCTTCTGCAGCATCAAGAATTTCTATATCAACTTCTGCAACATAGTCTCCTTCATGTACAAGTTTGGTATGTTGTCTCTTTGTCATATTCGCCTCCTTGTAAAATCATCTGTCCACATTTTTGCATCTGGCCTGTAAGCTGTTATAACTACTGCAGGAGAAGATGCTCCTTTGGGAATACCCCATACCACATGTATCAGAAGTGAGTCTCTGTCTTTCTCTAAAACAAGTACACAGCGACCCTTTGGATAGTTATCATAATTTTTGATAACAATCCCATTATCTATATCTGATATGAACCCCATCATCTAGACACAAAGTAAACTAAGCCAGTGCCAACTGATGAGTCTTTATTCTATTGTTTGTAAATATATATTCAAACTCTTCCGGGGGCATATACCCCAATGAAGAGTGAAGTCTTTTCTTATTGTAAACCTCTTCGATGAAATAAGTAATCCTGGAAGCGACATCTGCAAATGTCTTATATTCAAACATATAGACTTCTTCAACTTTTAATGTTTTAAAGAACGACTCTATCTTTGCATTGTCATAAGGATTAGCCTTAACAGACATGGATATTTCTATGCCATTATCCTTTAGTATCTTTACATAATCAGCGCTGCAGTACTGCAGCCCCTGGTCTGAGTGGTGGATAAGGTCTGATACATCTCTTTTTGATATTGCATCAAGAAGCGCTGTTTTTGTAAGTACAGGTGATAGTGATTTACCCAGACCGTAGCCTACAATTTTTCGGCTGAACCCATCTATTAAGGCTGCAAGGTATACAAAACCTGTAGCAATCCTTATGTATGTGATATCAGCATTCCAGACCATGTCAGTCCTTGTAAGAACCAGATTCTTTATCAGGTTTGGGTATTTGGTCATACTATGGTTTGAATTTGTAGTTGCCTTGTATGCTCTTCTTGGGCTTACAAGCAAGTTTTGACTCTTCATTATCCTAAGGATCCTTTTATGGTTTACGTGAAAGCCATCCCTTTTAAGCTGTGCTGTTATCCTCCTGTAGCCGTAAGAGGGAAACTCTGTAGCTATATCATTTATCCTGTCAGAAAGATACAGGTTAAACTTAGGTCTGTCTTTGGGTTTGTAGTAATAAGCCGATTTTGATATGCCCATTATCGCACACCATCCTTGAACAGTTTTGCGTTTGAACTTGTTATTATCAATGAATCGTCTTTTTTTTGGATAGTATCAAGTTCTTTTGCTTTCTTTAGCATCTTGTTTTCAAACAGCAGTTCTCCCACTAGACGCTCTAGTTCAGCCATCCTGATCTTTATGCCTGCAATATCGGTGTTATTTGTATTTTCAAAGAACTTGCCGGTAGAATACTCTCTTTTCCACCTGCCAATCATTACAGGAGAGATTCCATACTTTCTTGAAATCTCTGCCTGACTTGCAGCTCCTGCTGCTATTGTCTCTACAATCCTTGCCTTAAATTCATCGTCAAAGCTTCTTCTTGCCCTCATGTTGATGAGACCTCTCTTTCTCTTAAGTCATTCGTCTCATCAGTTATTTTATCTATTTATTTTTTAGTATACAATGTGTCCAAGGGAGTGGGTTCACTCCATTATATCATTTTCTTAAACTGGCTTCATAATATAAGAGGCTTTTATTATTTTATATTTATATATTTACATAATTTTGCAAATATACTAAAGTAAACTTTATGTCTTCAGATACTTTAGTTCTCAGTAAAAATGTAAAAGAATACAGGTCAAGAAAGCCACAATACAGTCCATATTATCAGTGCATTGAAGATATATTTTGGGAGGTACTCTGATAAGCGGAGGCCAGGGAGGGGTTTTAAGTTCTGTTCTTGCAGTGTTTTTTTAATTATCCTTCGAAATAGCCTCGACCATATTGGTTCTCCAAATTATGTCCAGCAAATAATTATTGGTTTTATTCTAATACTAGCACTATATATAAGTAATATTTATTTGCGAAAAAATATAAAGACAGAATCAGATAAATAATTTATTTAAGTGATTCTAAAATTTTTTTATAGATACAGGAGGTTTCTCAAGTGAGTTTGTCAAGAGACAGGATATTTTCTTTATTGGAAAAAAAAATTCCTGACAGATTACCTTGTCTTGAACTTCTGATCTCAAAACAAGTGATTGGGAAAATACATCCGGGTATGGACTATAACCAGTTTTGCGTTGCCGAAGAGCTTGATTTTATTTTTGTAAAAAGGGATTTTGATATAACCTGGATGGATAAAGAAAATGGTATTTATAAAAATGATTGGGGTGTTATCAGGAAAGTCGGTCCGGAAGAGACAGATGATTATTTAAGTGGTCCCATTCAAAACATGGAAGATTTAAAAAGATTTAACATACCCGACCCGCTCAGTCCTAAAAATTTCAGGACTTTAAGTTCTGTAGTAAAAAAATATAAAAAAGACAAATTCATAGTATTTCTTTCTAAAGGAACTTTTAACTTCCCCTGGGCATTGATAGGAAATTTTCAGAAGTATTTGACGGAGCTATATTTAAATCCGGATTTTATTATGTCGCTACATAAAATGGTTGAAGAGCATCACATAGAATTGAATAAAAAAGCCCTGGGAATTGGAGCAGATGCTATTGCATTGGTTGACGATTATGCATATAGAGAAAAAATGTTTATATCAAGGGAAAAATTTCAACAATTTTGCCTTCCATCCATTCAAAGGACATGCGAAATTGTGCATAACAGAGGAGGACATGTATTTTTCCATTCAGATGGCAATTTAAATGAGGTAATAGACCTGGTAATAGATTCAGGAATTGACTTTCTTCACCCGATCGAACCAGGTGCAATGGTAATAAAAGATATCTATAACAAATATAGTGATAGGGTAATAATATGTGGAAATGTCAATTGTGCGCGAACCCTGACTTTTGGTACTACTGATGATGTTAAAAAGGAAGTATTCTGGTTGTTGGAAAACATTGCACCAAGAGGCAGGTATATAATCTCATCAAGCAATACCATTCATTCTAAAGTAAAACCTGAAAATTTTATTGTATATTTAGAAACTGTCAAAAAATACGGCAAGTACCCGATCAATCTATCGACTTTTCAAAAATAAATTTACCCTTGGAGTTTTTAAAGTATTCTTCTGAATAAATAATTTTATTTTCTAAATTCTGAATAATTGTGGCAAAAGTCTGCTGGTAATGAATTACTTTTTTCTCAGTACTTTAACTTCTGTTTTAATACCTTCTCTTCTCAATTCATCAACTATACTGGAAACTTTTTGCAATGAATGTGTCTCAAAAGATTTCTTTCTTATATATGTTCCCTTGCCCCGGCCTCTTTCTCTTATAATCAGTCCTTTGATTTCCAGCTCTTTCAAAGCATTTCTTATAGTAGTCCTGCTTACTCCGAATTTTTCACATAGTAATAATTCATTAGGAATTTTGTTGTTTTCCTCTTGATTACTATTTTGTATTATTTCCAGTAATTTTTTATAAATTTGATGATAGCAGGGAACTTTACTATCCTTATCCAAAGAAGTTACTTTTTCCTGTATATTTTCGGCCATATTAACTAATTTGTAAAAAGTATTTATATAATAACAAAAAATTATAACAAATATAAAAAAATTTGTATGATAAATAAAAAGATTTATTGTTAATAAACTCTTTAATATTTCTTGCTGTTTGTTTAGTTTGCAATTTTTTATTTTATACTAACATATAAGAAGTTAAGGATATTTATTGACAATAAATATCCTTATAATAAAATAATGATATCATTATAAGTTGAATCAATTATGTTGTATTTATTAAAATGTCCTAATTAATTTTTATTCTATAAATGGAAGAAGAGAAAATAAAAATCAGTGATAATTTTCACCTTAATATAAACAGCAAAATACCATATTACTACCAGTTAAAGCAATATATTATTCAAGAGATTGAATCAGGTCTATGGAAGCCAGGACAAATGCTTCCATACGAAAACCAGCTTTGCCAGTTTTTTAGTATTAGCAGGACTGTTGTAAGGCAAGCACTGCAGGAACTGAAAAATGAAGGCTATATAACTACCCGTAAAGGAAAGGGGACTTATGTTGCTGAACCGGAAATAAGCGGTAATATTATTCAGAGTCTACTTGGATTTTATGAGACATGGAAGTCGCTAGGTTTTAAGGTGGACATATCAGTTTTAAAACTCGAGCAAATCAGGGCTACTGAAAAGGTTGCCAATTCATTGCATTTGAAGAACGGTGAAGAAGTAATTTTGTTAAAAAGGATGTATAAGCTCAACGACAAACCCTATTCAATAATTACAAATTACATGCCTTATGAACCTCTTAAGGATATTATGAAAGAGGATTTTAAAGTAAACGGCCTTACTACAATTCTTGATAAAAAATATAATGTTAAACTTACGCATGGTTTAAGTTTCATTGAGATAGTCCTTGCATCGAAAGAGGAAGCGGAGCTATTGCATATAAAGAAAGGGGCCCCTTTATTTTTTTTTGAAGGGATAAGCTTTTCGAGTGGCGAAACTCCTATGGTATTTTTTCAATCTACAAATATTGGGGAGCGAAGCAAAATACGGATAGAACTAAGAAAAAATAATACTTTCGGGAAAAATGATAAATCATTTCAGGGTTCTGTCCCTTCTCTTATCTGGGATTCCAAGTAAATAGGACATTAAAGAAACTACTTCATAAAAAATCTCAAATTTATAGTTGACATCCATTTTGAATATATTATATAATCATGTCATTATATGATACTATGTTACAATATTTTTGATAATTCCATTAACAAAATGAATCAGTAATTTAAATTCTACATTTATATTTTTTTCAATTATATTATCAGTTTTTTATATTACACCAAAGTAGTGTTAGGTTTATGAATTCTGAGGAAAGAGTATTAAATGCGTTGCAAAGGAAGGAAATCGACAGGATTCCAACTTTTGAATGGTCTATTGATAAAAAAGTTATAGAAGAAATATGCCCAGACTGCACCATTGATGATTTTATTTATAAGATGGATCTGGATGCAATTGTTGTAGAACTGGATTATAAAAAAGAAGAAATTGCACCAGGCGTATTTAAGGATGAATGGGGCAATCTTATTAAATTTTCTGAAGAGTTTCACGCACTATCAGAAGGCTGCATTAAAACGTATAAGGATTTTAAGAGATGGGATCCACCTGAGCCAATTGCACTTCACAGGTTTAACCCTTTCGAAGAAGCTAAAAAAAGGCATGGTGGTAAAAAAGCACTGGTAATTCATCTTAATGATGTTTTTTCAATTCCGAGGAATCTTCTAGGTTATGGAAATTTATTTATCAGTATAGCTTCAGAACCCAGAATGGTAAAAGAGATTGTTGATATATCTGCGGAGTTTAACCTGGCACTTGCAAAGGAAGCCGTAAAGCGTGGAGCAAAAATTGTTTTTACAGGTGATGATTATGCTTACGACAAGGGACTTTTAATTTCTCCGAAGTCTTTTGATGAAATATTTTATCCTGGTTTTGTAAAAGTTATACAGGGCTTTAAAGAATTAGGTCTTTTGGTAATAAAACATACTGATGGTTATATTTGGCCTATTATTGAAAAACTTATTGAATCAGGCATTGACTGTCTAGACCCTATAGAACCGACTTCAGGCATGTATATACCGGAAGTTAAGAAAAAATATGGAAACAAAATTGCAATCAAGGGTAACGTGGATTGTTCTGAAACTCTTACTTTTGGATCAATTGACAGGGTGGTTGAAGAAACAAAGCAATGCATCCGTGATGGCGGACCTGGATATGGATACCTGCTATCTTCAAGCAATAGTATCCATTCTGGAGTAAAACCTGAAAATTATATTGCTATGCTTGAGACGCTTCATGAATTTGGAAGTTATCCTATTAGAATATAAATTCTCGAAAATATTTTAAAAGGAGGTGATTTATTTTTTCTTATAACCGTAAATGTTATTTTTTATTAACGTAAAGGAGGTTACGAAATGAAAAAACTATTTCTGTGGACAGCAGTTATAGTGATGGCAGTTGCAATAGCTTTAACAAGCGGTCTTGTAGGTTGCAAGACTACAACAACAGCTGAAGAAACTACTGCAGCAGTATCAGAAGAAAGTGGCGCAGCAGAAACTACCGCAGCTGTATCAGAAGAATCACAAGTAGTTGCAGGAAGCAGCAGAACATATTACTATGCCGCCGCTGTTTGGGCACACCCATACTTTCTTGACACTCTTATAGGTATTGAATATGCAAAAAAGGCTTATGGCGTTGATATTGTAAGACTTGGCCCGGATGACTTCAATATGCAGGCTGAAACAGATGCAATTGAACAGTCGATTGCTAAGAAACCGGCAGGTATTTTAACAAGTCTCTGGGACCCGACTCCGGTTCCATCAGTAAAGAAAGCTGTTGAAAATGGAATACCTGTAGTTGTTCTTTACACCACGGTCCCTGATGATGGAGCTACAGTATACATTGGTCTTGACAACTATCAGTGTGGTGTAGATACAGGCAAAGAACTTATCAAACGTGGTGGTGACAAAGGTAAGCTTGGTATCATCATGAATGCAGGTGCATCTAATACTGAAGACAAGAAAGCAGGAGCATTAAAAGCCCTGGAAGGTTCCGGTTGGGAAGTTGTAGTACAAGCTGAAGACAAGGCAGATACCGAAACTGCTATAGAAGCCGCAAAAGCTATGTTTAACGCACACCCGGAGATTACAGGCGTTTTAGGTCTTGACTCAAGTTCTGGTACAGGTATTGGTGTTGCAATTGAAGAGCTCGGGCTTGAAGACAAGGAAATGACAATAGTTGTTCACGACCGTGAAGATGTCACATTGGAATACATCCAGAAAGGCATTATTGACGCAACCCTGGAGGCACAGACAGCTCTTGGCCCTGTTCTTGCAGTTCAGCTTCTTGAGGAATGGTATAAAAGACAGGAAGCAGGCATGGATGTTCCGGTTAGCTCAGATAATATGAAAGCAAATGTCTATGCATTACCCAGATACTGCTATATTAAGGCGGTTGTAATAGATAAAGAAAATGTTGATTACTTCCTAAGAAAAAATCTGCCAAAATATGAATAATCTTTAAATTAATTGTATCAGATATTTTATTAAAACATTTTTAATGAAATTAATTTTTAAAAAGACAGTTAATTTAAAAGATGAATAGGTCTGATTAGTTATACTTGCGGTTCCAGGAATTTTTCTGGAACCGCCAATTAAAAATAAAAACCACATTCAGAAGTTAAAATAAAATTATTATTGAATAAAAAGAGAAAAGCAATTACCATTTTTAAATAAGATTTCTCTAAATAAAAACTTTATCCGTTGAAAATATTAAAATTAAATCTAGCTCAGGGATGAAGCCAAATGTCTGACAACAACAATAACAATTACCTGTTAAAAATCGTAAATATTTCAAAATCCTTTGGTGTAGTACAAGCTCTTAAAGAAGTAAGCTTTGGTGTGGGCAAAGGTGAGATCCACGCAATTCTTGGTGAAAATGGAGCCGGGAAAAGTACTCTCGTAAAAATTATTAAGGGTGAAATCATGCAGGATAGCGGAAGTCTGATTTTTGAAGACAGGGAAATAAGAATAAGTGATCCGCTTTATGCAATCTCTATTGGTATTTCCATGGTACACCAGGAACTCACAATTTTTAATAACCTTACAGTTGCAGAAAATATATACCCTAACAATGTTTTCATAACAAAAATAGGACTGATAAACAAAAAAGAGATGATCAAAAAGGCAAAAGAGAATCTGGCTCTTTTTGGACTTGATATAAATCCGGTTGAAAAAGTTGCTTACCTCACACTTGCAGAAAAACAGATAATAGAGATACTTAGATCAATTGCCTTAAAAAGAAAGCTTATAATACTTGATGAACCAACATCCGGGCTGAATGATGTTGAAGTAAAAAGCCTGATGAAGATATTGAAAAGGTTAAAAAATGAAGGAATCACAATCCTTTATATCTCTCATCGAATACCAGAAGTTATTGAAATAAGTGACAGGATTACTGTTCTAAAAGATGGCCGTTATGTCGGAACTTTAAAAAACGAAAACATTAAGGAATCCACGATTATAAATCTAATGGTTGGTCATGAGATGGATTTGCTCTACACAAAGAAAACTACTGATGAAGCGTTGATAAAAGAAGAGTATATAGTGCTCAAGGATATATCAAAAAAGAACTCTATTCATGATATTAATCTAACATTGCATAAAAATGAAATACTGGGAATTTTCGGACTGGAAGGTTCAGGAACTGACAAGCTTTCAAGGATTATGTTCGGACTGGATTATTTTGATAAAGGCAGCATAGGTATTAATAAGAAAGATTATAGGAGTATTTATCCTGAAAAACTGATTGAGAACAAAATAGTTTATATGAATAAAAACCGTAAAGAGGCAGGAATCTTTCTTGATATGACGGCAAGTGATAATATGGCTGTGCCTGTTCTAAGAAAATTTTCAAAAATGAATTTTTTAAGTTATGACAGAGTTCAAAAATACACCGAATCATTCATTAAAAAATTTGGAATAATAATTCCAGGCTCAAGGACGAAACCAAGAAACTTGAGCGGTGGAAATCAGCAAAAACTCATGTTTTCAATCTGCCTTGGCACGGAACCAGAATGTGTTATAGTCAATGAACCTACAAGAGGAGTTGATGTTGGCGCTAAAGCAGAAATTCATAAATTCATTCTGGAACTTCCAAAAAGAAATACGAGCGTGATAGTTTTTTCACCTGAGATCCCTGAGCTTCTGTCTTTATGTGACAGGGTAATGGTAATGAAGAACAATACTATTTCGGGTGAGCTTAAAGGGGAAAGCATAACAGAAGAATCAGTAATGTCACTGGCAGCTGGAAGTCAAAACAATAACAACATTTAGCAGGTGTGAGCATGAAAAGTGAAACTACAAATGTAACAAACCCTGGTAAAAATAGAAGAATAGATTTAAGCAGATACTCAATTTTTATAATAGTATTTGTTGTATTATTGTTTTTATCACTTTCGAGGCTTAACTTTTTTACTTACCAGAACATATATTCGATTTTTTATGGACTTTCAATAGAATTCTATGCAGTCTTGGGGCTTACTCTACTTTTAATAATGGGGGAGGTTGATCTTTCTGTCAGTTCAGTGTTTGCTTTTGCAGGTATTTTTACAGGCGTTATGGTATTAAAGGCGGAGCTTCCTATATGGATCGCAATTCCAATAAGCCTTGTTTTATGTGGGATCATAGGTTTTATTAACGGGTTTTTTATAGTTAAATTTAAAATTAATTCACTGATGATGACAATTGGAACCATGATACTTTTCAGAGGTATAGCCGATGGACTTATAAGACTTCTTGAGGGTGTTACCTATCCCTCCCAGTATAGGATGATTTCAAAAATTAAAATTGCCGGGGAATTTAACATTACAATCATATTCCTTATTGCCATTATCATAATCCTTGAGATACTTTTGATTTATAATATATCCTTCAGGAAATTATATTATATTGGCCAGAATATAATGTCGGCCAGGCTTTACGGTATTAATACCGATAAGATAAAAATAATAATTTTTATCTTATCGGCCATAGGAGCTGGTATTGCAGGAATTCTAACTGCATCAAGAAGCGGCCATTCAGTTTCTAATACAGGAGTAGGATTGGAGTTTAAGATGATAACAGCAGCAATCCTTGGAGGAGCGAGTCTTTATGGAGGTAAGGGTTCTATACTGCGCTCCGCGGCAGGGCTGCTTTTTCTTGCCACATTGTTTAATGGTTTTGTTATGTACAATGTGGATCCGGTTTTTACTGGAGTTGTTACCGGTGCAGTGCTTATTGCAGTTATAATTATTGATACCAGAATCAGTAGAGAGAAAATAGAGTATTAACGGGAGTTTATTTATGAAAAAAGCCATATCATCGCTTTTTAAAACCAAAGAATCTATTGTTGTTGTTATTATAATAATATTTGCTCTTATTTTAACTTTTGGTAGCAAAACTTTCATTAACAAAACAAATTTTGAGTCTCTGCAAACAAGCATCGCACCCAGTGCAATCATTGCTGTTGGAATGATGATACTTCTTATAAGTGGTGTATTTGACCTTTCTGTAGGATCAGTTATGGGACTGTCCGGTGTTGTTGTATCAATTTTGCTTTCTACAAATATACCGGTTCCCATTGCATTTCTTGGCGGATTGGCAGTAGGTATCGCTTTTGGTTTTTTCAATGGATTGCTTGTTGCATTTGTCAGAGTAAACCCTCTTATTGCAACAATCGGCACCCTGTATATAGGACGCGGACTAGTAGATGCTCTCCTTCGTGGTGAAAAAAGCCATGGAATTCAAATTACCCAAAAAAGTTTTATAATATTCGGAACTGGTAAAACGCTTGGAGTTTACAATATGTTCTGGATAATGTTCATTATTGTAATAATCGCGCAGTTTGTAATAATGAAAACCTATTTTGGACGACAGCTCTACTATATTGGAGGCAACTATGAATCTGCAAGGCTTGTCGGGATAAAAGTTAGAAAACTGAGATTGTTGACCTATACACTTTCTGGATTTCTTGCTTCACTTGCAGGTCTTCTTGCGACAGCAAGATTTGAAATATCTTCAAAATTTTTGGGTTTAAATCTCGAGCTTCAGATTATAATTGCATGCCTGATAGGTGGCGCAAGCATTACTGGCGGACAAGGGTCAATTGTTGGAGCTCTTTTTGGTGTTATTTTTATGTCGTTAATTGTAAATCTTTTTAATATACTTGAGGTCAGTTCCTTCTGGCAGAATGTTGTTGTAGGTTGCATACTGATATTTGTAATATTTCTTGATGCATATCTGAATATGCGGCGAAGGCGGGCTCTAGGTTAAAACCTATTCAAGTATTTTTTAAATTATGCACCAATCTTTATCACATTTATGAATAGTGAGATGTATTTATGTCAAAAAGTCATTTAATCGGAGTTGATGTAGGAGTAAGTTTTATTAAAGTCGGTATTTATGACATTGAAGGAAATAGCAAAGCCTCAGTAACAAAAGTAAACCCCGGCATATATCCATCTCCGGGTGTTTTTATCCAAGACAGCCTAAATATGGTAAAAATTGTCATTTCTGCTTTAAAAGAAGCTGTTGGCAAATCAGGAATTGAGCCAAGCAGTGTAGCCGCCATAGGTTTTTCCGGCGCTATGGGTGGCCTTATGGGTGTAAATAAAAATTGGGAACCAGTAGCAGAATGGTCAATAATTTCAGATACGCGATATAGCAAATATGCTTCAGAGATGCTTTCAAAAGACGAAAAGGGAATAATTGAGCTTTCCGGTACAAGCATGGTTATCTTTGGCCCGAAAATACTCTGGTGGAAAAATGAGTTTCCTGAAATTTATAAAGATGTCAGAAAATTCATGGGAATATATGGGTTTATAATAGGTAAACTTGCAAAAACTCCTGCCGACAATGCGACAATAGATAAAACAGTGACAACATTCAGCGGACTTGTGGACTTAAAAAATAGCTGCTGGTCAGAAAGACTTTGTAATGAATTTGAGATTGATATTTCCCTTTTGCCTGAAATTATTGACTCCGATACAGTTGCAGGACACCTGTCAAAAGAAGCAGCAGAACAATGTGGACTCAAAGAGGGGATTCCGCTTGTTGCAGGAGCCGGGGATAAAGCTGCAGGAAATCTGGGTGCGGGACTTGTAGAATCTGGGCTCCTTATTGATGAAGCTGCAACCTACGGTGCTCTCAGCGTATGTGTTGACTGTTATGTTGCAGATATTGAAAATAAAACTCTTGGAAACCTGCCTTCCCCTGTAAAAGGCTTGTATACCCCTGGTGCCTATCTTGTAGTATCGGGAGCTACATCTTCATGGTACACTGACATATTCGCAACTGAGGAAAAGAAAATAGCCCAAGAAAAGGGTATATCAGTCTTTAGAATTCTTGATGAAAATGCTAAAAATATTCCGGCAGGTTCTGATGGCCTGTTTTCCATAAGTATGCTTGCTGGCAGGGCAGGCCCTTCGGATCCTGATATAAAGGGATTGTATATTGGGCATACCCTGATGCACAGAAAGGAGCATTTTTACAGGTCCATGCTCGAAAGCTTTGCTTACGAGTATGCTTATTATTTAAATGCCATGAAAAAAAATTATCCCGAACTTAAATTTAATGAGGTTTTGGTTATGGGAGGTGGAGCACAATCAGATTTTTATAACCAGATTAAAAGCGATGTTTTAGGATTGCCGTATATTAAACTTTCAAGGAATGATTTTGCCCTTCTTGGAGATATCATAATAGCCGGCAGTGCTGTGGGGATATACAGCGATTTGCGCCAAATTGCAAAGAAATTTGTAGTTAAGACAAAAATATATACACCTGATGAAAAGAATCACAGTTTTTATAAAAAATATATTGATTTTTATGCAGGATTGTTTGACAAAGTAAGAAATATTTTTATCGATTTAAAAAAACTGTAAAAGTATATGGTTCAGCTCTCCTGATAAACCAAAATCCAAAACAAACCCGGATGGAACAGTATTAGATGATTGGGGGATAACATGGAGCAGGTATGGCTCATATCCAGCCTTGTTTCTTTTAAAAAAAGCATCATATGAAGAAATGAAAAAGTACAGTTTTCCGATACCTGACAAAAAATGGAATATAGAGGCTTTAAAAAAAAGAGCACAAAAGCTTTTTATTGATACAGATTTCGCAATTGCTGCAAAGGCAGTTCTTGGTGGAAGAGGAATACTTGAGCGGGCATATTATCTAAGGGGTATTGAAGAGCTGTTTACAGATATGTATATGGATAAAAAATTTGCATGGGACTTGCTTGAAAGAATAACTGAAGTTGAAATAGCTTATTGGGATATTTTTCTGGATGCAGTCGGCCCGTATGTACAGGTTATTGAAAGAGCATCAGATCTGGGAACTCAGCTCGGGCTTTTTATTTCCCCCGGACTTTACAGGGAATTTTTAAAGCCTTTTGAAAAAAGGATTATCAGCTTTATAAAAAATAATGCTTCATCTGCCAAAATATGGTTTCACAGCTGCGGTGCAATATCTGAGCTTATAGAAGATTTTATTGAAACTGGTGTTGATATATTAAATCCTGTCCAACCGCTTGCAAAAGGTATGAACTTACAGGAACTGAAGAAAAAATTTGGAAGCAGGATTTGTTTTCATGGCGGAATAGACCCGCAAAAAGCAATGATAGATTCTATTGATGATGTAAAAAGGGAAGTAGAGGCAAGAATTAAAGCTTTTGCTCCAGGCGGAGGTTATATACTTGCACCCGCAAACCATATCCAGGAAGATGTTCCGGCAGAAAATGTTATTTTTCTATATAATTATTCAAAAGAATTTGGAAAGTATCCAATTAAGACTTAAAAGATGCAATCAGGCTAATAACTGTTAGTATTGCGGAGGAATAGAATGGATTTAAAGCTTAAAAATAAGGTTGCTATTGTGACCGGAGGAAATCATGGTCTTGGAAAAGCAATATGCTATGCATTAGCGTCTGAGGGAGCAAAAATAGTGATAAATTATTTTAAAGACCCCCAAAAAGCAAATGAAATGGTTCAAGAAATAAGGGAAAAATTTAAAACGGAGTCCATTGCCGTTTTTGGTGATGTATCCAATCCTTTAGATGTGGAAGATTTTTTTGGCAAAGCTGTCAGCAAATTTGGAACACTGGATATACTTGTAAACAATGCTGCTATAAGCCCCACCTCTCTGGTTCGGGATACTGATATTGAAACATGGAATATGACTATAAAAATTAATTTGAGTGGTGTTTTTCTTACCTCTAAACATATGGCGAACCATTTGCTGGATAATGGTAAAAAAGGGAGAATAATAAATATTGTGTCAACAGCAGCATTTTCAGGTTCATCATCAGGCAGAGCCCATTATGATGCAAGTAAGGGCGGTATTATTTCATTTACTTTTTCACTAGCAAGAGAATTGGGACCCAATGGGATAACAGTAAATGCTGTTGCCCCCGGTTATTTGCTTACAGAGCTTACAAAGGAAAGATTTCTGGCTAATAAGGCAAAATATCTTTCCAACGTACCACTAAAGAGGTTTGGAGATGTTGAGGAAATTGCAAATGTGGTGACGTTTTTGTCTTCAGATCTTGCGGGCTATATAACAGGTGCAGTTGTAAATATAAGCGGCGGTCTTCAAATGCGGTAATATAAATTTATTGGAGATTTTTCAAATTTGACATTTTAAGATAACTAGTACAAAGAGTTTTTGATAAAGGGAAGCCTCCTGGCAAGGACTACCCTATGGTTACTCTTGAAAATGCAACAATAACACCCCATATGGCAGGGGGGAGCAATGATGACTTTTACAATTCGCCGAAGCTTTTGGCAGGAGAAATATTTAATTATTTAAAAGGGTCTAAGTCAAGGTTTATTGTAAATAAAGAAATATTGGTTAATAATATTTAGTTAAATATAGTAGTTATTATCATTAAAAAACTAAATAGCTTATAAATCAGGAAGAGAGAAAATAAACACACCATATGTCTTTGGTGAACTTAAAACCGTATCTTGAAGATGCAGACATCAATGGTTATGCCATTGGATGCTTTAATATAATAAACCTTGAAAGCCTTGACGGGGTTTTAAAAGCTGCTGAAAATTTAAACAGCCCGGTTTGCATAACTTTTCATCCTCCTCACTTTAAATATACGGATATTGAAGTAGTATCAAAGGCTGCCAAAACAGCTGCAGTTAAAACACATGTCCCGGTAATTCTGCATCTTGATAATGCAAGGGGGACATCGCAAGTAATAGATGCAATAAAGTATGGTTTTGCTTCTATCATGTATATTGGTAATCCTGAAATGGATTTTAAAACAAAAGCTGAAAAAACCAAAAATATCTCAGAAATTGTCCATGCCGCAGGAATTATGCTGGAGTCTGACGTCTGTTTAAAGAATAAAATGCCAAAGTCTCCAGACATTGATTCCTTCAATCTTTCCTATATTGAATCTACAATTGATTTTTGTGAAAAAACGGATATAGACATTATAAGTGTGGATATTGTAAGAGAAACTGTAATAAATGGTAGAAAAGAGTCGGTAATAGATCTTGGTTTGCTCCAAAAAATTAAATCAGAAACGAAAAAATATCTGTCTCTGCATGGTGGATCAGGAATCCCGGATGATATTTTAAAACAAGCCTTTAAGGCAGGTCTTAATAAAATGCATATTTATGGAAGAAGCGCTGAGATGGCTCTTTTAAAAATAAAGGATTCGGTAAACAGAAGCAATGCAGACATAATTGAAGTTATGCAACAGCAAAGGGAAAGTTTCAGGGAAGTAGTTGAAAAGAGCATTAATGTTTTTGGCAGCGCAAACAAGGCTTCAAATCTGGAAATTGTCAATGAGATTGCTAAGGCTGTTTTAAATAAACTAAAAGAAAATTTTTAAAATAGGAAAAATATTATCTTTCAACAGAATTGTAATTAAACTTTATCACAGAGATTTTTGAAAACTCTTCTGCGGAAGTTTTAATTTAAATAGATTTTAGGATATTTTTTGATAGATTTTTAATGAACAAAATATATCGAGTTGCAGACTCAACTCTTAAATAGCACATTTTACAAAATATTAATTTTTAACTTAGCATATAACTTAAAAAGATTATTATGGGATCACTGGCAAATGGGGCATTAAAAGCAGATATAAAAGCTGCAGCAAAATTAATGCGCTATATTGAAGAAGAAGACTCCAAGGCTATAGATGAATTGAAGCTTCTTTACGGCCATACCGGACACTCACAGGTCATTGGCATTACTGGACTTCCAGGCTCCGGGAAAAGCACGCTGATTGATTTATTGATAGATTATTTCAGGTCGGGCAAAAAAACTGTAGGTGTTATTGCGGTAGACACATCAAGCCCTTTTACGGGCGGCTCCTTTCTCGGAGATAGAATTAGAATGCAAAAGCACTCTTTTGATGAAGAAGTTTTCATTAAAAGCTTGCCTACCAAAGGATGGCGGGGAGGCATATCAAAAGTTACATCAAGAATGATTACTGTTATGGATGCAATGGGTAAAGATATCATTCTTGTTGAAACAGCAGGTGTTGGACAAACTGAAGTTGATATTAAAAACCTGGTTCACACCACCATTGTTGTCCTGGTTGGCGGCCTGGGTGATTATATTCAAATTATAAAAGCGGGAATTTTGGAAATCGCCGATATTTTTGTTATTAATAAAGCTGATAAGAATAATACAGAAGATCTCGAATCTGATCTTATAAATTTATTTAGCCTGGATGACGGTGGCACAAATATAGTTAAAGAGGGTCACGGAAACAATAAAACAGGGCAAATGCGCATTATTGCATTTATTGAAGATTACAGGGTTATAAGAAAGATTCTTGATTACCTTGGTATATTTGAGTTTATAAGAGACGGGCCTCCTCCCAAGAGGTTTGCAGTTGCAGACTCATTTGATGATTATGCGAAAAATGATTATATAGATTGTGATTATGTGGATTTTTAAAAAAAGTTAAAATTCTCTTAAATAAAGCCTTGCCTAAAACCGGCCGGTGTAATCATAGTTTCATATAAAAGATATTTACTAAAAGATAATTCTTCTGATTTTATTCGTATTCCCGCTTTTTTGATTTAAAATCCCTACTTTTTGGCAGATAATTAATAACCGGGGAGAAAAACCCGGCAATCATCTTATTTCTATATAAGGGATCCAAAAGCAAATTCTTATAAATGAAATTACCTTGTATTTTAGTCATAAATTGCAGAAAATTACCTTGTATTATTTGCATAAATTGCATATAATTCCTCTATATAAGTCCAAAGCATGAAATGGAGGCAAGAATGAAAAGGGATATTGAGGCAGAATTTAAGAAATGGAGGGATGAAAAAAGAAGATATCCTCTTTTGGTTAGAGGTGCAAGGCAAGTGGGGAAATCTTATTGCATAAAGAAATTCGCAGGTGAATATTTTGAAAACCTGGTAGAAATCAATTTTGAACAAAATCCAAAATATAAAGCATGTTTTGATACATTAAATCCCGAGAAGATCATTGAATCCATATCTATTATTGCAAATTCCGATATTACCCCCGGTAAAACTCTGCTATTTTTAGATGAGATACAGGAATGCCCTAATGCTATAATTTCACTGAGATATTTTTATGAACAATATTTTGATCTCCATGTTATAGCAGCAGGTTCATTGCTGGAGTTTGCACTGTCCCAGGAAGATTTTCAAATGCCTGTTGGCAGGATACAGTATATTTATTTAAAACCCCTTTCTTTTTTAGAATTTCTTGATGCACTTGGCGAAGGAAAAATAAGAAATTTAATTGAAGATATAAGCCGGGATAATTTACCTGCTAATGTTATACATGAACATATACTATCCTTTATAAAGCTATACTTTATTATTGGAGGAATGCCCGCTGTTGTGTATGAATATATTAATTCCGGGAACATTAAGCGGTGCTTAAATATTCAAACCTTAATTATTCAAACTTATCGGGATGATTTCGGAAAATATGCAAGCAGGGTAAAATATAAATATCTTCAAAAGATATTTTATGGTGTCCCTAAAATGGTGGGCAGGAAATTCAAGTATTCAAATATAGACATTGAAATGCAGTCGAGGGATTTAAAAGAAGCATTGACCTTATTGGAAAAAGCAGGTGTGGTTTACAGAGTAAAGCACACCAGTGGAAACGGACTTCCGCTTGAAGCGCAATCAAATGAAAATATGTTTAAAGTGGTTTTTCTGGATATTGGATTAATGCAGAATATATGTGGTCTTGGCAGTGATATTTATTTAACCTCATTGCAGGATTTCATAAAAGTTAATGATGGGGCCATAGCAGAGCAGTTTGTGGCTCAGGAATTACTTGGTTACCAGGATTTTTATACACAGCCTTCCCTATATTATTGGGTAAGAGAGGCTAAAAACAGCAGCGCTGAGGTTGATTACGTAATCCCCTGTTGTTCAAAAGCCTTACCAATTGAAATAAAATCCGGGAAAACCGGTACTTTCAGAAGCATGCATCTATTTCTACAAAAAGCCGGTCTTTCAGTGGGAGTAAAAATATCACTGCTCCCGTTTGATTTTACGCTTCCAATTATATCAATACCTTTTTACGCTGTTAAAAAAATACCCGAGCTCATAGGCAGTCATGCAGGCAGATGACTTTGATTTTAGTTCGGCCGTTGTAATCATAGTTTCATATAAAAGATATTTTCGGAAGATAATTCTTCTGATTTTATTCATATTCCCGCTTTTTTGATTTAAAATCCCTACTTTTTGGCAGATAATTAATAACCGGGGAGAAAAACCCGGCAATCATCTTATTTATATTTATGGGACCTAAAAGTAAATTCTTATTTACTTAAGATAATTAATAATCGGTTTTTATAACTGGAGTTTAAAAATATATTTGTATATTTTATAAAAAATCATTGACAAGAGGAAGTAAATAATATAAAGTGCACTTACTTAATTAAATTTATTATTACTTAATAACTATTACTAACAAATGTATACAAAATTAATATTAATAAACACAGTTAGTGCAAAGTATCAAAATAAAATAAATCAATCCATAATTCTTAATTATTTACGCGAAAATAATAATAGTAATATTTCAAGGGCATTGATTGCCCGCGAATTAAACATTAGTGCTCCAACTGTTTCCAAAATTATAGATGAGCTAATTAAAGAAAAATATGTAATTGAGGTTGGCAAAGAAGATTCTACTGGTGGCAAGAGGGCAATGAGACTTGAATTTAATCGCAAATTAGGAAGTGTAGTGGGTATTGATCTTGGTAAAGATAATATAAGAATAGGAAGGTTTGATTTAGGTTGTGAAATGTTGGATAAAAATATTGGGTTTAAGATTTTTTATAATGATAAGGAACTTTTAAATAAGATTATTGATGAGATAAAACTTTTTATCCATGATACAGAAAACAAGAATAGGGATAGTAAACCAATTCCAATAAATGCAATTTCTCTTGGTATTCCTGCAGATATTGACATAAATACAGGCAGTATCAGCGCACCACTTTTTGAAAACTGGGATAAATTTAATTTGCCTGAAATTTTTAAAACTCATTTTGATATTCCTGTTTTTTTTGAAAATAGTAAGAATATTTCAACTCTCGGTGAAAAGCATTTTGGAGCAGGAAAGAAATATAAAGATTTTGTTTTACTTGAAATTGGTGAAGGTATTGGTGCAGGAATAATAATTAATAATCAATTATATAGAGGTGCTTATAATTCTGCGGGTGAAGTTGGTTTTCTTGTAGGAAATGCAAATAAGCTTTATTCTAAATATAAATTAAAAGGCTATATGGAGGAAGTTGTTTCTCCAAGGAATTTAGAAAATGAAGCAAGAATATTAATTTTAGAAGGTGCAAAATCTTTAATTAGTAATATTGTTTCAAATGACTTGAATAAAATCGATCCTTCAATAGTTTGCAGAGCTGCAGTATTAGAAGATGAACTTTCAGAAAGACTAATAAAAAAATTAACTGAGAACTTAGCTATTATTTTATCAGATTTAATATTAATAATAAATCCACAAGCAATAGTAATAACAGGTGATATCTTAGATTTACCCGATGTTGATAAATTAATAATTGAACCTGTAAAGAATTTAATTTGTAATGTAATACCTTTCAATGTTCCTGATATTATGACTTCTTCACTTGGTATAGATGCTGGTATCTATGGCAGTGCAATTTTTGCAATAGATAATTTACTGATAAACAAATTTCCTTATGGGATTTAAATAAAAAATTTCCACACAAATCTAGTAATTTAAGTGCTTAGTATTTTAGATATTTTAATAACGATATATTTCCTTTATGGAATCTAAGTAAAGATTTTTTTAAAAGATTAAAAATATTTATAAGAAAGGAGCAATTTAAAAATGACTAAAAATGGCAAATATGGTGTTGGTGTTTTTGGCATGGGATGGGTTTCGACAGAGCATATAAAGGGTTATATGCGTAATCCTAATTGTGAAATAAAGGCACTTGCTTCCAGAAGTAAAGAAAGTGCAGAGAAACGAAAATCTGAATTCAATCTTGATTGTGACGTGGTTGATAGTTTTGACGAACTTTTAAAAAGAGACGATATCGACATTATCTCCATGTGTTCCCCTAATTTTTTGAGAGCTGAAGAAATCATTAAAGCATGTGAAGCAGGAAAACACTTTTTTGCTGAAAAACCCGTAGTTCACAATCTTGATGAGTTAAGAGCTATAAAAAAAGCCTATGATGATGCAAAAGCAAAATACAAAATTAAGTCAGTAGTAGGTTTTGTTGCAGAATATTACGCACAGTTTTTAAGTATTAAAAGTATGATTGAAAAAGGTGCACTAGGGGATATATTCTTTGTAGAAACTGATTACTGGCATGAGATCGGCCCATGGTGGCATGGCTGGTCATGGGGTGCATATACCAAGAAAGGGGGGTCTTCCGTAACCCTTTTAGGTGCATGTCATTCAATAGGAGTTCTTATGCGTGTTGGCGGGGATGTTGAAGAGGTGCATGGTTATGGGACATGGGGCCACAGGAAAGAATATGAATATCCTCCGACTATATCAGCATCAGTGAAATTTAAAAATGGTGCAATAGGTAAAACAGGTGGAAGCTTTGAAATTGAATGTCCTTATGTGTTTAATATAATGATTCATGGCAGCAAAGGTTCAATACTAAATGAGAAATTCTTTACAAAAGATATTTTTGCCGGTCAGGAAGATTTTCAGGCTTTTAACTGTACATTGATTAACAGCGGGCAGGTGACGCACCATCCTTTTGGTCTGATAATAGATGCATTTGTGGAAGATATTATTAATAACAAAGACAGCAAGATTAGGCTTGACTATGCAATAAAAGTGCATGAGGTGGGACTTGCTATCGACAGATCTATTGAAACTGGCGAGATTGTAAAACTGCCGATATTGTAGAATTTCAAATAAAGTTCATCAGTCTTTTGCTATCTGCTTTAGCAAATAAAGTAACAAGCTGGCAAGAGTAAATTTGGTGGAGGAAAGTTTATTTTAATTTGAAAGGAGGACATGAAACATCATTTAATTAAAATTTCACTTTTAAAGTAAGAAAGGGGGAATAAAAATTTAATAAAAATGAGATTAATAAAAATGAGATTTGTTTTAAAGCCCATGGCAGGACATAAATAAAACAAACCTCCAGCATATTATATGAAATTAAATTAAAAATTTCATGTAAAAAAAGAAAAAAAAGGAGATTTAATGAAAAGAATAATAATATGGTCTTTAATAATTGTTTTTGCGCTGTCAGTTGCTTTTATAGGCACAGGGTGTAAAACCAGCACAACAGCGACAACGGCTGCAGCAGAAACAACTGCAGCAACAACCGCCGCAGAAACCACAGTAGCTGAAACTAAAGCTGCTGAGACCACTGCTGCTGAGACAAAATCTGCTGAATTAGTAGACATGACCTGGGTTAGCCCAAGAGGTTACTTAGAAATAATGGGCGATTATGAATTATGGGTTGCAAAAGAAATGGGCTATTTTGAAGCTAATGGTATTAACCTGATTATGGAAGGTGGCCCAAATGATGCATTTGCAACTATAAAACTGGTAGATCAGGGAAAAGCAGATGTAGGTTTTCCATCACCGGGTGTTTTATGTACAGGTGTAGATACAGGTATTAATGTTATAGGTTTATTCGAAATGGTATTGCATCAAGTATTTGATTTTGCAGTTAGACCTGATAGCAATATAAATAGTTTTAAGGATTTGGAAGGAAAAATAATATCAGTTTGGGATCAAGGTGCAAAAGTAGTTATTGACCCAATATTATTTGAGCAAGGCATTGATCCAAATGCTGTTACATTAGTTGTTGGCGGTATGCAATGGGGCCAAACAGTATGGGCCGGTAAGGCTGATGCCGCAATATCCTGGATAGATAATGAAGTTCAATGGAAAGCCCAGGGCATGGACTTTAAAATGTTAAGGGGTGCTGATTATTCAAAACATCCATCTAATGCCTTTGCAGTTTCTAAAAATGATTTAAAAGATCCAGAAAAAAGAGAACTTTTAACTAGATTTATGCGAGCAACTGCTATGGGTATACATTTTACAAGATTTAATCCACCTGCTGCAGCGCAAATTACTTATAATCAATTTCCTGCACTTAAAGAACAAATGACCCCGGAAATCGCCCTTCAATCTTTCAAAGGACTTCATAAAGAATATTCTTTCGGTGAAAGATTGGGGAATGGTTACGGATGGTTTGATATGGATTCATGGAAAAGTTATCTGGAAGCTGTATATCAATTAGGGCAGACTACAAAACAACTTTTGCCGGAGGATGTAGTTACTAATGAATTACTTAAAGAAATTAATGATTTTGATAGAGCAAAAGTACAACAGGATGCTGAAAATTTCAAACTGGACGATGTTTGGCAAAAAGTAGCTTATGATCCTAAAGAATGGAACTTCTAATATAAGTTATTAATTATA
>Ga0209450_10000291_pt1 | contig 27046 bp, 25 predicted proteins | sample FrelakmetLWP11LW_FD_187149 | JGI IMG/M metagenome (GOLD analysis project Ga0209450, IMG submission 187149) | Freshwater lake sediment microbial communities from the University of Notre Dame, USA, for methane emissions studies - LWP11 LW (SPAdes)... | ecosystem: Environmental > Aquatic >...
CTCAATTCCCTGTTGAGCCGGAGGGGGGAATTGAACCCCCGACCCCTTCCTTACCAAGGAAGTGCTCTACCCCTGAGCTACTCTGGCCTCAAAAGTGAGCGGGAGACGGAGCTCGAATCCGCGACCCTTAGCTTGGAAGGCTAATGCTCTACCAACTGAGCTACTCCCGCCTGATATCATCCAAAGAAGTCCGTTACAATTGCTCAATAATGTTAAGATTGTACGGTCTTAATCTGTTCAAAGTGGGGAGAGCAGGATTCGAACCTACGAAGGCATTCGCCAGCAGATTTACAGTCTGCCCCAGTTGGCCACTTTGGTATCTCCCCTTCTGAATCAGATCTTTCCTTCTAAGACACACATTCACAAATCTTTCAGGAGCCGATGAAGGGATTCGAACCCCCGACCTGCAGATTACAAATCAGCTGCTCTGACCAACTGAGCTACATCGGCAATTTAAAGAACGCACCGTAAGAGCATATTACACCCTTAAAAAACGGTGTGCAAATGTATGAATTTAAAATTTATATATCAAAAAATTTCCTGATATTTTTATAAACATGGGTTTCAGGTACCTCTCTTCTTTTGCTTATGCTTGGTAATCTGTTTCTTAAGAGCATCAATCGCATCGTCAGTAGCCTCCTCAAATGTCTTGCTTTGTTTCCTGGCGAACAAAGGTTTTCCAGAAAGATCCAGCTTGATTTCGCTAATTTTGTTCTCCTTCTCCAAATCCTTGTCAAGCCTCAGATAAACTTCGGCATTAACAATATCCTCACCATACTGGGTAAGCTTATCCAGCTTCTGATGAACAAAGTCGATTAGCTTTTTGTCGGCATCAAACCGAACTGAATGAATCTGAATGTTCATAGTCGTACCTCCTGATTATTTAATTAAAAACTATGCTCTAGGATGAGCCTGTTTATATATTTTTTTTAGCTTTTCGAAAGTATTATGTGTATAAACCTGTGTTGCTGAGAGATTTGCATGTCCTAAAAACTCCTTAATCACGTTCAAGTCAGCACCCCTGTTGAGCATATGTGTTGCAAAAGTGTGTCGCAGGATATGCGGACTTTTCTTTTCTATAGTTGTTACAATCGACAAATAATTCCTTACCAGATTATAGACAAATTTGTCATATAATTTGTTTCCCTTGCCGGTCACAAAAAACCAATCACCGCTTGATTCACCCGGAAACCCGTTCCTCGCCTTCAGATACTCCTCAAGTCTTGCCGTGAATGGCCCGGTCAGCGGTATGATACGTTGCTTGTTCCTTTTCCCGGTCACCTTAACCGTTGATTCGTGCAGGTCGATGTCGTTAATATGCAGGCCAATCAGTTCTGCCCTTCTCATCCCTGTAAGGTAAAGCATCTCTATGATCGTCCTGTTCCTTATTCCATTGAAATCGCTTCCAAAATCACTGTTGTCAAGAAGCTTGTCAAGTGCTTCTTCCCCAACGAACACCGGAAGTGTTTTTTTTCGCTTTGGCAGGACTATCTTATCCAAAGGATCGTTTTTTATTATAGCTTCTTTCCTCAAATAACGGAAAAAGACTCTCAGACATGATATCTTGCGATGAACTGTGACTGATGTAATACCTTTATCCATAAGGCTTACTATCCATGCCCTTATCTGATGTGAGGTTATCTCAGCCGGATCAGCCGGCATATTATTTTCCGACAGGAATAAAATAAACTGATCCAGGTCGTTATTGTATGACCTGACCGTATGCGGTGAATACCGCTTTTCTGTTTGCAGATACTGTAGGAACGATTCCTTATGACCCATGAAGGAACCCCTTGAATTTTATGTTAAAAACGGATACAGGCAAGCGTATTATTCTTCGCTTTCCTGCATTTTCTGAACGTACTGAGCCTTCTTGATTTCTTCCCTCCGGCGTACTGAAGGCTTAATAAAAGCCTGACGTGAACGTAATTCACGAATCACTCCCGTCTTTTCAAATTTCCTTTTGAACTTTTTTAAAGCTCTTTCAATATTTTCGCCTTCTTTTAATGGTACAATGATCATATTATAATTCTTTTTTAAACGAGGCGCAAAGATAGAAATAGAAAAAATCTTTTCAAAACTTTTAAGGCGATAATTTATCCATGATACTCTTTTTTATCTGTTTTATAACTATATAGCTTCGATTTGCCTCTTATGTATATTATTTAAATATACGGCTTTTTACCTGAATAGCCAAGGAAAAGGGAAGATTTAACATAATTATAACATGACCCCCTGGAATGATCAGTATCAGGGGATTCCTCACTAATTTATGCTAAGAATTGGCTTTCCCCCGCAAACCGTTGGTTCATTATTGCAATCCGTAAACTGATACGTCTCCATGAATTTATTTAATTCGAAATTGCATTCCGACATTAATGACCCATGCCCGCCAAAAATATCAGGCTCATTCTAAGCGATAGTTTCTTCATACGAAATCTGCGATCGCAGGTTTTAAGTTAACACCGGGCATGGGTCTTCTTATTTATCCCCCCTCGAGGGGGGATGATTTATCTTAAAACTCTAAATACCACTTCACCTTATCCGCCTTCTCTTCCGTAATAACCTTATTATCAACAATATCACTCAATTTATTTATCCTCCCATTTAGCTCCCTGTATTTTAAGATCGCCGCTACTTCTGATTTTTCAAAATATGGCAGGCGGATAAGCTGCCTGTATTCAGCTGAATTGATACTTATCTTCCTTATCATTGAAGGATCTGCCTTTACCCTGTTCCTGATAAGGGTGAAAGTCTCCTCAGTAAGCCCATATACTTCCTTCAGCTGATCAATACTGGCAAAGCCACCCAGCAGATTTCTATACTTTATTATCCTTGCCGACAGCACAGGACCTATACCCGGGAGCGTTTCCAGAGAAGCCGAATCACATGAATTCAGGTCTATAATCTGAACAGGCACCCGGCGCTTTGCTTTTTGTGTATAAGGTTGTTTCTCTGCGGCTTGAGGCTTCTGCCCGATTGTGTCGCCTGATCTTTCGTGTATCTCGAGGTTGACCATCTCAACAGGCATTTTCGATGCGGGAACAATAAACCTTACACTCACGATTATTGCAATAACGATCAGAAGGATAAATGATGACCTTCGTTCACGACGTGTAAATCCAAACCAATCCCTGAGAGGCTTAAATGAGAAAAGCTTCATGGCAAAATGCAGTAAGACAACTGCAATTTACAAATTTACCGGGAAATTAGTAAATGGTTTTATGCTTTTTTTGAAGCTTCATCAGAAGGGATACCCGATCGCGACAACTAATGTAAAATCATCCCTGAAGTTATAAGGTCTGCTCGCCATTATCCACTTAGAGCCGCCGGTTTCCCATGGATCACGCAGCTTCATACCCATGTCGGCCCTCATTAGTACGAAACCGAAATCGAACCTCAATCCTGCTCCTGAACCTACTGCAATGTCATTAATAAATTTGTTGAACTTGAACTGAGCACCGGGACGGGTTTCATCACTGCTATAAGACCAGATATTCCCGGCGTCAAGGAAAAGCGCCCCTTGCAGGATCCAGAAGAGCTTGAAGCGATATTCTGCATTTCCTTCAATCTTGATGTCAGCGGTCTGGTTCAGGAAATCTTTATCCTTTGGTACGTAGGACCCCGGCCCTAATGAGCGGACCTGCCATGCCCTGATACCGTTTGCGCCACCGCCGAAATACTGTTTCTCAAAGGGTATTGCCTTTGAGTTCCCGTAAGGGATGCCTGCCCCGACAAATCCCCTGTACACCAGTGAACTCGCTTTATTTACTATAACGTTGTACCTGAAGTCGATATCGGCCTTAATGTACTGGGCAAACGGCTGGTTGATAATTTGATAGGTATCGTTGGTTTTTTCCAGTCCGGCGATCCTGCATACAAGCGACGGCAGGTTGCCTGCAGCTTCAGCATTAATCCTGACGAACCAGTAATCCTTTGATTTTTGTATTTTCTGATTGTTGAAGATATAAGAGTAATTACCCCCGATGATCATCATGTCGCGGTAGCTGTAGGCAAGATATGATGAGGATTCTATCTTCCTTTCAAAAGCAGTGTCAATTGATACCAGGTTGACCCAGTTGACCTGAACAGGATTAACGATATGAGTGGTAAAGTACTTCCCATTCCAGGTATATCCGAAAGTTGCATTGGCCATCCTCCTGCTGTAGAAAGGCATGCTCTGGAAGTCGTATGCTGCGAGTAAGGTAGTACTTGGATTATACTCCTTGATAAACCTGTCCATTTGAAGGAAAGGCACCATGAATTTCGGGAACCTGAGGCTGGTTTCGACTCCATATTCCTGGGTGCTGCGAAGCTTTGAATTTTGTTGGGAGAGCGCTTCATAGGCACCCTTGAGCTTAATGTTGAACAACTCTGCACCGCGGAACAGGTTCTTATGTTGATATATCAGGTTGAGGGCTCCTCCCAGGTTACCGGCAGAGTTTGTACCTTCAAGCTCAACCTTGAATGACTGCTGGCTGAGAAGCGTGAGCTGTATATTACAGTCAAGAGTCATCCGATCTCCTTCAATGGCATCAGCATCCTGAACCTCATTATAAAAGATATTCACCAGGCGGAAGTTTTTCAGGGCGAGAAGATGCGATTGCGTATCTTCTGTTTTGGTTAATCCGTAAATGCCTCCCGGCTTGATATAGAGAGACTGTATTATCAGGTGGTATTTAATTTCCGGCTTCTTCTTTGTTGAAATAAAAAAATAACCCTCATAAAATGTCGTATCAAGACTCATACGGTATTCTTCACCGCCTTCCAGAGCATCCTTCGGAACAAAGTCGGGATAGATATATACATTCCTTACCTGATAGACGGAATGTGGAACAAGAGTTTTTCTGCCGCCAGGATCAATTATCGGGAATTTCCTTATTCCATATACTATATCTACCTGCCTGTGGCCGACAGTGCTGTCAATGTTAAAAAATATATGATCACCGGAGAAGCTATAATAACCCTGGTCCTTGACAAACCTTTCAAAACGTGACAGCTCTGTCTGCAAAACATCCACATCATAAGGCTTGCCTCTTTCTATGCGGCATTCGAAGGTATCACGGTAGAACAACGGTCTTAATAATGAATCTTCAATTTCGTATGTTAAATTGCGGATAATGTACGGCGCTTTAAGGTCGACATTGAAATATACCTTCGTTTTCCGGTTGGCTGTTTCGGTTGTCTCCATCACATTACTATCGAAATAGCCCTTCGATGCGATATATGATTTAATTTGGTCGCGTGATTTTGTAGTGGCATAAGGATCGAATATTACCGGCTCCTCGCCTATCTCCCTCAACCATGAATGAGGCCATTTTTCTTTCTCGAGGTTTGAAAGGTTATAAAGCCAGAGATGAAATCTGACCCCGAAGATCCTTTTATTAGGCTTCTGCTTGACATAAGGCATCAGGTCGGCCTTTTTTATGTCTTCCTTGTTGACTATAACATGAGTCTTATCCAGAAGAGTTTCATCCTGAGGAATATATTTAGTTGGATTACAAGATGTTACAAATACTGCAGATAAAAGAATAAGGAGAAACGATCCCGGGTAAAATATATTTTTATTTGATGTATATTTTTTCAAATTTTGTACCGAAAGAGTTACGCAAATATATCAAATATTTGGTTGCATGGTTCACGGTGCAGGGTTCAGTTAACCTGCAACCCGCAGCCTGCAACTTGCAACCGGCAACCCACAATAAAGAAAAAAAACAGAAAATGTTAAGCAAAGCAAAAATAACCTTCATCATCTCGCTTCAGAAGAAAAAGACCAGGGAAGAAGAAAAGCTTTATGTAATAGAAGGTGACAAGCTTGTGAAGGAGTTTCTTGAAGCCAGGGTACCTGTGAAGATGCTCGTTGCCAAGCCGGAGTTCCTGAACTCACTCCCACTTGTACATAAGCAGGGAATTGCAGAAGTCATTCCTGCAAGCTATGAAGAGCTCAAAAAAATCAGTACCCTCAAAACTCCTCATAATGCCCTTGCGGTTGCTGAAATGCCGGAGGTCAAAATGGATCTGACCGATCTTAAGAGAAGTCTGTCTGTTGCACTCGACACAGTACAGGATCCCGGGAACCTTGGAACCATAATAAGGGCCGCCGCCTGGTTTGGAATAAAAAATATTTACTGTTCACCCGATTGCGTGGATGTTTATAATCCCAAAGTCATTCAGGCAAGCATGGGAGCGATACTGCATGTAAATGTTTTTTATACTGACCTCCATTCCTTTCTTGAAACTGCACTAACTGATAAAATAAAGGTCTTCGGCGCACTGATGGATGGAGAATCCATATACTCCTATAAACTTGACAATAAAGGCATTATACTCCTTGGAAACGAATCGAAAGGAATATCAGAAGAACTGATGCCATATGTCACCGACAGAATAATGATCCCAAAAATAAGTGATGCACGTACTGGAATCGATTCTCTGAACGTCAGCATGGCCGCATCTGTGATCTTCTCAGAGTTTACAAGAGGCAGGGGAAGGCAGGGATGAGGAGGGGGGCTCAGGGCTCAGTGCACAGGGCTCAGGGCTCAGAACGCAGGGCGAAGGGTACAAGCAAAAAAAATCCCCTCCTGGGAGGGGTGGGGGTGGGTTCTTTAAGACTGTTCACAACACAAAAGATAAAAGACCAAAGATCAAAGACCAAAGAAACAAGGAGAAAGGTTAAAGGAAAAAGAAGAAAGTAAGAAGATAAATGGTCCGCGACTTGCAAGACCTGCAAGACTACAAGACTGCACGACTGCAGGACCGCAGGACTGCAGGACTGCAAGACTGCACGACTGCAGGACTGCAGGACCGCAGGACCGCAGGACTATTTACCTAGCGGGGAGCCTGTTAATTTTATCGATCGTGTTAGCCTTAGATTATTATTTTTTGAATTTGTAAGAAGTTATCCTCTTGTCACCAGTTTTATTAAGGATTCCATCATCCACTGCCAGTTTCAAGTCACGGCTGGCGGTTGCTGTGGAAATGTCTTTAAAATGTCTCATATAATCCTGTCGGTTAAAAGTTGATTTCCCAATTTTCTCTTTGAAAATTGCCATACGGTCTTTTGATGTAAGATTTACATTCTGATTTGTCAGGAGCTCTTCAAGAGATTCGTTAATTATCTGAAGCATAAACTCTATGAATCCAGTTGAATCTCCAATATTATCTGATTCTCCAAGTATTCGGTAGTATTCAGTTTGTCTTGCTTTAATTAATAATTCGATAGGAAGGAACTCAAATACAGGTGAGTATTGTCTTAGTATTACAGTTTGCCAAAGCCGTCCCATTCTACCGTTTCCATCCATGAATGGGTGGATAAATTCGATTTCGTAATGAAATACACAACTCTTTATTAGCAGAAGGTCTTTATCTTTTTTAAGATAGTCAAACAAATCCTTAACTAATGATTTTACTACATCCCCGGGAGGAGCAATATGTGTTACTGTTGCACCTTTAAGAATTCCTACCGATCTGGTTCGGATCTTTCCGGCATTTTCAACAAGGCCATTCATAAATATTTTATGAGCCTTACAAAATGAAGTCAGGCTCGTATGACTATAGCCATCAAGGTTTTCGTAAGCTTTAATTGCGTTTTTTACCTCAAGAATATCTTTTTTTGGTGCAATTATCTTCTTATTGTCCAGGATTGCTGTAACCTGATCAAGGGAAAGAGAATTACCCTCGATCTCAAGGGAGGACTGAATAGTCTTAATTCTGTTTTTCTTTCTTAATTCAGTTGGCGGTTTGTATAAGTAAGCAGCATTTACTTCGCCAATTTTTTCAGAAATTGAAGCGATCAATTGAAGAATTCCAGCGGTTATCTTGTATGGTGGTTTCATAATGGATTTTGGATGATAGTATCATTTGATACTATCAAAGGTACAAAGAAGTTAGCTGACAGGATGTCTTTGGGGCAGGAAATTTAAGGCTAATCTCCCGGCAACAGGGGCGGGTGTTAAGTCAGTCCGGAAGCGAGAGGGAAAGACTCAAGACACAAGAAACAAGGAGAAAGGTTAATGGAGAAAGGAGAAAGTAAGAAGTTAAATGGATCCGCGACTTGCAAGACCTGCAAGACTGCAGGACTGCACGACTGCACGACTGCAAAACTTCAAGTTGAGGAGCTAAGCGGAACTCGGCGAAGCCAGATCCCGCTATGGAGGGGCAAAAAGTGTGACAACTTGTTCCGTAGGGCGGGAAACAACTTACCCATATTGTCCGTGTTAGCCCTAGTTTTATTTTCTTGAAAACTTGATCAAGGGTTGAATATCCCCTTTATCGGCAGAATAAATTGCCTCCAAATATTCATTCCTAACAGCACTATTTTTGGATAAATCAGATTTACCCCATGTAAATATTGGTTTATTAAAGATATTTGAAATCATGATATCAGCAATTAGTCTTGAATGACGTCCATTCCCATTTGGAAACACATGTATTTTTACTAATCTATGACTGAACCGGATAACGATCTCTTCAGGTTTATATGTATTATTCTCAATCCAATATTTGCAGTCATCTAACAAGTTTTTTAATTCGATTGAAATCTGATATTTATCTACTCCAATGTTTTTATTACTTTTTCTTTTGGTACCAGCCCAATCCCAAACCTCAGAAAACATTATTTTATGGACACGTAATAAAAATTCTTCTGTCAATATTTGATCCTTTGTGAATTTGTTTTTAATAGTCCATTCAATAGCTTGTTGGATATTAGCTTGTTCAAATTCATCAAGTTCTCCTTTAGTTGATATTGTTTTAATCAACAAACCCTCTTTTTCATCTTCATCTAAGGGTGTCTGTCCTTTAATATATTCGAAATTTAGTCCCATAAATATTTTGGCATTCCCAGTTTTATTTCATTTGTTTTATCAATTATTGCTTTCTTGATTCGTTTGGGATTATTTTCTTGATCCTCAAGTTTCATACTTGTTGAGGTTCTGTTTACTATCTCTCTTGCAATCTCTTCGGCTCGTTTTTCGATTATCATTTCAAGACTATTATGTTTTGGTATGTATCCATACACTAATTTCAAATCCAGAGATTTACCAAATTGTCTTAATACATTTAAAGAAATGGTCCCGTTCTTTTCACGTACCTCAATTTCTTTTACACTTTGAGGAGTAATTCCCATTTTATTTCCCAATTGTCTTAAGGACATTCCTAATGCCTGTCTAATGGCATAAATCCAACCAGACGCCGGAATTGTTAGGTCTTCAATTTTCTTTAATTGAAGTATCTTCCTATCAATCTGTTCTAAAATTAGTTTCTGTTTATCCATAAGGGTACAGCCTTAAATAGTTTTAACAAAATTAAGGCTAAAGCCTGAAATTACCAAATGTTTCTTCAGGTTATTGCCTTAAAAACATTTATTTAATGAGAAGATTATCATTATATGCAGTTTGACTCCGAATTAGGGCTAACGGCCCGGCAATATGGAGAGCCTGCCCCGCCAAAGTGGGGAGCCAGCCTGCAGGCGTGGCGTGTTACCCGACTTGTCCTGACCGTAGCGTCAGGACGCAAGCACCGGGCACCTATCCCAACACTTAAGCCAGTTTTGCACTCCTTAACGACTTTAGTTGTGTAAGGAGGGAAAGCTGTCATGCCGTGCCCCGCGCTAACACAGTAAGCAGCGGGGGTGCAGGATCTTGATTGCGTGCAGATGCGCGCCTTGCCTAACGAAGCGTAGCGAAGTTGGGTGTCCGGGTGCAAGAACCATTACAATTTTGTCTTGGGAGTAGGAGCAAAAGCAAAAAGTGTGACAAACAACTTACCCATTTTGTCCGTATTATAGGGCGTAGTTATTGCTAAAAAGTCAAGAAAAGTCAAGTTTAACAGTTATAAACAGTAAAATACAGTAATAAACAATAATATGTATTGAAATATTTAATAACTTTATAGTCTAACCAATTTCTCTTACTATGAAAAAGGCAAGTGGATTAGTAGAAGTTTTCAAAATATTTCAAAATACAGAGTCATATTTTGAGGAACGGAATATGGGTCAATCGAGAAAATTAATCTTGAATCAGTTACTCATTATTTGTGTCTTAACATTCCTTTATGGGATTGTCATGGGTAGTTATCATAGTATCCTTCAATCAATTGTCGCTGGATTCAAAGTGACATTCCTGTTTTTTAGTGCGATTCTAATCTGTTTTCCATCCTTTTATGTAATTCAACAAGTCCTGGGATCCAGGATGACCCTGAGACAGATGATCTTTATTATTTTAAGTGGATTTGTACTTACATCTGCTATTGCTATTTCATTTGCCCCCATTGTTATATTGTTTCAGGTGACTGGCGGGAACTATCATTTCCTGCAACTTTTACATGTAGCAATATTTATCTTCTCTGGGATCTTTGGAATGAAACTAATGGTTGATGCATTGAAATTTGCATGTGAGAAAAAAGATATATACCCGCATATTGGAGTTAACGTTTTCAGAATCTGGATAATAATTCTGGCATTTGTTGGGATTCAGATTGCCTGGAACCTTCGTCCTTTTTTATGTAATAAAACTGAGGAATTTAAGCTTTTCCGAAAATATGAAGGTAATTTTTATACTGCTATAATTTATTCTGTCCAGCAGCTTGTGAAACCAGCAGGCCCTGACCAGGATATTCAAGTCATACCTGAAAGCCAAAAACAGGAAACTGACACAACAATATTAAACCTTTTGAAAAAGTAGGGTATGGATGAAATAATGACCATAGAAGAAGTAGCAAAGTATTTAAAGCTAAAACCTCAAACAATCTATACCTGGGCACAGAATGGAAAGATTCCAGCCGCGAAATTGGGCAAGGAATGGCGGTTCAAAAGAGCAGTTATCGATAAATGGTTTAACCGGCATATAGATCAAAGATTTTCAGAATACCTGGAAAAATAAACAAATTCTCATAACGACCACGCCGTGCCCCACACGAACACATTGAGCAGCGGGGGTGCAGGATTATAATTGCGTGCAGATGTGCGCCTTGCCCGATGAAGCGTAGCGAAGTTGGGTGTCCGGTTGCAAGAACCATTACAAATTTGTCTTTGGTGTAGGAGTAAAAGCAAAAACCGTGACAAGTTTATTTTTTTATTGTCCGTGTTATGGGCCAGGCCTTATTTATTTGTCTAGATACCAGATAATTATCAAGTTATGCATGATTAAATTATTTTGGACCGTATTAAAAAATGATGTCGTTTTTCATGTAATGATCTTCTGAAAACTGAACTGAACGGTTAAATGGATTTTCAGCTTTCCCTGAGAACTGGCCTGTCTCGAGGTATTGAATGGCTTCTTTAAGGCACTTTTCCTGCCTGTTGTCAAATTCACGGGTTATATCGTCAACTTCCCTTTTATCAGGAGGGAAACCATCATAAAAATCCTGATCGAGGGAGTTGACGATTTTGGATGTAACCAGCCAGAAATAGTATTTTTTGAGGCATGGCCATCCAGTCAGGGATGCAGGATCCCCTGCAGTTGTATCACCCACACTGACAACTGTATTAATTTTGGTGTATAGTCCGTTCATTACCACTTCAGCTGTTCCTAAGGTTGAACGGGATGTAATAACAACCAGCTTTGACACTGCAAGAGGATAATCTGTGGATACAAAGGCCAATGTCTTGTTTAGATTCTGATTCTTATCATTATACAGGAGTTTTGCGTAGACAGAACCGGTCGCACTGCTGCCGGCAATATAGCTGGCAAGTTCCTTTCCAGGCGAAAACCAGCCCCCAGTGCTATATCGGAGATCCAGAACAAAGTCAGTAACATTGTTTGCCTTAAAGAAAGCAAAAGCCGTTTTTAATTCATCTGATGTAGATCCTCCAAAAGAGGAGAGAACAAGGTGACCTGCAATCGCTCCTTTTGACAGGTGTATGGTATCGAAAAGAATTACAGTGTTGACTGTAAACAGGCTCTTTGTTGATGTTATTGAAATATCTGCCTGCCCCGGGGGTGAAAAGAGAAAAACATTTGTTACACCCGCCGTTGAGGGTCCAAGTACCTCGGCAAGCTTTTTACTGTCATTCCTGATCAGTATATCTGCAATATCATTTCCGTTAATAGTTTTTATTATCCAGCCTCTCCTTACTCCGGAAGCATATAATGGAGAGTTTCTGTAAATCATTGCAATCCGTGCCTTTTTGGATTCGTCAAGTCTTAGAAGAATCCCATGTACAACAGAAGTTCCCTGCATTTGGGCCATGTAAGCATCGTAGTCCATTACGTAGCTGCTCTGACTGTCGAGTTTTTTATATCTCAATGCCTCAAGCAATTCATAGGGATCAGAATAATTTTCCTCAGTGACGGTGGGCATCTTGTCGTACCAGTAATACCATTGGTTCATTATCTTGTAAAGTGTATCCCGCGCCATAGATGGTGTTTCATCGGTTACGGGCTCTTTCTTACATGAAGTGAGTATGGCAATGCATACAGCAAAGATTAAAATGATCTTTTTCATGATTTCAGATGATTTTTGGATTAATAATCTAGTTCAAAGAACAAAAGCAGTAATTATTAAGCTGATTCAAAAAATAAAAACCGAGGTTACCTGCATCAGCAGGATAGTTCCAAAAGAGGGAGTCAGGGATGAATTGGTGCATTCAATATTCCATGTGTTCACATTCTTTCTTTATTCAATTCCATACTCATCAAACAGATATTCAACTGCCTTTTCGAAAACCAAATCAATGTCAGATTGTATATCGTAGGCAGAGTTTCTTATTTGTATATCAGGAGCATGTCCTATTCCGTCCAGACTTCGGCCGTCAGGCAGCAGGGTCATCATTATTGAATATTGATATTGCCATCCGTTTGGCAAAAACCTTCTCATTCCTGTATGGGAAAAATCTCCTGATGTTGTATCCCCAATCTGTGTGACTTCTTTAAACGCTCTGAGATTAAGCAGTAAGAATTCTGCTGCACTATGTGTCATTTTGTCCGTCAACACAACCAGGGGCTCGGAGTAATGTTCGCTTCCCTTGATGTGTGTGTAATAGTTCTTCTTTTCTGCAAAATCGGCATGACCAGGTCCGTTTCTTTCCTGAATAGTGTAAATGAAATGTTCGCCATCTGCAAAGTGCCCTGCAATGGCTTCGGCAACTAGAAGATCTCCGCCCCGGTTATTTCTAAGATCGAGAATTATGGCATTATGTTGGCCTATCTGTCTAAGAACATAGTCCATGAAATCCTTATCATCTATTTTTATATTGCTTAGGTAAACATAGCCAATATCCTTGTCTTTAACTTTGCCGTATATGTATGCATCATGGTCATTTGAACCAGTATTGGGAATGTTCTCCCAGACTTCAAGATACTTGCCCTTTACTATGCCTAAACTGAATTCCGCTTTTATGAAACTGTTTTCCTCTGTACCCGATTGAAAAAACCAGTTCTGTGAAGGATTTTTAATAAAAGTATGGCTGTCATCAAGGTAGGAAATCATTTTCTTGAAGACATTCCATAGATCACTTTCAGTAGTTTTCGTGGTTACCTGCGGTTGATAAACCCGGTAAATGCTATCCCAATCCCATCCTCTCGCCTGAAAAAGTCCGTAATGCTGATCAAAATCCTGCCAGAAAAGTTCGAAGTTGGTTATGGGGTCATTTGATTCATCTTCACCTAAGAATAGCTTTTTACACCCCGGAAGGAATACCAGTAATACCAATATTATTGAGATTCTTTTCATTTGTTTAAAAACTGAAGCTTGTTCCGATAGTGAATTGATTGGATGGGATGATTGCCGTTTCTAACTCATCCGTTCTGTAATACCTGAACAGATATTTTGCCGTTAGATCCCATCTCGTAACGATAGAAAAATAATATTGAATATTTAAGTTAACAGCAAGGAAATCATTTAGTGAAGTCCATCTTCCTTTGAAGAATAAAGGATAGGATTCGTGATAGATAGTATACATGTCCCATCCGGTCCAGGGAGGTCTTACCAAAAGTCCAAAAACGGGTAAAGAGATTGTGCTGCTTAATGCATGTCTTGGGGAGATATCCCAGGAGATACTGCCTGAGAGGTCTAAACTATGCAGTCCATAAAAGGTAATAGCCAATTCATCGTCATAGAATAAAATATCGAAGTAAGCATGATACTGTCCGCCAAGCCAGAGTTTAATTTCAGAGGCATTAACGGGGATATTTCCCAGAAATCCCAGTTCCAGGTTAACATTATAATGGTCGGAAGTGTTATATTCAGAAACTGCCGTATTCAACTCGCCAAACTGAACGTCTGAAGTCAGGAAAAGTAGGTTATCATTTTTCAGATTTCTCCGGTAGCCTGAATTAATGACCACTCCGCCGGAAGAATAGTTTAGCGGAGAGTAATTTAGGTCTTTCAGATATCCACGCCCTAAGCCGAAACCTAAATTAATATTGTTTTTTCTGATAGTCTTATCCCCGACACTTTGTGCTCTTAGTGTAAAGAGGCTCAAAAGTAATAGTGTAATTGTTAGTGCAAATTTTTTCATCTTGACACTACCTGAAGAAGAATTGTCCGATCGTTATTTCAAAGTTAAACCTTTAGAAAGCAAAAGTCAATGATTTAGATTTATTTATTAGCAAATGGTGAACTAGGATCTTGAATTTTAAACTTTTAGGGGCGTGGTCACAATCTAGCAGATAAGACTCTTTTTATGCTAGGGTTATGCTGGTAAGAGTGAAAGATTCTTTTTATTATCTTCCACAAAGCTGTCATGTTGATATTAAAGGCTTGCCCATAACTCGCTTTTATAATCCAAATTTATCCATTTTATTACCCTCTCCGGTTAGTATTAGTTATATCATTTGTGCACATCTTTTACCAATCCTCCCTGAAAACCTGAACCCCGATTAATGCACCGCCTCGTCAGTCACAGAACACAATACCAGGCAGCCTGTGAATGATGAGCCATAACAAATCATAATATCCTGATCGCCGGAACCACCCCTCAGCAAACCTGAAAACCTCACCTTTATCCTGACAGACAGGATGTTATTTCTTAATTGGAATTGTAAACATGAACCTGCTTCCCTCCCCGACCTTCGTCTCAAACCAGATGTCACCTCCCATCAGCACTGCATACTCCCTAGCTATCGTCAACCCTAACCCTATACCTCCGTAATTCCTCGACAGACCCGTCTCCGCCTGGTAAAACCTCTTGAAAACTTCACCACGGTGCTCCTCCGCAATGCCTGTCCCGGTGTCGGAAACATAAAGCTCCGCAACACCTTCCTTTATCTCACACCCGAATTCTATGCTCCCCTCCTTCGTGAACTTTATCGCATTCTCAAGCAGTGTCTCAAACATGCGGATAATCATATGCCCGTCTGCTTCAATAAAATCCATGTTGACTGCTGATGTATATGTAAACCTGAAACCTATCCCCTTCTCCGCTATCCGGGCCGAAAAGCGATGATGAAGATTCTCCAGGAGGATCCTCATGTTCACACTCTCTTTCTTTACAGTCAATGTTCCGGCTTCAAGCTTCGACATCTCAAGTATATCGGTCATCACTCTCAGGAGATGATCGGTGCTCCGGATGATAATATCCTGAAATTCCTGCTCCCGGGGTGTTGTACGTGATTCCTCACAAAGAAGCGTGGAAAAGCCTACGATGGCATTCAGCGGGGTCCTGATCTCATGAGAGATGTTCCTGAGAAAAGCATTCTTAAGCCTTTCGTACTCTTCTGCATTCTTCCTGGCTACACTTATGTCGAGCTGAGATTGCCTGCAGTCGGTTATGTCTGTCAGAATGCCGAATGCCCCGATGATCTTCCCGGTCTCAATGTCGGCATACGGCAGAGAGGTGTCGCGTATCCACCTCTTCTCTCCCGACGGTTTCCTTACCAGCACTTCGGTCCTGTATGTGCTCACCTCGCCTGTCATTATCCTGCGGCGCGCTTCGGAAGGATCGGAAGGTATGTCCACAGAAAGTGGCACAACCTCCTCTACCATGTCGTGATATGTCTTTTCGGTAAAATCCGCCGGGGCGATCCCCAGCAGCTTTTCAATTCCATCCCCGACCTTCAGATAATAACCTTCCCCGATACTCTGGCCGAAGATCAGTTGAAAAGGAACTCCATCCGCATTTTCGATCGCATGAAATAAAATAGACGATCCCCCGCTTTGCATTTCTGCAAAAGCCTGCGCCGGAGTTCCTTTTTCAGAAATGATTTTCACATTCTTCATATCAGGACACCAAAATTCCTATATATCGCACCCAAAAACATTGTTTAATAAGGATCGATGCTCTATTGTTACCCGTTTTTTTCAATTATTTCCAGGAAATTGCTATATTTGAAGAACAGGTGTTGGCAATACTGAAGTTCTACAGTTGTGAAAGAGTACACCGATAACGAAATCATAGAGTGCCTGAGGAACCGTCAGAGCTACGTCGTACGATACCTTTCCGATACGTACCTGCCAATGGTGCGCCTTATGGTCACACGCCTGGGTGGAACTTCTGAAGATGCAAAGGATGTATTCCAGGAGGGACTGATGATAATGATCGAAAAAGCCGACGACAGGAATTTTTCACTTAACTGCAGCTTCAAGACTTTCCTTTACTGTGTCTGCAAGCACCTCTGGGAATCTGTGATCGCAAAGAAGGCAGCTGCCTCCAACTACTTTACACGGCGAAATGATGATGATGTCTCCGCCGATATCGACAGTGAAATGGATAATGAGACCTGCCGGGCTATCTTCCGAGAGGCATTCGATTCGCTCGACCAGGCGAGCCGTAATGTACTTACTCTATACTGGGATGAGATCCCGCCACGCGAAATAGCCGGGAAGCTGGGATTTACATACGGTTACCTCAGGAAGAAAAAATGCGAGGCACAGGCGGAGCTGATAGAGAAAGTGAAGAAACACCCGGAGTTCAGGAAGATAAAAGAACAAAGATAAAAGACTAAAGAAACAAGATACAAGGAGAAAGGAGAAAGGTTAAAGGAGAAAGTAAGAAGAAACGGCGACCGGCAACCAGCAACAAGCAACCAGCAACAAGCAACCAGCAACAAGTAACCAGCAACAAGTAACCAGCAACAAGTAACCAGAAAAAGGGAATGAAACTGAAGGTGATATATGATGAAGAAAAGGGGAGTCAGGTTAATGATATGAATGAGGATATGTTAGCAAAAGAGATCGAGGATATCGAAAGAGAGATCGCCGCAACAAACCTCGATGCCTCAGTGGCTGAAATGGTTGAGGACTGGAATGTCAGGAAGCGTGAAAACATGAAAAGCCCGGAGCTGGAGGAGATCAGGAGCTTCGTGGCAGGATCGGCCGACAGCGAACCGGAGAAACCGGCACGAAAACTCTTTATCAGGTATGCTCTTCCTGCCGCAGCTGTAATAGCCGGCGCAATTTTTGTTGTTAGAATGCTTCTTCCTTCCTCTGATCCGGGAAATGTGTTCAATTCTTATTATAAGCCTTTCAAGCCCGTGTCTGAAGTAACCAGGGGAACAGATGCTTCGGGTTCCCTTGCTGCCGGAATAGAAAGTTACAGGAACAGCAGATACACGGAAGCCTATACAGCATTTTCTGATGTTTTACAGAAGGATCCGTCGTCGGTTACGGCACACTTCTTCCTGGGTATCACCTGCATAGCAACGGGAGATTACGAGAAAGCAGCAGAACAGCTGAAGATTGCCGCAGGTGCCGGCGGGGAATATTCGAAGGAGGCAGGATGGTACCTGGGTCTTGCCCTTCTCGGATCGGAAGATATAAATGGTGCGAAGGAGAAGTTCGGCGCTCTCGCACAATCGCCGGGCTATTACAGCGACCGGGCCGCTAAAATCCTGCGTCGCCTGAAATAAAATACCGCAAATATCACAGCTGCAGCCACCGCAGTCCCGGTGAGCAGAACAAGAAGCTTTATGTTTCCCGTCACGGGCGATATGCCGCCCAGGACTTCGTATGCAGCCCAGTAATAGGGACATGTAAATGCCGGCGAGCTGCTTTTCAGATAATCGAGCCTGGCGAGCCTGAGCGCTTCATTCACAGGTTCTCCCTGAGAAAGATAACGATAGAATCCGGCCATTATCAGGGCGCTGGTCTCGTCGTTTATCTTCCACGATGTCTTAATCACCGAAGAGGCTCCTGCAAGCATGAAGCTCCTGGCAATGCTCATTAGTCCTTCGCTCAGGTAAAGCCTGCCCGACCCGGAATTGCAAGCGCTTATTACAACAACCGGCGAGCTGGTCGTGGAAAGGCTTATCTCATAATTGAACAGCCTGCCGTCGTTCAGGGAGTCGTTGCCGGTACTGAACTGCAGAAAGGAATATTCGGGAGCAAGGGTGTCGGTCACAGAATGCATCGCCAGGTGAATAACAGAGCTGCTTCCCAGCACCTTCCTGAAATTTGCTTCCGTGGCTTCTTCACCTTCATATCGTCTACCCCTGAACCACCTGTAAACAGAGCTTATCTCCTCTCCCGCACCTCTCAAAGCTTTGAAATCGTCGCCGGCATTTCCCTGGTAGTCAGGAAGAAATGAATCGACTCTTCTGCTTCGTTTCCTGTTATCTTCAAAGACCAGCGATGATGAGTAACCGGAGGAAATAACATATTTTTTTATCAGGTAATCGAGATTTTCATAGTCTGCCTGTCCGGGTGCAGGCGGAGAGGCGAGGAGCGCGTCAAAAGGGAGCCAGGAGATCTCCTCATCGGGGATGATAATGAGCTTTTTACCGCTGAACTCTGCTTCGAGAGGTTTTATAAGCACATTGTACATATAGTTCAGTGCACCTGTGTACAGCGGGAATGATCCGGCCTGTGATCGTGGATCGTGGTTCATGTCGCGGATAAGAGCTGCATTCCCGGAAAAAAGAGAATCGAGCTTCACATTATGGAAAGAAAGATTATTCGTTGTAACCAGGAAGATATAGAGGTTCCTTATCCCTGAGGTGTCGGCAGCACATAAATAGTAATCGATGATTGTCTCATCGCTCTTCATTCTTTTACGGATCTCATTCACCGGCAGCGGTTTTGCTTTTTCAAGAAGCTGGCGGTAAACGGGGAACCTGGCATTTATCTCTCCGGAAACCTTTTCGGACTCACGTTTCATGGCAAAAATGGCATCTTTCAGGCGGGAGATCTTTATGGTGTCGGGATCTCCTTTAAGGCTCTCGTCGATCACCTGTTTGTTATATGCTGAAATGAACGATTCCAGATCCTTCTGTCTCTGCCACAATGTATCTGGCATAGCAGCAGAACGGAGTATATCGTTTCGTGTTAATTCGTCTCTGAGAAGCCTGGCTTTGGCATCACCTGCCAGTTCGTACATCTTTTCCATCATTTTAATATCGCGGGTGATGGAATATATTTTGTCAGCAAGCCTCACCCCTGCCAGGTATGTATTTTTTTCATTTTCGGAGAGCCAGAGGCGGCTCTCGTCAGTAAGGTAGCTACTCCTGATCTTTGCTGTCAGCGATACGGCAAGCTCGAGTGTTTCCAGTCCGGCATTAAGGTATTTAAGCTGTCCGGAAATCTCCTCCTGTTGTGAGGCCAGCATTTCGAAGGCTGATGATTTTCTTTCAAGATTATCGAGCAGGCGAAGGTCGAAGATGGAGGAATCGACCGGAGGATTCGAAAAGATATCATGATCTTCAAATCCCTCGGTGATTGAAATAAGGGAATTCTGGTAATACTCCAGAGCCGTCTGATAATCTTTCCGTGAGAAATATATGTCGCCTGTTAGCTGGTATGACCTTGATGTCAATGAGTGTTTATCTCCGTATTTCTTTTTGCATATTGAAAGAGCTTTCAGGTAAAGTTCAAGGGCTTCCTCATACTGTTTACAGCTTTGCAGGAATTGGCCATACTCAAAAAATAATTGTGGGAGCCTGAAATAATCCTGACCGTGTTCTAAGATCATTATGTCTCTGCATTTTTTAAAATATTGCCTTGCCTCTTCATTTTTGACAAGTTTAAAGTAGGTTGAAGCTATATTCAGATATGCCATTTCCAGGTCCGGCAGATTGAACCTGGTTTTTATCTCTTTACTCTTTAAGAAGTAATCCAATGCAAGCTGATATTCAGATGTCTCGTAAAGAAAAAGACCAAAATTAAGATAAGTGGCTGATAGACTTTCTTGAAATTTGATATCTCTGTTTGTGCTTTTCAGCATTAGCCTTTCGGCTCTGCTAAAATACTCTTCAGCCACATCATTAGATTTAAGATAACCATAGACCAGGGCTTTATTGACATAAATCCGCCAGAGACTCTCCAGTGTGTCAGAGTGCGAAACAACCGACTTTTCAGCCATGTTATAATAATAAAGAGCTTCATCATACCTGGAAAAGAGGGTGCTCGTCGCACCCAGGTTGTTGTAAATAAAGATCCTGTATCGAACCGGTATTTCATAGCCGGGAACGATAAACTGTTTAAGGCATTTGTCAGCGCCGGGAATATCACCCGAGTTATATAGTGTTATAAACCGCGCTGAAGCAGTTGCAATATCTTCATTTTGTCCTGATAACAAGAAAACCGAAGAGTATGAAAGAAGGAAAAGGATTATGAGGATTTTATGCTTCACCTTGCTGGCAATGATTTCACCCGAAAGTAAGCAATAAAATCAAAAAGCATTTCACAATCCGGGAAATGCTTTTTGCTATTAAGAATAGAGCAGGATAATAATCCTACAAAGGAGGTGGTGGTGGAATAATGATTGGTGTTCCATTACCATCTCCTCCTCCACCTCTTACACATGCCATTTTCTTGTCATCAAGGATCTGATTTTCTGTAAGGCACGGAATGAGTCTTATCAGATCTCTGCCGGCCGGTTTTTCTGACTTTTTCATAATGATTAATGTTTAATTGAATTTACCGTTTAATAGGGATGCATACTTTTTTGTTACCCTGAAAAAAGAGCAGAATCGTTTATAAACATTAACCTCAATCCTGTATATAACTGTTGGCTTGTATGTTAAGCGATTATTTTTATTGGTGATTTTCTCTCCTTATTTTGGAATTCTGATTGTCCCGATAATATTTTCCCTATGAAAACAGGTAACAATTGAACCCCGATCCTAATTAAACAATGTTTGCAGGACTGTTTGAATTAAAATCTACATTATGGGATCTGACAGATACTATTTAAGCCTGAAAGCCTCGATAGGTAAGCGACACCTTGTTCACAGAGCCGGCTGTCCTTTCCTGCCCGGAAGGGAGCAAAGGATCTTTCTGGGTGAATATGACAATGAGGGTGATCCAGTAAATGAAAGCAGGATCCCCGGGATGGATCCGCAAAAATGCAGGTTCTGCTGTCCACCTGGCTATAAAGCTCAGCCTCCGGATGCCATGCCTCTTATCCGCACCGTTCCTGAAGAACGATGGGACAGCGCTTTAACCAGCTCCGTTAACTGAAAGGCAGGGCTCAGGGCTCAGGGCTCAGAGCTCAGAGCGCAGAGCTCAGGTTACAGGAAGCAAAAAGATAAAAGAAAAAAGACTGCAAGACTGCAATTTGAGGAGCGTTGCGACGAAATCCCGCTCTGCGGGAACTGCACGACTACACGACTTGTGATTCTTCAGTTAATAAATAAAAGGTATGATCCGCCAGGTGTTGAGCTTGTAATTACGGTAGGTATTTCCAAAAAACTCTTCTAGCAATTTCTCTTCAATATTGATCCGGTAGAGAATAGCCAGACAGATCGGAACAAAAACGATAATAAAAGATACCAATGTATTCATCGTGATAGCTTCACCGGTCATAAACAACAACAGACCCAGGTAGCTCGGATGTCTGATTATCCTGTATAATCCGTCTCTTTTCAGCTCCTGGTCGCTACTGATTGACACATCTACAGTAAAAGCTTTCTTCAACTGAAAAATGGCAGTCCAGCGGAATGCAAGACCGACAAGAACCATTATAATGCCAGCTGTGGCAATCAGATAATTCACCAGATGCCATTCGTCATATTTTGCAAGCATAAATCCGAATGTCAGACCAATAGCTATTATTATCCATAGCACGATAAGAGATCCCTTGTCTTTTTGTCTCGATGATTCTTTCTTTCCTGAGTGTTTGGTTACAAGCAGGATCAGTTCTGAAAGCAGAAAAAAGAAGGAGAGACAGGTCGAAATTTTAAGCATAACAGGCATAGCTGCAAAATCTATTTTTCGTTATAAATATTTACTCTCGCAGCCCATCCCCTGGAGGTTGAAGTTGATATCGCAACATCCCTGACATTAGGATTCAGTGCGACCAGGTTGACCTTATCTTCAAGCCTGTTGATGCCTATAACAAAGTCAGGTGAATTATCCATATTGTAATCTATTGTATCATTGATTATTTCAGGGATATTTCCCCTCCAGTCAACCTGAACAAATCCCTTTTTTCTTTCTCCGAATAATCCGTCGAAAACGGGCTTTCTTATCGTAAGAGTGCAATTCTCCATGGCAATCTGCTGAGCGATTTCACCACCGCTGGCATGGGGATTTAATTTCATGAAGGGAAGCTTTGCCAGGCCTGCTGAAAAGCTCCCCAGTCCGAAATAAAGTATAATCATAAGTAAAAGGCAAACAAGAGCCCATATTATACCTGCTGTCATTTTAAACTTGTTCATGGCGGATATTAAATAAAAAGGTTGACAATGCTTTTAATCACTGTAATTATTGAGCCGGAAGCAAAAACGGCTATAAAGAGAAAAGAGACGAACAGGAAAAGATTCCTTGAAAATTTCACCATCCTGTTGGCAGGTACGCCTTTTATGCCATAATGGATTGCCTGCGTCGGGCAGGCATCAACGCATTTCCCGCATTTTGTGCAGAAAATTGAGACGTTCCCATTTTTTACATCATCATTTGTCAGTGCAAACATAGGGCAGACCTGCACACATTTATAGCATTCGTTGCATGATTGCCTGTCAATCTTTACAGTGAAGGGGGTTACTTTGTTGGAAAGAGTATTAATTGCTCCCAAAGGACATAGGTAGCTGCACTGTGTTCTCTTTTTTGTAAGTACGGGAAGAACAACTACAAGTCCTCCGAACAGAGAGATGAATATACCTGCTTTTGCGGCCGATTCGATACCCGTGACTTGCTCGAATTCAGTGACAGCCTTGAAGGGACATATCCAGTCGCAGTATGTCGGCGCAAGTGCCAGGGCTGATGTCAATGCCACCATAAGAAGTACTGCAAAGGGCATCCATTTCCATGAATCGCTTATCTTCCTTATGACCGGTTTTTTCCTGAATCTCGAAAAACCATCATCCCATCCCCCGTAGAAGCAACCCCAGCTGCAGAAGCCCCTGCCAAGGGTCACCGAGGCGGCGAGCCACAGAACGACCATAGCCGATATGCTGGCAAAACCTCCAAGGATGCTTCCCGGATAAATTATGGATTGTGTGAACGCAGCAGGAAGGATCAGCATGGGAATGACCAGGTGGCAGAAGGGCATGTTACATTCTAGAATGTCGCCCTGTGAATATGTCATTGTCTGCCTAATGTCAATCGTGTTCTTTATGAGCGTGAACGAAAGAGTAAGTGCGAAAACTATAAAAAGAATAGCCCTGAACTTATCAGTCTTCCCGGTGTAGTGCATAAGAAAGTACAGTATGTTCAGCCCCAGGAAAGTTGTTAAAAGAGCTATAGTACCGGATCGGTCTGAAAAATCAGGTCTGCCTCCCGTCATAAGAATGAATGTGAGCAGGAACATGGGAAGGGTGTACAGCAAAGACTTTCCGAATGATTTTCGCGTAGTCAGATTTTTAATAGCTTCATCCATAAATTATTCCTCCTATTAAACTTGTTAAACCTTTGATCATAAATATTATACCTGCAAGTCCTGTTGCCATAACGCCTATTGTTTCGAATACCTTCTTTTTCCTGAACTTTCCTGCAATAGGAACAGGAATGAAGTAGAGTGCAGTACCTGCAAAAAATCCCAGGAAAGCGAGGTAGCTCTGAATGATTGTTCCCTCAGTAGCACTCTTGGTCAGGATCAGCATAAGTGCCGGACAGAAACCCAGACTATTGACAACGCCAAGGAGAACCGGGACCAGCTTCCTGTTATTCACTGTTTCAACAATCTTTGCCGGACAATCTGGTTTGCGGCTTCGGCTGATGGCATACCAGATCAGCATCCCCGAGAACAACATATATAATATACCTGAGATGTAATTCCGGAAGACCGGCGAAGTGAAGATTACTTTGCCGAAGTAAAAGGCGAGTGTTGCAAGAATAAAATAGACAAGAAAACGCGTGAGCAGGAAAAACGACAGATCGGTTATGATTTTTCTGGTCCCTGCCGTTCCTGCCATCAGGTATGGAAAAATGACCATCCCGCAGGTGATAAGACAAGTGGAACCGGAACTTAAACCAAGTATGAACGAATCGAGCATTTCAGCTTTTTTCGACAAATTTATTCCTGCTTATTTCCCTTAGCAAGACTAATGTGGCCAACTGAAGACAAATGTGGCTGACTGATAGGAGCCTGTGGCGATCTTCTAAAAAGTGTGACGAATGGTTATTTCTGAAGAGCCGGAGTTCAATGTCAGCTTCCTGTCAGCAAACCTGCCTTTACCCTTGAAACAGGAATTAATTCATCGGAATGCAGGAGCCTGACCTTCATATTCTGGCTGTGACCGATAATCCTGTCGATATAATTGAGGTTAATAATGTAACATTTGTGACATCTCAGGAACCTCTTGTTCCTGCTCAGCTCCTCTTCCACGGCTTTGAGAGTGCCGCGGATTGTAATCCTGCTGACAGAACCTTCCTTCAGGGTGGCAACCGTTACATAATTATCGTTTGAACAGATATAGAGAATGTCTTCAGGGTCCAGGGTGACTTCATTCTTGTCGTTACCGGCGGTCAGCTTTACCGCTTCTCCCCGGAATATTTTCTCCTCCGGGATATCAGCTACTTTCAGCGCTTCCCTGTACTGCTTATTGTAATTAATTATATAAGAGATTATTACAGGAATTAGTCCGACAAGCCAGGCCGTCCATACTGCATAGAGAAGGTATTTTAGCGAAAAAGGGATATCGAAGATAACACTCATGTATGTGTAGTTTGCCACTCCGATACTGGTCGCAATGACAAAATCCCATATAATATGCCTGCCGAGTGTCCGGGAGCAGGTCGACAATAAAGGTTCAAGAAGAAATTTGAAAACAAACAGGACAAAAGCTGTGATCGCACCAAAGCCCAGGGTGATAAACAGAGCCTGAATGGTATTCAGCTCAAATAATCCGAACGGCTTGAAGATAAACAGGAACAGGAAAATGAACAATCCAAAAGCAACAATGGAGATTATCTTTCCTTTTCGTGTGCCTGTTTCCCTGTATGGTTGTCTGAACGGATTTAGCATAATCTCCGTATGTTCTGACAAAGCTATAAAAAATTGCGGATCGTAAAGAACTTTAATAATTGTCTTGTGGGTACCGGGTGCTGTGTGCCGTGTGCCGGGTGCCGTGTATCGTGTACCGTGTACCAGTCCTATTTCAGCTTTTCCGCAACAGCCTCTGCAGTTTTCATCCCGTCAACAGCAGAGGAGACTATACCTCCGGCATAACCCGAGCCTTCACCGCACGGGTACAATCCGGAGATATGCACGTGTTCCATTGTTTCCTGGTTACGGGGAATCCGTACAGGAGAGGATGTTCTCGATTCAACACCAAGTACTACTGCTTCATTCGTCAGGAAACCTTTCATCTTTGTCCCGAATTGCCTGAATCCTTCAGTCAATCTGCTTCCGATGGAATCAGGAAGCCACTCATGAAGCAATGAAGAAGTTACTCCCGGAAAATAAGAAACCCTGGGCAGCATTGAAGAAAATTTGCCATTTACAAAATCAGACAACCTCTGTGCCGGAGCCCTCTGTGTCATCCCTCCGCTGAGCCATGAAGCATGCTCGATCTCTTTCTGGAACTCCAGGCCGGCAAGCTCGCCTGATGCCGAATATTTTGCTAAATCCTCCGGCCTTATCTCTACCACCATCCCCGAATTTGCATAGGGTGAATTACGTCCGGAAGGCGACATTCCGTTCACAACAACCTCCTCCTGCGAGGTTGCTGATGGAACTATAAAACCTCCCGGACACATACAGAAAGAATAAACTCCTCTCCCGTCTACCTGTTTTACAAGATTATATGATGCTGCCGGAAGGTATTGTCCTCTGTTGCTGCCATGATATTGTATAGTGTCAATAAGCTCCTGAGGATGCTCAACTCTCACACCCATTGCGAAGGACTTCATTTCAAGCCTTATCTGACGCTTACCGCAGATTTCATATATATCCCTGGAAGAATGACCTGTTGCAAGAATGAGAAAAGGTGACAGAAACTTTTCGTTTCCTGAAACAGTGACTCCTTTGACAGTACTATTTTCGATAAGAATGTCTGTTACTCTCCTGCCAAACATTATCACTCCGTCTGCATCCAGTATTGACTTCCTGATATTGGATATTATTCCGGGCAACTTATCGGTACCGAGGTGAGGATGTGCCTCATACATTATATTTTCATTGGCTCCATGGAAACATAACAGCTCCAGGATACGGATATTGTCGCCTTTCTTCTTTGACCGTGTATAGAGCTTGCCATCAGAAAAAGTTCCTGCTCCGCCTTCGCCAAAGCAATAGTTGCTGTCAGGATCCACTAACTGCTCACGGCTTATCCTGGCAATATCTCTTTTCCGGGCTGAGACATCCTTTCCCCTTTCAATAACTATCGGCCTGATACCAAGCTCTATAAGTCTAAGTGCTGCAAAGAGGCCTGCCGGTCCGGCGCCTACAATAATGACTTCCTTTTGCCCCGAGACATCCCTTGATTCAAAAGGCTTAACTTTTAGTTCAGTTTTTTCAGAACCGGAATAGACTTCAACAGTAAGATTTACTTTTATCCTTTTTTGTCTTGCATCAACAGATCGTTTCAGTATCCTTATTCCGGTTATTTCAGAAAGATTGAGCTTTGAAGCAGAAGCGCAAAGTCTGCGGACCGATATTTCATCAGCTGCTGTTTCAGGATCAAGATTCAGTTGTACCTGGAGTGGCATATCACTCGAAGTGAAAGGCGATGACCCACATCTGCGACTTCATCTTTTCTATTGCATTAACGTATTGGGCCTGTCCTGTGGC
>Ga0209450_10000292_pt1 | contig 27035 bp, 26 predicted proteins | sample FrelakmetLWP11LW_FD_187149 | JGI IMG/M metagenome (GOLD analysis project Ga0209450, IMG submission 187149) | Freshwater lake sediment microbial communities from the University of Notre Dame, USA, for methane emissions studies - LWP11 LW (SPAdes)... | ecosystem: Environmental > Aquatic >...
GTGTCGAAATTGGTGATGTCGGGGCAGGAACCGCAGGACTCGCGGTTCACCACGGTGCGCCAGCTCTCCGCCTGCGGCGTGTCTGCGTCGCTGTCGTCGTGACACGTCTGGCAGTTGCGGATGTCCTGCGGATAGAGCACGTCGTCGAACGGTTCGAAGGTGTTGCCACGGCCGAAGATGCCGTAGAAGCCGCCCGCCACCACCGACGGCAGCTCGTGGCCCGAGTGGATCTTGTGGATCAGCACCTTCATGTCGAGCGAGTTGCCAGTCTGCGCGTCGAACGAGTACGACTCGTGGCACATCACGCAGTACTGCAAGTCGACGCGCGCGCCGCCGTGGAACGTCAGGTTCTCGTGGCAGCCGTTGCAGGTGTCGTTGTCGACGATCTCCCGGCCGGAGGCGACCGGTCCGCCGGACGCCGGGACAAAGGTGAAGACGCCGTTGTTCGCCGGGATGGCCGGCGAGGTGCGGATCTCGAGGCCGACCCGGTGCACGAGGCTCGGGTCGTACGGGATGTCGGCGATGCCCTGCAGGCTCTGCGCGAACCGGTAGGTGTACACGCCGTTGTTCTGGCTGCCTTCGGTCCAGGTGCCGGCGGTGCCCGCCTCGAGGTAGCCCTGGTTCCGCGGGCCGGTGCCGGTCACCTTGTCGGCGGGTATCGGCGTGGGCGAACCGGGGAACGCCTCGGTGCGGCGCGTGATCGCGTGCCACGTGCTCGACTGGCCGTTGATCCCCGGCTCGAGCCGCGCCAGCACGAAGCTGATGTTGGCGGCCGGCAGCCCGACGAGCGGCTGGCCGGCTTCGTTGGTGAGACGGACCTCGACGACGGGGCGGCCGTCCTCGGGAACGTCCGCGGTGACGATAGAAGCTGTGATGGACTGTGCCGAGCTGACGGGCACCCCGCCACCGGACGGCGGCGGGCCGGGCGGGCCGCTGGGCCCGGTCGGGCCCCCGGAGCCGTCCTTGGGGTTGTCGCCGGAGCAGGCCGCCAACGCCAGCGCGGCGCAGGCGAGCAGCGGAACCCATCGCGCCCTGGGCCGAACCAGCTGCCGGGCATTGAGCAATGTCATGACTCGAACTCCCATCCTCGTCGCGGCCGGGCGCCCAGGTGGACGCCCGGCCCGTGGTCGTTACTCGGCGTGCGCCGCCGCCGTGTCCGCCGCGCGGCCCGCGCCGTGGCAGACGATGCAGGACTCGGTGGCCGTCGACGGGGTCAGCGTCTTGCCGCCGTTCACGTCGAACGCCCCGCCGTTCTGCGCCATGTGTGCCTTGGACGAAGGGCCGTCGTGGCAGGTGCCGCAGGTGCCGGCCGTCGCGGAATCCCAGGTATCGTCGTACAGGTTCTGCAGGTCTGTACCCGGCCCGGTGCTGATCGGCAAGGCGTCCGCACGCGCGGTGTAGTAGTTGTCTTCGATGTGGCACGCCTCGCAGCGCTTGAGAGCCTGCGGATAGGTCACCTCGGCGAACTCCTCGAGCTTGCCGGCATGCAGGTTGTGGGCGAACGCACCGAACGCGATCGGGCCGAAGCCTTCGTCCGACCAGCCGCCGCTCGAGTTGTGGCAGGCATTGCACATCATGACGTTGCCGGCGCGGCTGCCGCCGTGGGCGAACACCATCTCGTGACACTTCTCGCACTTCTCCTGCGACACCAGTTCCTGCCGCGCCGTGCCCGTGAAGAACACCGCGCTGGCCGGATACGCCCGCGAGGTGTCCGCGAACTGGCGACGGCCGTACAGCGTCACCATGAGGTCGCCGTCGACGCCCGAGGGCAACGGGCTCGCCAGCGTGTAGCGATAGCTGCCGTCACCGACGGCCACCAAGCTGGCCCTGTTCAAGATCAGGTCGACGACCAGCGACCGGCCGCGAACCCCAGCCAGCGCGCCGGTGGCGATATCGGCCACCGTGTGGAAGTCCTGCGTCGACCACGCGACGCCGAGGCTCAGGGCACCGTCGGCCGCCGTGAGGTTCTCGAGAGCCAGCGGCTGTCCGTTGTCCTCGATCCGGAACGTCACGGTCGGTGCCTGGCCGGCCACGGCATTCGTCACGCCCAGGATTTCGTAGGTGAAATCGCGGCCGCGCTCGACGCTGTAGCGCACATTGCGGTTGAGAGAGGCGAACACCGGCTTGCTGTGACTCGCGAGCGCATCACCGGCCACGCCGCCGTCCCGGTGGCAACCCGCGCACTCGCCGTCCGCGGCCTCGAGGGCGAGCATGGAATGCTGGTACCGGTAGGCGTACCGGCCCGTGGCCGGATCCGGCGCGGTCTTCACGAGGCCCTGGCCTGGCTGCGTGCCGGCACCCGCGATGTGGCAACCGCCGCAGGCCGATGCCGTGACAGTCACCTTCCAGTCGTCGCCGTCGGGTGCGACCGTGGCGTCCTCGGTGTGGCAGTTCTCGCAGAACAGCCGCGATTGCGGATAGGTGACTTCGCCGAAATCCTGCTCGAAGTTCAGGTAGCCGTACACGACGTACGGCGATGGCACGGTGAGATTCGCAGCTTCGGTCGCGGTCATCGGCGCGCCGCGCAGTTCACCGGAATGGATCGAGTGGGCGAGATACGCGAGGTCGAGGTCCTCGCCGCCGTCCGGGTCGACCGTCGCCGGATTGTGGCAGGTCACGCAGTACTCGGTCGTGCGGCGCGGGCCGCCATGGATCTCGAGACGCTCGTGGCAATCGTTGCAGTTGCGGGTGGCCGCGATCCGCTTCGCGCCGCTGCCGGCCCCGCCATTGGGCACGAAGTCCCTGACCGGGTTGTCCGGCGCGAGGGGCTCGGCGTCCCCACCGAGCCGGATCTCGAAGCCGACGCGATGGGTGGCCGCGGCGTCGTAGGCGACGGCGATCGGCGCCGTCACCTGCGTGAGATCGACGTCGTAGCTGTAGCGATACCTGCCGCCGCCGAGGTCCTCGAGCGTGCCGAACTGTCCCGAGTAGACATACTCGGCATCCGCCTGGGTAGCACTCGCGAGTCTCTGCGGCCCCGTGGCGAACGCGGTCTGCGTCCGGTTCACGTAGCTCTGCCAGCGCGAAGGCACCCCGCCCGCAGCCGGGACGAGCTTCGCCACCGTGGCGTACAGCGTGGTCGGCGCCAGGCCCAGCACCGGACCGCCGTGGGCGGTCTTGAGCGTGAACACCATCACCGGCTTGTTCGCCGCCAGCGTTGCGCTCTCGATGGCGGCGACGAGGCCGCCGATCTGCTCGATCTGCTCTGCCGTGAGCGCCGTGCCATCGCCGATGGTGACCGGGCCGCCTTGCGTGATGCCGGGATCCGGGGGAACCGTCGGACCCGTGGGACCGGTGGGGCCGACCCCACCCGTGGGGCCCGTCGGCCCCGCTGCGCCATCGCCATCGTTGTCGCCTTCGCAACCGGCCATGCCGATCGTGGCCGCGAGCGCCAGCATCGCAATCAACGGCACGCGCGACCGCGTGATTCCTCGGGCGACTGCAACTTTCATGGATGACTCCCAGACTCGTTCGAAACTGCACCGCAGTCAGCGGCCCACTCAAGTTCCTGCGACTGGCCGGCGCAATCCGGCGAGTCGGGGCGGATAGTAGGTTTTTGGGCGACGCCCCCCGTATAGCGGTAAACCGAAACGACTCGCAACTCAAAGGTGCCGGGCGGCACTCCGCGACCCCTCCCCGGCGCCCCCTCCGTGTCAACCGCAAGCCAAATGCGGAACTGTCCTTTAGACTTCGCCGTCTTACGTCACCGACCCCCTCCACCGACTTGGAGAATTTCCCGTGCTGAACCCGAAGATTGGAACCCCGCTCGCCCTCGCCGTCCTCGTCGCCTTGGCCGGCTGCGCCAAGAAGGAGCCGGCCGCCGATGCCGCCAAGGCTCCCGAGGCTCCGGCGCCCGTTGCGCAGCTGCCCGCCGACCACCCCGTGGCCAAGCCCAGCGCGGACGTCGACCTCACCGGCATCGCGAAGGCCGACGGCGGCAAGACCGTCGCCGAGGTGTTCGCCGAGAAGGACGCGCTCGCCGGCCAGCCGGTCACCGTTCGCGGCAAGGCCGTGAAGGTCAACGCTGGCATCATGGGCACGAACTGGGTGCACGTCCGCGACGGCTCCGGCGCGGACGGCACGAATGATCTCACCGTCACGACCGCCGGCACCGTACCGAACGTCGGCGACACCGTGCTCGTGACCGGCACCGTCGCGCTGAACAAGGACTTCGGCATGGGCTACTCGTACGACGTGATCGTCGAGGACGCCACGGTAGCGATCGAGGTCGCCAACGAGATGTGACCGGTGTGCGCCCGGTGGCCGGCAACACCGGCCACCCGATCGCAAAAAAGAAAGGCCGGGCGAATGCCCGGCCTTTTTAGTTGGTTCTGCTTCGATCTCCGGGGTAAGCGGGGTGGGGTTTCCTGTCCACCCCGCTCACCTGGAGGCTAGTCGAACATCAGCTCAGTTCGTATCGAGAATGGTCTGACGTCCGTTCGGGAAGGTCTGCGGCGTCCAGCCATTCTGGTACGCATGACCCCGGGTCTCGGTCGTCGAGTGGCAGCTCGTGCATGCGGCCGCCGATGCGCCCTGCAGCGTATCGTCGAGCTGATTCTTCCACACCGCGTTGCCGCCGGTGCCTGAGTCGATCTGGCCCGCGTCGATCGTGGTCGCCACCGCCATCGACTGGTCGGGGATCGTATCGAAGCCGGCGACATGGCACCCCGAGCACTGCCTCGCGTCCCGCGGATAGGTCGGGTGGTAGAGGTTGTGCTGCTGGCACGCCACGCCCGAAGCAGGATCCGCCCCGAAGACGATGTTGCCGAGGGTGTCCACTCCCGGAACGCTCGGCGCGTCGCACGCCTCACCCGTCGCCCAGTTCGGCAGGCTTTCATCATCTTCGCCCAACCAGGCATAGATGCCGCGCGTCCGGTAGATGACGATCGGATCCGGATTGAGAAGACTCGTGCCGCCCGCAAAGTGGATGGCGTGCAGCATGGTCTTGAACTCGTACGTCTGGCCCACCTTGCCGTCGTACGCTTCGGTGCTGTCGACGCCCATTCTGACGCGGACGTTCTGCTCCGAAGAGGCCGAGTTGTGGCAGATGATGCACATCGTCACGTTGTCGACGCGCGTGTTGCCGTGCTGATAGAGCGAACCGACGTGGCAACCGAGGCACTTCTCGGTGTCTGCAACCACACGACGCTCCGTGGCCGGCGCACCCGTGCCCACGACGAACTCGTAGGTCGGGGTCGGCACGCGCACGAACATCACGGGGTACGGCCAGTCTGCACCATGCGCGCTGTCGGCGAATCCCGCCGGCACCGGCAGCTGCCACTTGCCCTGCAGGGCGACGATGCCGCGCGTTCCCGCCGGCAGGTCGTTGCGCGGGATGACCGTGGTCGCGACGTTGCCTGCGCAGGTCGTGTTGGTCGTGGAGAGGTTGACCGCGGCAGCCTGGCCCGGCGCGTTCGCCTGGCCGAGCACGTAGTCATCGCCCTGCGCGTAGCTGCGCAGCATGCTCGTCGTGCCCTCTTCGTTGGTGTTCGGCCCATACGGGAAGATCACCGGCGTGGTGGACGTTGCCACCGTGTTGCACGGGTTGAGCGGGGTGCCTTCTAAGCTGGCGGTCCACGTGATCGTCATGTTGCCCGACGTCGGGTCATCGACGACCTGGGTGATCTCCCAGGAGGTGAACCTCGCGCCTTCACTGACGGAAAGGTCCTTGCCGTTCCAGATGATGCCGAGGCGCTCGGTCTCGAGGCCGTTGTGCATCTCGGCAACCGTGTCAAGGTTCGGCAATGCGCCGGCGTTGTGGCAGTCACCGCAAGGGCTCGTCTCGTCATACGCCTCGTGGAATGCGAGCACCGGCTCGAACTCCCAGGCTTCCATGGACTCGTGGCAGCTGAAGCAGCCAACGCCCGTGACCGGCATGGCATTTGCGGCCGCCAGCGCGCCACTGCTTTCGGTGTGGCAGACGCTGCAGTTGGTCAGGTACGTCGGGTAGGTCACTTCCTCGTAGAGCCATGAATCGGGCTCCGCGGCACCTGGCTTGGTCTCGAGCAGGAACTCGCCGCTCGGCCGGATGTGCGAGCTGTGGATGCCGTGGCCGATGCCGACGAGATACGGATAGTCCGTGTTGGCCGCGTCGTGGCACACCGCGCAGGTTGCGCCATTCGCCGGGTAGCCGTAATGGAAGCCGCCCCCACCGTTGACGCCGTGACAGCCGACGCACCCTGCCGAACTGACCAGCGAGTCCTCGGGCGAGCTCGGATAGTCGCCCATTCCGAGGGCGCGGACCCGGGGCACGAGTCCCGAGGCCGTCTCGAGCCGGATCAGGTAGCGCGAGGGCACGCCACCGAACAGCGTCACACCGTCGGTGATCGTGACCGTGTAGTTGCCACCCGTACCACCTGCGAACGTGAGAGTCCGCACCGCGTCGCCCGGGAAAGCGGCGTCGACCGCGGTCAGGTCGTCGCGATTGGTGCCGTCGAACCGGTAGGCACCGTTGACTCTGGTCAGCGTCGTGAAGTTCGATCCGTTCGCCTTGACGTTGAAGCTCACGACCAGGTCAGCGGGAACGGTCGCGCTCGGCGCGATGGTGAGACCGCTGATGGTGATGTCCGGGTTCACAGCGTGCACTACTGCGACGCCAAATGCAGAGGTGTCGCTGTGGCAGGTGCCGCAAGACTCACGCGGCTCAAGCGTGGCACCGGGGCCGGTCGGGCCAGTCGGGCCGGTCGGTCCAGTCGGGCCAGTCGGGCCAGTCGGGCCGGTCGCACCGGTCGCTCCGTCGGAACCGTCCTTGCCGTCGTCGCCTTCGCAACCGGCCAGGCCGATCGTGGCAGCGAGCGCCAGCATCGCAATCAATGGCACACGCGATCGCGTGATGCCTCGGGCGCCTGCAAATTTCATGGTTGACTCCCTGGAAAACACTCGAATCCGAACACTGAACGCACGGGGTCTCAGGGACACCGCACGTTTCAGCGGCGATCCTAGTCGCGCCGGAAAGTTCCCAATACTTCGGATAACCGCAGTTTTGCTGCGCTGTTGTGATGCAGCACGGCTGCCTTGCGAATCATTCTCAAATGGGGCTGGCCGACCGAAGCCCGTACAGGTTCTATGCAGGTGGGGAGCGGCCGGCTACCGCCCTCCGGCCCAGATGCAATGAGTAATTGCCGAAAACCAGGGGCCGCGCGTTGCCGCCACTGCGGAACGCTCAGCAGATCCGCGGCAACGGGTCGTCCTCGAGTTCCTCGATGACGCGTTCGCCACCGATCGTGGTCTCGAGCAGCACCCGCACCGGCTGCTCCTGCACGCGGCCGATGATCGCCGCTTCGCGCCCCGAGGGCAGCGCCCGCAGTGCCCGCAATGCGCGCTCAGCGTCGTCCGGCGCCACGACCGCGACGACGCGGCCTTCGCAGGCGAGGAAGTACGGGTCGTAGCCCAGCATCTCGCACACCGAACGCACCGAGTCGCGCACCGGCACCTGCGCTTCCGCGAGCGCGATGCCGAGGCCGCTGCCCTGCACGATCTCGTGCGCCACCGTGGCCAGGCCGCCGCGCGTCGGGTCACGCATGAAGCGCAGGCCGGGGAACTTCACCAGCTCGCGCGTGATCGGCAGCACGCTCGCCGCGTCGGATTGCAGGTCGCCGCGCAGGCCGAACTGCTCGCGCGCCAGCATCACCGCGATGCCGTGATCACCGATCGGCCCGCTGACCAGCACCGCGTCGCCCGCACGCACGCGGCCGATGCCGAGTTGGAGCCGCGGATCCTTGACGCCGATGCCGCTGGTGTTGAGGTAGACGCCGCCGCCCTCTCCGCGGCGCACCACCTTGGTGTCGCCCGCCGCGACGACCACGCCGATCTCGCGCGCCGCCTCGGCGATCCCCGCGACGATGCGCTCGAGCACGGCGAACTCGAGGCCTTCCTCGAGCAGCACGCCGAGGCTCAGGTACTTGGGGATCGCGCCCGCGACTGCGAGGTCGTTGGTGGTGCCGTGCACCGCCAGCGTGCCGATGTTGCCGCCCGGGAACTCGATGGGCTGCACCGTGAAACTGTCGGTGGTGAACACCAGCTGCCCGTCGCCCGCATCCCACGGCAGCACGGCCGCGTCGGTGCCGGTGTCGAGGTAGGGATTGGCGAGGTGGCGCGCGAACAGATCGTTGATCAGCTCGCGCATGAAGCGCCCGCCGTTGCCATGCGCCAGCGAGACGTGCGTGTCCAGCTGAGTCATGGCCGCGCACTCCGCGACAGTCCGGTGATCGAACCCAAGGGCACCTTCGCCTCCTCGTTCCACGCGTCGAGCTCGGCGCGGATGTGCTCGCGCATCTGTTCGCGCACGTCGTTCACCGAGTTGAAGAACTCGGCCATCATCAGCACCCAGCAGTACATACCGCGGCGCGTGAGCCGGAGCGCGTCGCCGTCGTGCCGCGTGGCGCCCACCATGCGCATCGCGATCAGCTCCGGCGCCATGCGCAGCCAGAACGCCGCGCCGTAGCGCTCGGCGATGTACTCGCGCTTGAGCGCGCCGCCGAACAGCCGCACCAGGTAGTCGTAGCGCATCCGCTCCTTCAGGCCCAGCGTGCGCTTCTGGGTGATGCCGCTCTGCCCGCCTTCGACGCGCCGGCAGTAGTGGTTGAGCGAGAACGTGGTCGAGTACATCTGGCCGCCGACGTAGCTGAACGCGCCGCTGCCGACGCCGACGTAGTCGTCCTCGTCGATGATGTACTCGTCGAACTTGCCCTCGCCGCGCGTGAAGCACCAGGCCGAGGACGCCCGGTGCGCAGGCAGCAGCCGGTCGAGGATGCGCTCGTACATGGCGTGGCGCAGCAACTCGTTGGCCTGGCCCATGGTCTTGCGCATCTTGTGGCGGGCGGTCGTCGCCGTCATCAGCGGGTAGAACGACACCTGGTCCACGTCGAGCTCGAGCAGCGCGTCGATGTCGCTGTCGAGCATCGCCATGGACTGGCCGGGCAGGTTGAAGATCATGTCCACGTTGAGCGTGGGGAAGATGCCGCGGATCGCCGCCAGTCGCTCGCGGATCTCCCGGCCGCTGCCGTACTTCTCGAGGCGATCCATGCCGGCGAGCAGGCCGTCGTCGAAGCTCTGCACGCCGACCGAGAAGCGCGTGACGCCCGCGTCGCGGTAGCGGTGCAGAACGGCGGGTTCGAGATGGTTCGGGTTGGTCTCGATCGAGACCGTGTGCACGGTCGACAGCGACTTGATCAGGTCGAGGGTCGCCAGCAACTCATCGGGGTTGACGGTGGGCGTGCCGCCGCCGACGTACACGTCGCTGAAGCGGAAGCCGGCCGCGTGGTAGAGGCGGATCTCCTGGCGCAGCGCGTCGAAGTAGCGCCCCGTCTTGTCCTCGTTGTAGCGCACGCGGTGGAACGAGCAGAACGGGCACAGCACCTCGCAGAACGGCACGTGCACGTACAGCTGGCAGGGCTTGGCGGGCGGCGCGGGCATCACCTCGGCGGTGTCGTCCTCGTCGAAACGCATGGCGCCCGCGTATTCGCGGCGCAGGACCTGCAGGAAGGGGCGTTCGAACCAGAGCATCCGCGCAGTGTATCCGTTCAGATCGTGTCCAAGGCCGCCCGAGGACCGGCGGCGACGGCCGCGGCACCCAGGAACTCTGCTACCTGCCCGTAGCTCAAGCCGCCGTCGTTGCACGGGACGCGCACGGGCAGCAGCACCCGGAAGCCGCGCTGCTCCAGGCCCGCCGCCGCCAGTTCGAGCAGGCGGCGGTTCTGGAACACGCCGCCCGTGAGGCCGGCCACCGTGACGCCGCTGCGGGCGCGCTCGGCCTCGGCCACCCGACAGATCGCGTCCGCGAGTGCCGCGTGCGCAGCCCCTGCCCGCTCGCCGTAGCTGACGCGCATGTCTCGACAACTGTCGAGCAACGGCGCCCAGTCGATTCGCAGCACGCCCTCCGCGTCCGGTTCGATCGGCAGCATGGGGAAACGATCCACCGTCCCGGCGCAGGCCTCGAGCCACATCGGGCCCTGGCCCTCGAAACTCGTCTCGGTAACGCCGAGCACGATGGCCGCGAGTGCGTCGAACACGCGGCCCGCCGCGCTCGAACGGGGGGCGTTCAGGCCGCGCTCCCAGGCGGAGCGGACGATCGGGTCGGGCACCGGCACGGGACAGTCCACGCCAGCCTCCCAGCACAGCGCGGCGGCGCTGCGCCACGGCGAGCGGCCGGCCTTGTCGCCGCCGGGCAGGCGGAAGCTGCGCAGGCTGGCGACGCGCTGCCAGTCGCCGGGGTGGCCGACGAACGCCTCGCCGCCCCACAGGCTGCCGTCGCCGCCGTACCCCACGCCGTCCCAGGCAAACACGATCGCGGGCACGGACACGCCGTGTTCGGTGACCAGCGCCGAGGCGTGCGCATGGTGGTGCAGCACGGCGGTGAACGGCTCACCGAGCGACCGCACCCAGCGAGTGGTCGTGTAGCCCGGATGCGCGTCGCACAGCCAGCGCCGGGCGCGCACGTCGTAGAGGCGCTGCAGGTCGCGCGCCACCTGCTCGAACACCAGTTCACTGCGTCGCGTGCCCATGTCGCCGACGTGCGGCGAAATCACCACGCGCCGGCCCCAGGCCAGCGCCACGGTCAGCTTCAGATGGCCGCCGACGGCGAGCACGGGCTCCAGCAGCTCGGCCGGCAACTCGAGCTCCAGCGGCGCCACGCCGCGGCCGAGGCGAATGGGGCGTGCCTGGCCGGCCGCGACGCGCACCACCGAATCGTCCGCCGGCCGCACGATCGGACGGTCGTGGTGCAGGAACGCGTCGGCGACCGCCGCGAGGCGCTGCTCCGCCTCGAGCGGCTCGGTCAGCACGGGCTCGCCGCTCACGTTGCCGGAAGTCGCCACCACCGGGCCGCCGAACGCGGTGAGCAACAGGTGATGCAGCGGACTATAGGGCAGGAAGGCGCCGATCTCGCCGAGCCCGGGCGCCACGGACGGCGCGAGGCGCCCGTCCGCCCGTCGCGGCACGAGCACGATCGAGCGCGCCGGGTCGCACAGCGCCGCCTGCTCGACGGCGCCGATGGTGAGTTCCTCGCGCGCCGCGTGGAGTCCATCCGCGCCGCGCTGCGGAAACATCACGGCGAGCGGCTTGTCGGGACGTCGCTTGCGCTCGCGCAGCCGGCGCACGGCCGTCTCGCTGCAGGCGTCGCATAAAAGGTGATAGCCGCCAATGCCGCGCACCGCGACCACCTTGCCGTCGCGCAGCGTTGCGACGGCAGCCGCGACGGCCGCTGCATCGCCGGTGACCGGGTCGCCGCCCGGCTTACAGAACGTGAGGTGCGGTCCGCACACCGGACACGCGACCGGCTCGGCGTGGAAGCGACGGTCGAGCGGATCCTGGTACTCCCGCTGGCACGCCGGGCACAGCGGGAAGCGCGCCATGCTGGTGTTCGGGCGGTCGTAGGGCAGCGCCTCGATCAACGTGTAGCGCGGACCGCACTGCGTGCAGTTGATGAACGGATAGGCGTGCCGGCGATTGCCGGGATCGGCGAGTTCGGCCACACACTCGTCGCAGGCGAAGAAATCCGGCGGCACCGACACTTCGGGCTGGTCGGCGGCGCTGCTGGGCGCGATGGTGAAAGCACGTCCGGTGGGCGGATCGCAGGCGGTGACGGCGCGCACCCGCGGCTGCGCCAGCGGCGGCGCGCGCTGCACCAGGCCGCGCTCGAACGCATCGAGCGTGGCCGCCGGGCCGGACACGATCACCTCGACGTCGCCGCGCAGGTTGCGCACGTGTCCCGCGAGCGCGTACTCGTGGGCGAGGCGATAGACGAACGGCCGGTAGCCGACGCCCTGCACGCGTCCGGTCATCACGATGCGCCGGGCGATGTGCGGCCCCGTGTCGCTCACGGCGTCGGTGGTCCGGCGATGGCGCGCTGTGCCGCCGCGATCACGCGTCGGCGCCGGACGCCTTGCGCCCGGCCCAGACGTTCTCGCGCACGCCGTTCGCCCACCAGATGCGGCACGCACCCTCGTCCGAGACCATGCACGGGCCCACGGGCTGCCGCGGCGTGCAGGCGAGGCCGTACAGGCGGCACTCGTTCGGGTAGATCTTGCCGAGCACCACCTTGGCGCAGTCGCAGCCGGGCGGCATCTCGCCGGCGCGCTTGCGCGCCATCTCCGTGTACGACGGCAACTGCACGCGCGAGTCGTGTGCGGCGTAGGCGGGCTTCAGCACGTAACCCGACTCCGGGATGGGACCGATGCCGCGCCAGTTGCCGGCCATGACGTCCATGGTCTCATCGATGAAGCGCTGCGCCGCGGGGTTGCCGCCCGGGCGCACCACCTGCGGGTAGCAGTTGTCGAGGAAGCACTGGCCCTCGAGCTTCTGGCGCAGCACCGAATACAGCGCCGCGAGCAGCGACTCCGGCGAGAAACCGGCGACCGCCGTCGGCAGACCGTGGTCGCGCGGCACGAATTCCCATTCCTCGGGGCCCATCACCGTGGCGACGTGCCCCGGCGCGATCAGCGCCTCGAACCCCGGTTCGCCGGAGTCGAGCAGCATCGCGACCGCCGGCCACGTGCGCCGCCCCGACATCAGGAACAGCAGGTTCGGCGGCGCGCCCTGCGCGAGCAGCGCGGCGGCGGGCGCGGTAGTGGTTTCGAAGCCGGCGGCGAGGAATACCACCTTGCGATCGGGATTCTCCTGCGCGACGCGCGCCGCCTCGAGCGGGCTCGCGATCGGCCGCACGTCGGCGCCGGCGGCCTTGGCCTGCTCGAGCGAGCGCGGCTCGCTCTTCGGCGCGTTCACCGGCACGCGCAGCATGTCGCCGTAGGCCACGAGGATCACGCGCTCGCGCAGCGCGAGCTGGATCGCCTCGTAGATGTCCTCCTCGGGACAGATGCACACCGGGCAACCGGGCCCCGGCACCAGCTCGATGCTCGACGGGATCGCCTTGCGCAGGCCGGCGGTGGTGATGGAGCGCTCGTGCCCGCCGCACACGTTCATGACCTTGACGCGCTCGGGCAGCGGCAGCGCCCGGATGCGCTGCAGCCAGTCGGCAGCAGTGGTGGTCATCGTTCTACCCCCTCAGCGCGTCGCCCGCTGGCGCGCAACGACCTCGCGATCGAGCCACGCGAGCCACGCGACAAAGCCCGCCCCACCGCGGTTGCTCAACTCGATGGTCTCGCCCTGGAAGCCGATCTGGCGCAGCGCGGCCCGGGCGCGCTCCACCTTGAATTCGTCGATGTAGGCGAGCAGGTCGGTCTTGGTGATGAGCGACAGGTCGGCGGCGCGGAACATCACCGGGTACTTGGCGGGCTTGTCGTCGCCTTCCGGCACGGAGAGCAGCGTGACGTTGCGGTGCTGGCCGAGGTCGAAGCTCGCCGGGCACACGAGGTTGCCGACGTTCTCGATGAACAGCACGTCGAGGCCGGCGAGCGGCAGGTCGTGCACGGCGTCGTGCACCATCTGCGCGTCGAGGTGGCAGGCATTGCCGGTGGTGATCTGCACGGCCGGCACGCCGCAGGCGCGAATGCGGTCGGCATCGTTCTCGGTGGCGAGGTCGCCCTCGATCACCGCGACCTTGAGCCGCCCGTCGAGCGCGCGGATGGTCGCCTCGAGCAGCGAGGTCTTGCCCGCGCCGGGCGAGGACATCAGGTTCAGCGCCAGCACGCCGTGCTGGTCGAAGTGCTCGCGGTTGTGCGCCGCGACGCGGTCGTTCTCGTCGAGGATCGCTGTGATGACCTCGATCGTCTCGGTCCTGCCGTGCGCAGCGGGCGCGGGGGCGAGCGGCGCGCGCTGCGCGGCGGGACCCAGGGAACAACCACAGTCACGGCACATGCTTCGTCTCCCGATGGGCGGCCTAGTGGACGGCCGTCGCCTCCGTCTCGATCTCGACGCGGGTCAGCAGCATCTCTTCGCCCGCGATCACGTCCACCTGCCAGTCCCCGCAGTCGCCGCACACCAGGCGGTTCGCCTGCGCGCCGGTCTCGGCGCTGCAGCTGCGGCAGCGGACGCGCACGGGCACGGTCTCGATGGTGAGAGTGGCGTGCTCGGCCAGGGTGCCGGCCGCCGCGACCGGGTACGCGTGCTCGAGCAGCCCGGCCTCGACGCCCGCCAGGGGGCCCACGGCGATCACGATCGAGATCACGCGGTGCGCGCCGTTCTCGCGCGCCACCTTTTCGACCTGCCCGATCAGCGCCTGGCAGACCGACAGTTCATGCATGCTCGATCTCGTCGAACAGTTCCCAGGTCAGGCGGGCTTCCTCCTCGCTCACCTTCTGGATCGCGTAGCCGACGTGCACCAGCACGTGGTCGCCGGGCGCGACGCCCTCGCCCTGCAGCATGAACAGGCTCACCTGCCGCTCGATGCCCTTGGCCTCGCAGACGGCCTCGAAGCCGTCCACGGACTTGATCCTCATCGGCACCGCCAGACACATGTCGCTTTACCTCCCCCGCGGGACCCCAAGGGTCCCACAGAACGCGTGGCGAGACTCGCAAATGCCAACCATTCGCACAACTCAGTAGAAGCCGCGGCCCCGCCTCGGCCGGCCCCGCGCCGCTTGCCGCCACACGCGGCAAGCATAGTGCCGGGCGGCGCCGCGGTCGATAGCCGTATGGGCCAGCCAACCCTTTGATTTATCTGGGTTCCTGAGCAGTGTCGGGCGACGTGGGCTGGCGCCGCTTGCGCAGCGAGCCCACCAGCAGCGTCCCCAGCGCGAGCAGCACTTCGTCCACGAAGGGGACCAGGTCGGGCAGGAACAGGTCGAACAGGAACAGCCCGGCCAGCAGCGCGAACAGGATCGGGAAGCGCAGGCCCGCCGCGAACCGTGCGACCAGCCGGCCGATCATCGCGACTTGCCTCCGGGCGTGAGGACCTCCACGGCCAGCGTAAAGGTCCGCGACTCGGCCTGGCGCAGCGCGCCCACGCCCACGACCTGCCGCGACAGTTCTTCGCCCCGCTCGTTGCGGATCGAGAGCACCACGGAGTACTCCCAGTCGCCGCTGCGCTCGGGATGCTCCAACGTGCCCTCCACGCGCAGCGCGCAGAAGCCCTCCGGCTGGGGCGCCGACACGCTGGCAGCCCCGAAGCGCAGGTGGTGCCGGCACTGCGGGCAGACCGGCGCGCTTTCGAGGATCACCGCCTTGCAGTGCGGACAGACCCGCGTGCGGCCGGTCGCGCCCGTGGAGCGTCCCGGGAGCATTCAGGCGCGTCCGGACGTCACTTGCGGCCGGTGCCCTGCTCGGTCCCGCCGAAGTCGGCCTGGCCGCGCATGCGCGAGCCGGCGGTCACCGTCAGCACCGCCGCCTTGACGTCGCCGTTGATCACGCCGGTCTCGAGCAGCTCGACGCGCGCGGAGGCGGTGATGTTGCCTTCCACCTCGCCGCTGACGATCACGGCCGCGGCATGCACCTGGCCGTTGACGTGCGCGCCCTGCTCGATCGTGACGTTGCCCTGCACGTTGACGTCGCCCTTGAAGCGGCCGGCGATGCGCACGTGGCCCGCGCCCTCGATCTTGCCCTCGATGGTGACGTCGGCGGCGATCAGCGATTCCTTGGCCGCGCCGGCCTGAGCCGGGGCAGGACGGCGGGTGGGCTCGGGCGCCGGGGACGGCACGGCGACCGGGCCCTGGCGCAGGGTCGGCTCGGCTGCGGCGGGCGTCTCGCCCGAGGCGGAATCCTTGACGGACGGGTCTTTCCACAATGCCATGGTTCGTTCCTCCGGCCCCGGGGCCTGCTGCGTGAAAATGGTGCTGGCAGAGGGAGTCGAACCCCCGACCTGCCGCTTACAAGGCGGCTGCTCTACCAACTGAGCTATGCCAGCGCGGACCTGCCGATTCTAACCATGCGCGGCCGGTATGGCGCGAGCGCGCGGTCACGGAACGGGCGTCGCGTCCTCCGGCGCCGGACAGCGGCGCAGCTCGATGGCGGGCAGTCGTGCCGGGTCGTCGCCGCCGAGCTGCTCGAGCGACGGCAGCCCGCCGCTCGCCTGCCGGTCGATGTCGAGCCAGAACACCTCGGACTCGCGCAGCCGTTCGACCGTCCGCGGCTCGAACCCGGCCATGCGCGCAATGATCGCCACCTGCTCCGCGCGTGCCCGGTCGGCGAACACGCCGAGCGAGATCACCGTGGCGGGCGCTTCTTCCGTGAGCACGTAGGCGTCGGCGATGCCCGCCGCCTGCAACTGCGCAAGTGCATTGGCGGCGTCTTCCGGCGTGGCCAGATCCTCGACGCGCACCCAGTCACCCGCGCGCACGTTGTCCCGCGACTCGCGCAGCCGGACGGCGAAACCCAGGCGCTGTATGCGCGCCTCGGCCTGCGCAGCGAGGGGCCGCTCGAGGTACGGTCCGGCGCTGACGCAGTTGAGCGCGGCATCGGTCAGGTCGAGTGCCGCGGAACCGCTCTGCACGGCAGCAGGCTCATCCGTCGGCTGCGCCTCGCGCAGCAGGCGGATATCGCTCGCGTCCGTCGCGCTCGGCGTGGCGCGTCCCGCGGTGGTGACGCGCGGCGGCGCGACCCAGTGCACCCAGGCCGCGAACAGCAGGTTGGCCAGCAGCAGCAACAGGAAGAGTGCGCGCACGGGACCTCAGGGACTCCGGGGACGTTCCGCGTGGCGAATGTTAGCCGAAAAAGAAAGGCCCGCCCCCGTCTTCAGGGAGCGGGCCTCGCTGCAGTTGCAGTGCGCGGCGGCTTACTTGCCGCTCGCCATGTAGCCCGCCACGGACGCGATCTCGGCATCCGTCAGCGCGAGCTTCGACTTGTGCTTCTGCTGGCCGGCGACGATCTTCTTGAGCGTCTCGCCCAGGGCCTTGGCGTCCTCGCCCGCGAAGTCACCGGCCTCGTGGCACTCGGCGCAAGCGGCGTCGAACTTGGCCTTGCCGGCCGCGTCCGCGTTGGCAGCCATGCCCCAGCCAGCCGCACCGAGGCCAGCCACCGCGACGACCAGAACCTTGCTCATCTTCATCGCCAACTCCTCTGTTCCCAGTGGAAGGCCCCGCACCGGCCGGGCCCGATTCAATGCTGATAACGCGTCCGCGAGCCCGCGGTTTACTTGCCGCCGCCCACCATGTACGCGGCCACGTCCGCTGCCTGCTGGTCGGTCAGCTTGATGGCTTTCTTGTGCTTCTTCTTGCCAGCCACGATCTCTTTGATCGTCGCCGTCTGGGCCGCAACGTCCTCACCCTCGAAATCCGCTGTCTCGTGGCACTCCGCGCAGACGTCGTCGAACGTCTTCTTGCCCGCGGCGGCATCGGCGAACGCCGCGCTACCGTAGCCAGCGAACCCGGCGGTGGCGACCGCGACGACCAGCAAAGTCTTGATTTTCATCCGGTTTCTCCTGCGTTGAAGCCTCCGGCGCGCACTCGCCCGCCGGACTGTTGTGTCCAAGGAGGCGATCATACACGACCGGTTCCAGCTCTTTTGAGTACGTATCGGTCGCACAGGTTCAAATCGGCGACGGGCCGGCCAGCTCAGCCAGCCCGCGCAGCACCAGGTCCGGAACCTCCTCGCCGGGCGTCGCCAGGTACGGCAGCACCTCCGGCAGCGCACCCCCAGTCAGCAGGAGCTTAGGCTCCGCTCCGACGATGCGCGCGGCGTCGCGCACGCAGCGCTCGATCCAGCCCGCGAGCGCAACGCGGCAGCCGCGCTCGATCGCGTCGCGCGTGTTGTCCGCGAACGTGCACAGGCCGCCGGGCGGGCTGCTGGCGCGGAATGCGGCCAGGTCGCTCGTGCCCGCGAGCAGCGACGCCACCATCAACCGCGGACCGGGCACGATGTAACCGCCGCGATGCGTGCCGTCCGCAGCCACGACGTCGATCGTCGCCGCCGTACCGATGTCCGCCACGACGCAGGCGCCGCGCACGCGCCGGTAGGCGCCGATTGCGGCGAGCCAGCGATCCACGCCGAGCAGGCTCGGATCGGCGTAGCCGTTCACGACGCCGGCGGCGGCGCGCTCGGTGTTGATGCGCTCGATGCCGCGCCCCGTCGCAGCGCGGGCCGCTGCGTCGAGCGCCGCGAGACTTGCTCCGCCCGCGACGCTGGCGGCCACGACACGCTCGACCGGCGGCCCGCCGGCGAACAGCGCCGCGCGCCAGTCATCGCTCGACCAGCCCGCGTGCTCGGCCGCGCACTGCGCGCCCAGCTCACCGCGCTCGAGGCGCGCCCACTTGACGCGCGAATTGCCGATGTCCACCAGCAGCCGGCTCATGGGGCGGCCGTCCGCAGGCTCACGTCGCCCGAATAGAAACGCTGCACCACGCCGTCCACGCGCACGAGCAGCGCGCCGTCGGCATCCGCGCCGCACGCCTCGCCCTCGATGCAGCCTTCCGCTTGCGCGATGCGCACGCGGGCGCCCGCGAGTGCGTCGAGATCCGACCAGCGTGCGGCGAACGCCGCATAACCATCCCGCGCGAAGGCGTCGAGCGTATCGAGCATCGCAGCCGCCAGCAGCGACGCCAGGAGATTGCGGCCGGGCAACCGCTCACCCAGGGCCTCCTGCAGGTCGGCGACGGGCTGGGCCTCCGGCACATCGAGTTCGGCCCGCGCCTCCGCCGGCAGCGCCAGGTTCAGGCCCAGCCCGGCGACCACGCTCGCCGGCCCGCCGGCCTCGGAACGCAACTGCAGCAGCAGGCCGCCGAGCTTGCGTCCACGCCATACGAGATCGTTCGGCCACTTCACACCCGCTGCCTCGAGCCCGATGTCGCGCAACACCTGCGCGATCCCGGCGCCGACGGCGAGGCCGAGCGCGGGCAGGCCGGCCGGCGCGTCGGCGAACGTCCACGCCACGGAGAACGTCAGGCCGGAGCCGAACGGCGCGAGCCACGACCGGCCCCGGCGGCCTCGCCCGGCGTGCTGCAGTTCCGCGAATGCCACGCGGGGCTGGCCTGCCGCGGGCGCCGGCGCGCCGTACAGGTAGGTGTTGGTCGAATCGATCTCGAGCAGCACTTGGAGCCGGTCGCCGAGCCGCCAGCCGCGATCGTCCAGCGCGCGACCGATGCGGGAGGCGGACAGCAACTCGACGGGACGCGGCAGCCGGTAGCCGCTGCGCGGCAGGCTCTCGACCTGCACGCCGTGCTCGCGCAACTCGCCCACCAGCTTCCACACGGCCGCGCGGCTCACCCCCAGGCGCGCCGCGAGGTCGGCGCCCGAATGCAGCGCACCGTCGGCCAGAAGCGCCAGCAGCGCTTCGACGCGGGGCGTCATCGCGGACGCAGCAGCCACAGGCGCCGCGCGCGGTTCTCGTTGCCCGCCCGCATGCGCTGGATGTTGGCGCGGTGCGTGAACGCGACGAACAGCGCCATCACGATGCCGAACACGACCAGCGCCGGCGAGCGTGGCTCGACCAGCGAGAAGTAGACCGGCAGCGTGGCCGTGCCGAGCAGGGTGCCGAGGCCGACGAAGCCGGTGAGCATCACGCAGGCGAGCCACACCACGATCACCGGCAGCAGCGCGGCCGGCGCCAGCACGGCCACGGCGCCGATCAGCGTCGCCGCGCCCTTGCCGCCCCGGAATTCGTACCAGACCGGATACACGTGACCGACGACCACTGCCGTGGCACAGGCCGCCGCCAGCCACTCCCGGTCCACGGCCGGATCGATGCCCACCAGCGGCAGCGCGAGGCCGGGCAGCAGGCCCACCGCGACGAGCGCCTTGCCGACGTCGATCACGACGACGCCGAACGCGAACTTCCAGCCCTGCGTGCGCAGCGCGTTGGTGCCGCCGGCGTTGCCGCTGCCCTGCTCGCGGATGTCGACACCGCGGAGGCGGCCCATCACCAGGCTGCCGAGCACCGCGCCCAGCAGGTAAGCGAGCAGACTCTTGAGCCCCAGTTCCAGCACGGTGCGCCTCCGCGACTGATTCTAGCAGCGGCCCACACCCGCGTGCCGCCGGTACACTGGCACCCCCAGCCAACGGCCGCAGGAGAACGACGTGGGCAAGCTCGAGCAGGATTTCGCCGCCTATCGCGCGCGCATGAACGAACGCGTCCTCGCCGAGGACAACCGGGTGATCAAGCGCATCTACTCGGTGGACTCGCTCGCGTACGGCGAGGACGGCACGCTGCCGAAGCAGACGCGGGAGCTGCTCGGCCTGGTGGCTTCGCTGGTGCTGCGTTGCGACGACTGCGTCAAGTACCACCTCGTCGAGTCGCGCAACGCCGGCTCGAGCCGCAAGGAGATGGTCGAGGCGATGAGCATCGGTCTCGTGGTGGGCGGCACCATCGTGATCCCGCACCTGCGGCGCGCCGTCGAATTCCTCGACGACCTCGAGGCAGGCGCGGCCGGCTAACGCGGCAGGAACACCTCGGCGAGCATGCAGCGCACCGAGCCGCCGCCGAACTGCTCGATGGTGGGCACCGGTGCTGCGACCACGCGCTCGACGCAGGCCTCGAGCGTGCCACGCGCATCCTCCGGCAGGCTCGACATCGCGCACCGCGACGCGGCCAGCACGCGCGCGCCATCGGTCGCCCGCAACTCGAGCACGTTGCCGGCGTAGCTGCCCATCTGGCGACGATCGATGGTCACCACGCGTCGTCCGCCCGACGCGAGGCGTTCGAGCAGCGCGCTGCGCTGCGTCGGCGGGACCGACTCCGCACAGACGACGGCGAAGGCCGTGCCGATCGAGAGCACGACGTTCGTGTGATAGACCGGCACGCCCTCGTCGTCGGTCGCCGCGAAGGTCACCGCCTCGTAGCCGAGTTCCGCGCACAGCTCGTCGAGCACTCGCGCATCGGTGCGCGGCGAAAGACAGGCGTACGCGACGCGGCCGGGATGGTCGAACACCACGCTGCCGGTGCCCTCGAGGAAGCGACCCTGCAGTTCGTGGTGCGTCAGGTCGAGCAGCCGCTCGACGCGATAGCCGGCACGGCGCTCGAGCTCGGCGACCAGTTCGAGGCGGCGCTCGAGGCGCCGGTTCGGCGCCAGCATCGGATAGAGCACGACCGTGCCGTCGGCGTGCAGGCTGACCCAGTTATTGGGGAACACCGCATCCGGACACACAGGTTCGGCGCGGTCGTCGAACGCGTGCACAGCGACACCCGCGTGCTGCAGGGCTGCAGCCAGCCCGTCGAACTCGGCCACGGCTCGCTCGCACGCGTCATCGGCGGTCACCGGCGCAGCCAGCTGGAAGCGGTTGCTGGCGGCCGTCTGCGCGTTCCAGCCGAACGACGCCGGCCGCACCATCAGCACGGCGTCCGCCGAGTGCGGCGGTGGGCTCGCTGCACCGGGATCAGGGATCGTCATCAGTGGATTGTAGGCCGCGGCCCGTGCTCGACGGTGACCGCGAAAGCAACCGCTCGGGAGACGGGCAGGGTCGGGTGCACGGGAATGACGACTTCGTCGCGGCCGGCCGGCAGGTCGAACACGCCGCCATCCACCGCGTGACCATCGTCGCGCGCAGCGTCGAAGATCCACAGCTGGTATCGGGCGGTCGCAGGGTCGTTCGCGACGAAGCGCTTGAGGCGCAGAAACCCTCGCTGGGTACGCGGATCCCACACCACGTCGCCCGAGCCCACCTCGGACGTGCCGCCCCAGGCGTGATGCTCGACACCCGGCGACGCCAGCATGCGGTCACGAGCCGCCTGGGCACGCCACTGCGCAAAGCCGCCGGCCGTGGCTGCACCGGCCTCGAGTTCCACCAGCCGCGACCACCCGCCCGCAATCGCGAACACGAAGAGGGTCGCAGCGATGAGCCAGAGCACGGCTCGTGCGCGCGACCGCCGCGGGCAGGAGGCGACGCGTTGCGCGCACTCGCTCAGCCAGTCGTCGGCACAGCGGTCGAGTCGCTGCCGCAACGCAGCCGGCAGGGGCTCGGGGGCAGGGTCGGCGCCGGCAGACGCACCGCCGGCGCACCCGTTCAGGGTGTCGCTTCTCCGATCCTCGCCGGGTCGCCGATCCTCATCCACTGACGCACCTGAATCAGTCCGCGCCGCATCTGCGTCTTCACGGTACCGAGCGGCATGCCGGTCGCCGTGGCGATTTCCGAGTGCGTCATCCCCTCGAGCAGGCCCATGCGCAGCACCTTGCGCTGCTCGGGCCGCAGCCGCGCCACCACCGCCGCCGCGCGCTCGGCCTCGACGCGGATTTCGCCGTCGTTGCCGGGCTCGGCCCAGCGCACGTCCTCGAGCGACTCCTCGGAGTCCATGAGGTGATTCATGCGCCCGCGCCGCATGCGGTCGATGAGGCGGCGCCGGGCGATCGTCGTGATGAACACCTTCTCGGAGCCCTGCGCCGCGTCGAAGCGACTCGCGCTGCGCCAGACGTCCACGAAGATCTCCTGCACCGCATCCTCGGCGTCGGCGCGCGAGCGCGTCATGCGTCGCGCAATCGCCCACACGAGCCCGCCGAACTCATCGATGCACTCGCGCACGGCCTGGGAATCACCGCGCGCCACCCGGACGAGTACCGACTCCTTCATCGCACGTTCCTCTGTTCGCCAGCGGCGAACGGTGGTTTCAGGGCTGCCATCAGTTTTTGATGGAATGAGTATAGACACATCTGTATAGGTTTTGTACTGATATCTTCTATACATTCCATTGAGGGCTTCGATGACTCGCGCCAGCGGTCCGTTGCATTGCGGTATTCCCTTGTTGCGGACGATTCTCATTACTAAGAGACTGCATCCCAGCAGACCCTGCCCCCATCCCAGAGTTCCGCCATGCCCCCCGTACGCCTGTCTTCGCTGCGCAAAGGAGCCCGCGGTACCGTGAGCCACGTGCGCGACGACGCGCAGAGCCTCGGCGACGAGGCCCGCTCGACGGTCAGCCGCCGCCTGCTCGAGCTCGGGTTCATCCCGGGCGAGGCCTTCGAAGTCATCAGCGAGGTCTGGCCCGGGGGCGATCCGATGGCGGTCCGTCTCGGCAGCACCCTGTTCGCCCTGCGCCGCCGTGAGGCGGGCGCGGTGCTCGTCACGGTCGAGGTCGGCTGACCCGCGACATGCCGGGCCCCACCCCAGCGTCCGAGGCGCTGCAGCTCGCCCTCGTGGGCGTGCCCAACTGCGGCAAGACTGCCCTGTTCAACCGCCTGACGGGCAGCCGGCAGAAGGTGGCCAACTACGCCGGCGTCACGGTCGAGCGCAAGGAAGGCTCGTTCGTCGGGCCCGCGCAGCAGCGGCGCTATCGCCTGCTCGACCTGCCCGGCGCCTACAGCCTCACGCCCACGACGCTCGACGAAGCCATCACCCGCGACTGCCTTCTCGGTCGGCTCGCGGGTGAAGCGGCACCCGAGATGGTGATCTGCGTGGTCGATGCGACGAACCTGCGGCTCAACCTGCGGCTGGCCCTCGAGCTGCGCGAGCTCGGCGTGCCGATGATCGTCGCGCTCAACATGAGCGACCTGGCGCGCGCCCGCGGCTTCCACCTCGACCGTGCCCGCCTCGAGCAGGAGCTTGGCGTGCCCGTGGTCGAGACCGTGGCGATCCGCGAAGGCGGCGACCGCGAACTGCTCGAGCGCCTCGAGTCCCTGCCCCGCCCGCCGGCCCGCGCGGCGGCGGCGTGGCACACGCCCACGTTCGAGCAGATCCAGGCCACGCAGCGCGAGGCGCGCCGCATGCTGCACGCGGCCGGCTACACGGAACCCGCGCGGCAGCGCGCGCTGCGCGCGCTCGACGAGCTGGTCATGCACCCGGTCGCCGGCCCGGTGATCCTCGCCGCGCTGCTGTTCTTCATTTTCCAGGCCGTGTTCAGCTGGGCGGCCGTGCCGATGCAGGTGGTGGATGCCGGCGTGTCCTGGGTCGGCACGCAGCTGCACGAGTCCCTGCCGCCGGGTGCGCTGCGCAGCCTGCTGGTGGACGGCGTCGTCTCCGGCGCGGGCAGCGTGCTGGTGTTCCTGCCGCAGATCCTGATCCTGTTCTTCTTCATCCTGGTGCTCGAGGACAGCGGCTACCTGCCGCGCGCGGCCTACCTGCTCGATCGCATGATGGGCAGCGTCGGGCTCTCGGGCCGCGCGTTCATCCCGCTGCTGTCGAGCTTCGCCTGCGCCGTGCCCGGCATCATGGCGACGCGCACCATCCCCAACGTGCGCGACCGGCTCGCGACCATCATGATCGCGCCGCTGATGACCTGTTCAGCGCGCCTGCCGGTGTACGCCCTGGTGATCGCGGCGTTCATCCCGCACCGGCCGGTCGGCGCGTTCAACCTGCAGGGGCTGGTGCTGTTCACGCTCTACGTCGCCGGCATCGTGGCGGCCATGGCGGTCGCCTGGGCGCTCAAGCGCACGGCGCTGCGCTCGACCTACCACCCGCTGCTACTCGAGCTGCCCGAGTACAAGTGGCCGGACCCGCGCAACCTGCTGCTCGGCCTGTGGGAGCGCGCCAGGATCTTCCTGCAGCGCGTCGGCACCATCATCCTCGCGCTGATGATCGTGCTGTGGTTCCTGTCGAGCTTTCCCGCGCCGCCCGAGGGCGCGACCGGCCCGGCCATCCAGTACAGCTTCGCCGGCACGATCGGCCGTGCGCTCGAGCACGTGTTCGCGCCGCTCGGCTTCAACTGGCAGATCTCGCTCGCGCTGGTGCCCGGCCTGGCCGCGCGCGAGGTCGCCGTCGGGGCGCTCGGCACCGTGTACTCGCTGTCGGCCACCGGCGAGGACGTCGCCGCGACGCTGGTGCCGATGATCGCGCACACCTGGAGCCTCGCCACCGCGCTGTCGCTGCTCGCCTGGTACGTGTTCGCGCCGCAGTGCCTCTCGACGCTGGTGGTGGTCAAGCGCGAGACGAACTCGTGGCGCTATCCGCTGATCATGGCGGGATACCTGTTCGCGCTCGCCTACCTCGCAGCGTTCGTCACCTACCGGGTGGCGAGCGCGGTGCTGTCGTGAGGGTCGGGACATGTGGCAAGCCATCGTCGTCGGACTGATCGTCACGGTTGCCGTGCTGTACGCGGGCTGGGCCATGCTGCCGGCCCGGTTGCGCCTGCGCCTGGCGCAGCGCCTCGCGGCCTGGGCGCAGCGGCCGGGACGTCCCGGCTGGCTTGGCCGCGCAGCGCAGGCCACCGAACAGGCGGCACGGGCGCGCCTCAGCGGCTGCAGCGACTGCGGTGCCGTGCAGGCCGCGCCGGGTAAGCCGACGGATCGCGCCGGGCCCTGAACCGCGGCGCCGAACGGCGGCCGCGGAATGCGGATCGCCGTCACGAGTTTCGGTAAATGCGTGCAGCCCCCGCCCGCCCTTCTGGGGTCAAATTCGCACGCGTGCTGCACCCGCGGCATGCGGCGCGTTGGCGCGGCTTGCAGCCGCGGCGCGCCGGCCGTCCAAGGGAGTCCATCGCATGTTCCGGACCCGCGACCTGCGTCTCATCCTTACCGCCCTGGGCTTCGCCGCGCTGCTGACGCTGGCGGGGCCTGTACCCGCCTCCGCCCAGGAAGCCGCCGCGGCCACGGATACCGCTGCCGCGCCGGCCACGGACCTGCCGAAGATCCCGAACGAGAAGTGCTTCAAGTGCCACGACGACCCGGAAATGACGGCCGAAGCGGACGGTCGCTCGATGGCGGTCATCGAGGCGCAGTTCAAGCTCGGCGCACACAAGCGACTCGACTGCGTCGAGTGCCACACCGACGCGCTCACCATCAAGCACCCACGCAACGACCTCGGCCCGGTGTCGTTCGACGCGTGCATGGGCTGCCACGAGGACGAGATCAACCCGTTCCAGGGCAGCGTGCACGCCAGGGTCAAGGGCGGCAAACCGGTCACCTGCCAGGGCTGCCACGGCAACATCCACACCACGCCGCGCAGCAACGACCCCAACGCGCCGATGTCGGATCTCAACCAGGTCCGCAACTGCGGCACGTGCCACGAAGAGATGATGGAGGGTTATCTCTCGAGCGTGCACGCCAGGGCGCTGTTCGTGTCCGGCCTCACCGAAGCGTCGCCGGCCTGCAGCGACTGCCACGGCAGCCACGACATCCAGCGTCACGACGCCCCGGGCGCCCGTACCTCGCACGCCAGGAGCCCCGAGACCTGCGGCGAATGCCACCAGGGCATCCTCAAGCAGTGGGACGAGAGCGTGCACGGTGCGCTGTGGCGCGAAGGCAAGGACGGCCCGGTGTGCAGCACCTGCCACCAGGCGCACGCGGTGCAGGACCCGACCACGATCGCATCGCGCACGCACATGCCGTCGGACTGTGGCGACTGCCACTCCGCACTCTACAAGTCGTTCCATGACAGCTTCCACGGCAAGTCCAGCGCGGTCGGCCGGCGCCAGGCCGCCATGTGCTCCGACTGCCACACGCCGCACCACAACCTGCCGGAGACCGACCCGCGCTCGTCGATCCACCCGGACAATCTCGCCGCGACCTGCGGCACGGCCGGCTGCCACGTCGGCCACGAGGTCAACGCGTCGTTCCTGACCTTCATGCCCCACAGCGATCCGATGGACAAGGATCAGAACCCGTGGGTGCATTACATCTACCTCTTCATGACCCTGCTGCTGCTCGGCGTGTTCGGCTTCTTCGGCCTGCATGCGGCGCTGTGGCTGCAGCGCACGCTGGTCGGCCGCCTGCGCGGCGAGTTCAAGGTGGCGCACTTCGGCGAAGGCCCGTACGTGCGCCGCTTCACGACCACCCAGATGTGGCTGCACGTGTCGATCATCCTGAGCTTCCTGCTGCTCGCGGTGACCGGCCTGCCGCTCAAGTTCGCCGCCGCGACGTGGGCGCCGGGGCTGATGAAGGCGCTGGGCGGCCCGGAAGTGGCGGCGTTCCTGCACCGCTTCGCGGCGATCGTCACCTTCGGCTACTTCGCCGTGCACCTCGGGATGCTGTTCCGCGACGTGGCGCTCAAGCGCGAGAAGGGCTATTTCTGGGGCTGGCGCTCCATGACGCCGCAGCTCAAGGACCTCCAGGACCTGTGGGCCAACCTGAAGTACTTCCTGTACCTCGGCCCGCGCCCGACGCTCGATCGCTGGGCGTACTGGGAGAAGTTCGACTACCTCGCGGTGTTCTGGGGCGTCGGCATGATCGGCGTCTCGGGCCTGATCCTGTGGTTCCCGGGCTTCTTCACCCAGTTCCTGCCGGGCTGGGCGCTGAATGCGGCCTACATCATCCACAGTGACGAGGCGCTGCTCGCCACGGGCTTCATCTTCCTGTTCCACTTCTTCCACACGCACCTGCGGCCGGAGAGCTTCCCGATGGATCCAGTGATCT
>Ga0209450_10000293_pt1 | contig 26991 bp, 20 predicted proteins | sample FrelakmetLWP11LW_FD_187149 | JGI IMG/M metagenome (GOLD analysis project Ga0209450, IMG submission 187149) | Freshwater lake sediment microbial communities from the University of Notre Dame, USA, for methane emissions studies - LWP11 LW (SPAdes)... | ecosystem: Environmental > Aquatic >...
GAGACAGCTCTCGAACTGAACTCGCTCAGCAAGTCTCACAACATGGCAGGATGGAGGATAGGGATGGTGGCAGGACAGAGTGATCACATAAGCACTGTTCTTAAAGTCAAAAGCAACATGGACTCAGGTATGTTCAGGGCTATGCAGGAAGCTGCCGTTGAAGCACTAAATAATCCGCCTTCATGGTACGACAGGGTCAACAACGTTTATGCAAAGAGAAGGATCATTGTTGAAGGAATTATGGATCTTCTGAAGTGCAGGTTCGATAAAAATCAGTCCGGACTGTTTGTCTGGGGCCGTATCCCTGAAGAGATAACAAGCTGCGAATCATTCGTAGAGGATATGCTTGTAAAAGCAAATGTTTTCATCACACCCGGATTTATTTTCGGCAGTAAAGGTGAAAGGTATATCCGAATCTCTCTTTGCGCGGAAGAGAAAACACTGAATGAAGCAAAGTCCAGGATAAGGGAGAAGATTGCTTCGCTTCGCTCGCAATGACCGAATACATAATAAAAACCAGTAACATGCAACAAGGAACCAGCAACCAGCAACCACCAGTAAAAACAGCTTTATAATATGACGATCACAATAGTAGGAGTCGGCCTTATAGGAGGGTCACTGGCCCTCGATCTGAAGAAACGCAAATTTGCCGAAAAGATAATAGGTGTGGATAGCAGTCTACAACATCAGAATATAGCGAAACTTTGCGGTATCATCGATGAGGCAGACACACTGGAAAATGCCATTGATCAGAGCGACCTGATACTGCTCTGCACACCCGTTGACACAAACTGCTCAATGCTACCAGGAATACTTGACAGGATTGACGGAACATCAAAGGTGGCAGCTGACATGGGATCGACAAAGGCCAGTATTGCAGCGGCATCAAAAAATCATCCTGCAAGGGGAAGATTTGTAGCGGCACATCCTATGGCAGGAACAGAATATTCAGGACCGCTGGCTGCCATAGGGAAGCTTTTTGATTACAAGCAGTCGATAATATGCGATCCTGAGCTTAGCGATACAGATGCACTTTCGCTGATAGTCAGAATGCTTGGTGTTCTTAATATGAGGATCACCTACATGAACTCTGCGATCCACGATGTCCATGTCGCTTATGTGTCTCATATCTCCCATATAACATCCTTCTCCCTGGCGCTCAGCGTGCTTGAGAAGGAGCAGGAGGAGGAAAACATACTCACGCTTGCGGGTGGCGGTTTTGAGAGCACCGTGCGTCTCGCAAAGAGCAACGGCGAAACATGGGCTCCGATTTTTACGGAGAATTCAGATTATATACTTGAAGCCATCGATACGTATATTGAAAAGATGAATATCTTTAAAAAATTGATCGCCGAAAAAGACAACAGCGGCCTGAAATCATTAATGGAAGAAGCCAACAAGATTAGAAAAATATTGAATTAGAAGTTTGGAGTGAGCTAAAGTTTGGAGTGACTAAAGTTAAAAAACTCCAGGCACTCTAGTCACTCCAAACTCCAGGCACTTCATAGGCACTTTATACTTGAGCAAAATGGTACTAAAACTTGAAACATCACTGATTAAAGACTGGAAAGGATACAAGGGAAGGCCTTTTCTGATTTCCGGTCCTTGCAGCGCAGAGACTGAGGAACAGGTAATGGATACTGCAAGGGAGCTGGCGCAGATAAACGAGGTAGCCATTTTCCGGGCAGGTATATGGAAACCAAGGACCAGACCAAACTCTTTTGAAGGCGTTGGAATTGCGGGACTTAAATGGCTCACAAGGGTAAAAAAGGAGACCGGATTGATGGTGGGAACCGAGGTAGCCAATGAAAAACATGTATATGAAGCCCTTAAGCATGGAGTCGATATGTTGTGGGTCGGCGCCAGGACATCTGTTAATCCTTTCACAGTCCAGGAGATAGCTGATGCCCTGAGAGGAGCGGAAGTAATGGTTTTCATCAAGAATCCCATAAATCCTGATATCGAGCTCTGGATCGGGGCCATCGAGCGTATTGCGAAAGCAGGAATAAAGAAGATTGCTGCCATTCACCGCGGCTTCTCATCATACGAAAAAACAACATACCGCAATCAGCCCAACTGGCAGCTGCCAATTGAACTCAGGCGCAGGATACCTGATCTCCCGATCATCTGCGATCCCAGTCATATTGCAGGAGCACGCGAATATATACATGAGATTTCCCAGAAGGCCATGGACCTTAACTTCGACGGTCTTATGATCGAATCGCACATAAATCCATCCATTGCCCTAAGTGATGCCAGCCAGCAGATAACGCCTAACGAGTTACGTGAACTCCTTCTCAGGCTCATCCTCAGAAGTCCTTCCACATCCGATCAGAAACTGCTTGACGTTCTTGGAGAGCTGAGGCAGCAGATAGATATCTATGACGATCATCTTATCGACCTGCTTGAACAAAGGATGAAAGTATCAGAAACAATCGGCCATTATAAAAAAGAAAATAATATCACTATCTTACAAAGCGCCCGCTGGGATGAAATTGTGAAGAAGGCGATGAATAGAGGCAAGTCGAAAGGACTTAGCCAGGAGCTCATCGACAGTGTCTTTAAGGCGGTGCACCAGGAATCAATCAACCGCCAGATGAAGGTGATGAACGAAGGTATTGAGAACCATAACGGTTCCGATAAATAAAAAAACAGAACGATGGAAAGAACAGTAGCTCCCTCAAAGGTTAAGGGCAGCGTAAAGGCCCCTGCATCGAAAAGCATGACACAGAGGGCAATAGCTGCAGCACTGCTTTCTGACGGAGAAAGCACTATCGTCAATCCATCCTACTGCGACGATTCCCTCGCAGCTATGAGCATTGCCGCCGGACTTGGAGCAAGAGTAAAACCCGGTACCGATGAGATGACGATCACCGGCGGTAGTGAGCTTAGAGAGCACAAGCTGAACTGCGGTGAATCGGGACTGGCTATCCGGATGTTTTCACCGATAGCCTCGTTATGGCAGGAGGAGATCCTTATGACAGGCGCCGGCTCTCTTAAAAACAGGCCAATGTCGATGATTGAAGATGCACTCCGCCAATTCAAAGTCAAATGCAGCAGCAACGACGGATACCTGCCTCTGACAATCAAAGGTCCGCTGCAGGGTGGTGAATGTGAGATAGACGGGTCGATCAGCTCACAGCTTCTTACCGGACTTCTGATAGCTTTACCGTTGGCAGGAAAAGATTCGCAAATCAAAGTAGCCAATCTGAAGAGCAGGCCATATATAGACATGACACTCCAGGTACTTGATAAATTCGGTATTAAAGTAACCAATGATAATTATTCGAGGTTCGTCATTCCGGGCAATCAGGAATACAGAGCTGTAAGGTTTAATGTCGAAAGCGACTGGAGCGGTGGTGCTTTTCTTCTTGTTGCAGGTGCTATAGCAGGAGAAGTAACAGTACAGGGACTTCGTACCGACAGCAGGCAGAGCGACAGGACAATTCTCAGAGCTCTCGACAAGGCAGGTGCAAAGTTGACCATCGGTAAGGATTCCGTCACCATTTCAGCTTCAGCCCTCGAAGCTTTTGAATTTGATTCGACCGAATCTCCTGACCTTTTCCCTCCTCTTGTTGCTCTGGCATCTTATTGTAATGGAATATCCGGAATAAAGGGTGTCACGAGGCTTATTCACAAGGAGAGTAACAGGGCTGCTGCACTGGTTGAAGAGTTTGGAAAGCTGGGAGTCAGAGTGGAGGTAAGCGATGATTATATGATCATTACAGGAGGAAAAGTCACCGGCGCCAGGGTAAATTCACATGAGGACCACCGCATTGCAATGGCACTTGCCATAGCCGCACTGGGAGCCAGCGACAAAGTAGCAATCAAGGATTCACACTGCATTGGCAAATCTTATCCGGGCTTTTTTGATGATCTGCGGAAAATAGGCGCTTCTATTTATGAAATGTCTTAAAATGAACATTTAAAATAACAGATTTATATCAAAATAACAAAAAATATAAAATAATTGTATCTTTCAGCGGTGAATTGAATTTTTTATTTAGTTTTGCATTCATGATAGCAAGGAGGATAAATATCTGGTTGTGGCGCAGCTCAAAGACTGATGCTGTGAAACAGGCCATTTAATATTCCTTAAAATAATATTTATATCAGGGCACGCTGTTCACAGCGTGCCCTTTTTGTTTTGAGAATTTATAAACCACTAATAATTACCACTATGAAAAAGATCTCAAAAATTTTATTAAGCCAAAAGGAGATGCCGCGTCAATGGTATAACATTGTGGCCGATATGCCCAACAAGCCTATGCCTCCGCTTCATCCTATAACGAGGGAGCCAATAGGCCCTGATGCCCTGGCGGCAGTTTTCCCGATGGAGCTCATTAAGCAGGAGGTCTCTCAGGAACGTTATATAGATATTCCTGAAGAGGTACTCGACCTGTACAGAATATACCGTCCCTCTCCCCTGTTCAGGGCTGTAAACCTTGAGAAGGCGCTGGGCACAAAAAGCAGGATCTACTATAAATATGAAGGCGGCAACTATTCAGGATCTCACAAGGCCAACACTGCCATTGCCCAGGCTTATTACAACAAGAAGGAGGGTATCAAGAGGATCACAACTGAAACCGGCGCCGGACAATGGGGAAGTGCAATGAGCTTCGCCTGTCACCATTTCGGCCTTGAACTGCTCGTATTCATGGTTAAGGTAAGTTACAGTCAGAAGCCTGGCCGAAAGCTTCTGATGAACAGTTATGGTGCCAAAGTAGTTCCATCACCAAGCACGATGACAGAAGCCGGCAGAAGAATCCTTGATTCAGATCCTGATTCACCGGGAAGTCTGGGTATAGCTATTTCAGAAGCGATGGAAGTGGCTATGCAGGATCCGTATACCAAATATTCGCTCGGCAGCGTGCTTAACCATGTCATTCTTCATCAGACTATTATAGGACAGGAAGCCCTCCTCCAGATGGCTAAGACTGATGATTATCCTGATGTCGTAATAGGTTGTTTCGGGGGAGGCTCCAACTTTTCAGGAATAGCATTTCCGTTCCTGCGGGAAAATCTTGTCAACGGGAAAAAAACAAGACTGGTAGCAGTGGAACCGGCTTCATGTCCAAAGCTGACGAAGGGAAAATTCATGTATGATTTTGGCGATTCGGCAGGCATGACGCCTCTCCTCCCCATGTACACGCTGGGACACGATTTCATTCCCGAAAAGATCCATGCCGGTGGTTTGCGCTATCATGGTGCAGGAGTGCTTGTAAGCCAGCTCCTCAAGGACAAGCTGGTAGAAGCCAAGTCAAAGCTTCAGAGAGAATGCTTTGAAGCAGGTGTACTATTTGCAAGAAATGAAGGTATTCTTCCCGCTCCTGAATCTAATTATGCAATTGCAGGTGCACTCGATGAAGCAAGAAAGGCAGATATAGAGGGTGTCCAGAAAACTATCCTGTTTAACCTGAGCGGTCATGGACACTTCGATATCTCAGCCTATGAAAAGTACTTCGAAGGTAACCTGCCCGACCATGAGATGACAAACGCCGAGGTGGACGAGGCAATTGCGAAGATCAAGTTGCCTGACTAAAAATCCGAATAATCCGTTGGATGACAAAGAAATGCTTTTGTCTTTGATGTATTATTAAGATACTCTTCCTTAGCTTTTAGTGTCAGCCAGTCGGGATGATTCCTGAATGCAGCCCAGTGCTCCTCATGCGACTTCATATCAGCATAAGTTGTCATGTACATGAGCCTGGGTTTCTGGCTGCCGAACAGTACCTGTGCGTAGAACACAGCATTGGAGCCTACTTTTTCGAATATTGCAATCTCACCGCCTTCATTGAACATTTTGATCTTACTCAGAGCCTTTTCCTCTGTGGCGCTTTCATAGCTCCGAAGCTCATATATCCTTTCAGAAGGAGGTGTTGAATAATTGTAAACTCTGAACTGCGGCATGAAAGCGAAAGCCTTCATGAATATGCTTTCATATCTTGAAAATGGCGGATCATTATAGGGAGCATCGAGAAACTCTTTACCAGCCAGCTGGTAAACCTGATCCTTATCAAGTATTTCAATTATCTTAAAATATTGATCTGCTGTATTATATGGTATAAAAACATAGATCAGTTTGTTATATGCAGTATCAGCTTCGACAGGTTTGAATACACCGATGGTGCTGATGCCTGCTCGATGCAGTGCGGGAATGAAGGCATCCTTCAGGTATTTATCTATTGTGGCTGCCTGTGATGCCTGGCTGATCCTGTATACTTTTATCTCGTAATACATCTGCTTTTCCGGAGCTTTGCCGAAAAGAAAAGCAGGTAGTGAGCATAAACAAACTATCAGGGCTATAAGTAAATTCTTTTTCATGTGTTTTCTCCTAATATAACTTTGAAAATTCCTGGAATATCTGGTTTGCCTTTTCAGGAGTCAATTCAGTGCCGGATGTTACGTAGAACCGATGACGAAGCGTAATTGATTCTCCCTTCTGAAGAGTTACATTTATCGGTTCTTCAGCAGGCACGTACGATTTTGCACCCAGGTTATTGGTTGAAAAAAGACCATACCCGCGTGCATGTGAATGAGCCGGGTATCCAAGGTTCCCGGGATGATCAAAAACACCCATTGTTGTAAGCACATTATCCTTCGTGCCTGAAAGAAGCACCCAGTCGTTCCTCGAACTCCATACCTTATCACCTGTAAGTCCCGTGCTGGAGACATACATGCCGGATACGCCGGTATTGTCGGTAGCCCTGACAGTTGTCGGATTGCCTTTATCGTCAGTGAAGATCAGTGATTCATTTGATGGCATCTCGAAAGCCCTGTCAACCCTGATGGCAAACATGCCCTCTTTGTTATCGTTGAATGTAACAGTTCCGTTGACAGCAGTCAGAGTTGAGATATGATCAATCGTCCTAGAGGATTTATCACCCGAGAAAATGTACCGTGTATTTTCCACAAGGAGAGTATTGCCCTTGTTGTCATCCCAGTTTGAAATTACCTCAAGCGTTGCCTTCTTTCCGCTCTTTGCATTAACGATCTGCTTGACAACAATATGGCCGTATGAATCCTTCCTCGCGGCAGGTATTGCAGATGAATTGTTCCAGAAATCGAGGCCGTTAACATTGCCATGGTTGAACCAAACTCCTATATGGTGGGGGTGATCTATTCTTTCACCTTTCCTGGGTTCAAGAGGGAATCCCCTTGTTATGACAGAGCCATTCGGCGCATACACCGGGAACAGATATGGTTTTTCCATATTTGAAGGATACTGATATGATGTAAAGAGCTTGCCGCCAACCATTACATCGACTTTTTGCTTGTCATCTGCCCTTACAAGCTTAACCTTGACCGGCTGAGCATTCATTAAAGTTCCGATAAAAAGCAATGCGAGGATAAATGCTGATATTTTTTTCATAGTTTCTGTTTTCGATTGGATAATAATTAATACTGGAATACTTTGCCACCGGCAAGAACTTCCTGTGTTGCTTCATCAAATGAAGCTTTCTCACCTGTTCTGAGTGCAGCCGTGCACATAATGCATGCAGTGGCATGATTATATCCTGCGACAACATCTGCATGTGGTTTTTTCCTGTCGCGCACGCACTCCATCCAGTTTCTCATGTGAGCTATAGTCATGGGATCACCTCCGGTATTTGCTGATGTTTCTATCCTCATACCTGGCAATTCGAATGGTTCGAGAAGGTTAGCCTTCATGTTCATTTCAGCTGCCTCCCGTTCAGTTAAACCACCCTCGGAAGTTATCTTGTTGGTATCAAGATTGAGCATCCCGCCGTTGGAATAATAATACTCTTTTGTACCACCTGCAGAGTTTGTGAACCTTGATGAATATACAACCTGGAAGTTCAGATCAGGATTTTTTGGATCGCCATATTCCATTACTGCTGTCATAGTATCGAAGTTTGACCTCCCGTCCTTCCAGAGGTAAATCCCTCCGTTGGCAGCCACACTAAGAGGATGGGCGAGCTTAGTGAACCAGTGCACGGTGTCGATCTGGTGAGCCATCCACTGCCCGGGAATACCTGATGAATATGGCCAGAAGAGCCTGAATTCGAGATATTTCCTCGGATCGAAAGCAGCTTCCGGACGGTTAAGCTGGTATCTTGTCCAGTCGGTGTCTGCTTCCTTGAGAAGCGGAACAACTTTAGGCCTTCTCCATCTGCCTGGCTGATTGACGTTCCATGTCATTTCAACAATAACGATCTTGCCGAATTTGCCTGAATTGAGATATTCATTGGCAGCGATATAATTGGGTGCACTGCGGCGCTGTGAACCTATCTGAACGATCTTGCCTGTCTTCTCAACAGCGGCCCGTGCAACACGTGCATCAGCCATTGTTTCCGCAAAAGGTTTTTCGACATATGCATCGCGGCCTGCATTCACAGCCTCTGCACAAAGCAATGCATGCTGGAAATCAGCGGTGCTTATTATAACCGCATCAGTATCTTTTCCGCTGTATAGCTCATCATTGTTTCTTGCAAGTCTCAGGGTTGTGCCATTGGCTTTAAAGAATTTATCTGCTTCGTCCCTTCTCATGCTCCAAAGGTCGGACATGGCAGTGAACTCAAAATTCATCTCCTTCATAAGGCTGGTAAATGCCGGATAAAGTCCTCCACGGAAACGGTCTGAGTAACCTACGATACCAACACGGATCCTGTCGTTGGCTCCAAGAATACGCGAATAGCTTTTTGCACCTAGTGTAAGACCTGCGGCACCTAAAGCTGTTTTCTGTACAAATTCTCTTCTGGTTGTCATAATTATTATTGGTTAAAGTGTTATATTTCTATATTTTACATCCTACCACTCCCTAAATGGTGTACTAATTTCGGATTTTTGATCTATATCCTTAAATCCGAGCTTCACCTTCCGCAATCCGAAATATCCTGATGTCCCTTCAGGGGGTCAGGGGGTCGCTCTTTTCCAAAAATACTTTTAATTCGTTAACGTACACATACAAATTGTGTGCTTTTTTTTGTTTTGAATTCTTTAACCTTTTTTAACAGCAAATTTTCCCATTTAATTTACTTTTGTTAGGCATATTTAGTAATGGGAGTTATAAAAGAATAAGATTCCTCACTAACGTTCGGAATTCCATATTAAGTCCCGCTGTATCGGGACGAAATGAGGAATCTTCACCTACAAAACGACATCTTATGAGAAAGTATCTTAATTTTATCACGATGATATTTTTCCTGCTATCAGCAGAATCATCAGCCCAGAATCGGGAGTGGACACAAATTGCGCCCGGGGTATGGAAGTGTGTGATCGGATCACCTGATAAGCTGGATCTTTTCGGCGCTGCAGAGATCAGGCCAAATATCGACGGTCTCTTAAGGATAGAAAAAGCTGACTTTCCGCTTTCTCAGAGTGAAATAGCTGCTGAGGTTGTAGGCGAAAGAACATATCTGAGATTTCCTCTTGTGAAAGGTGAACAGATATTTGGATTCGGACTAAATTTTAAAACTGTTCATCAGAGAGGAAAGATACTTCTGCTTCATGTAGATCATTATGGAGGCACTGATAATGGCCGTACTCACGCACCTGTTCCTTTTTATGTGTCGGACCGGGGTTATGGCGTATTCATCAACAGTGCCAGGTACCTGACAGTCTATGCGGGTTCAGGAGTAAGAAGAGATAGTCCCGAGGCACCTGAAGAACGTGACCGCAACACCGATAAAAAGTGGACATCACGTCCATATTCAGATGCTGTGGAAATAGTTGTACCTGCCGGAGGAGTCGAGATCTATATATTTGCCGGTCCAACACCAATGGATGCCGTCAGAAGGTTCAATCTGTACTCCGGGGGAGGCTGCCTCCCTCCAAGGTGGGGACTTGGATTCACTCAGCGTGTGCCGACACTTTATACATCAGCACAGGTTGAGCAGGAAGCGCAGCTCTTTGCAGAGAAGGGATTTCCGCTCGATTTTATAGGACTCGAACCGGGCTGGCAGAGTAAGTCTTATCCATGCACCCTTGAGTGGGATACAACAAGATACCCTGATCCTGCTTCATTCGTCAGGAGTATGAAAGATAAAGGAATACATTTAAATCTCTGGACTAATCCATATATCTCTTCACATTCCCCCATATATCATGAGATCCTGCCTTTCACCGGAACTCATACAGTCTGGGGTGGGGTTGTTCCGGATCTGACTATGAGAGATGCCAAAGGAATTATTATAAGCCAGATGCAGCAGAGCCAGGTGAATATTGGGATCAGCGGATACAAGATCGATGAGTGCGACGGGTACGACCAGTGGCTCTGGCCTGATGTGGCAAAATTCCCTTCCGGCAACAGCGCTGAACAAATGCGCCAGACTTATGGACTTCTCCTGCAAAATATGACAGCGCAGATATACCACCAGAAGAATATCAGGACCTACGGCCTCGTGCGTGCGTCAAACGGAGGAGGGGCTTCATTCCCTTATGTGATTTACAATGATTACTACAGTCATGAAGATTTTATAACAGCACTTATAAACAGCGGATTCTGCGGTGTACTTTGGACACCTGAAGTGAGGAATTCCAAAACAAGCGAGGAGTGGCTCAGAAGAATGCAGACAGTTATCTTCTCACCAATAGCAATGCTGAATGGATGGTCGAGCGGTACAAAACCCTGGTCGTTCCCGGAAGTTGAGAAGGAAATAAGGGAGATTGCCATGCTCAGGATGCAGCTTATGCCTTATTTCTATACAGAGTTTGCCAGGTATCATTTTGATGGAATACCACCATTCCGGGGGATGGATCTCGAACCCGGCTTTTCGATGCAGGCAAAGTCGGAACTTAAAAATAAAAACCTGGATGAAAATCCATATGATGAGGCGGTCGTGAAAGAAATAAAAGATCAGTACATGGCCGGGGAATACCTCCTTGTTGCTCCTCTTTTTACAGGTCAGACAAGCCGTGAGGTGGTTCTTCCGAAAGGCAAATGGTACGACTTCTATACTGGAAAATATGCCGGCGACGGAGAGGTTATCAAGGTCACCTCGGGCCTCGATAAAATTCCTGTCTTTGTAAAAGATGGCGGAATAATACCGATGATGCAGCCTATGCTTCATGCTCCTTCAGCCGGTCAGAAATTCGATCTGGAAATAAGACATTATGGAACAAAACAGGGTTTATACAAATTGTATGATGATGACGGGGAGACCTTTGACTATGAAAAGGGAATTTACTCATGGCGTGAAATAAAAGTTACTGCCAACAAAAAAGGCAGACTTTCCGGAACTGTCTCAAAAGCTGAGAAAGGGAAACCCGATAATCTCGGTATTGTAACTTGGAAATTCATGACTCAATAAATTGTCTTGCAGTCTTGCGGTCTTGCGGTCCGTGAACGACTTGCACGACTTGCACGACTTTTTTACTATTATTACATTCATAATATAATCTCTGCATATGGAAACTAATAATAAATCAACTTCAAAGCGTCTATACTCGCTGGATGCCCTTCGCGGCTTCGACATGTTCTGGATAATGGGAGGAGAAGGGATCTTCATATCCCTCGCCTCTCTTACCGGATGGCCTCTATTCCAATGGTGCGCAGAACAACTTGACCATGTACCCTGGCACGGATTCCATTTCTATGACATGATTTTCCCGCTCTTCCTGTTCATAGCAGGAATATCTTTCCCGTTTTCTCTGGCAAAACGTATCGAAAAGAACGACAGCAGAGCATCTATATACAGGCATGTTATCTTCCGCGGTCTTATTCTTGTTCTTCTCGGGATCCTGTATAATAATGGCCTCAGATTCGACCTGGGAGAACTCCGTTACGGGAGTGTTCTTGGACGAATCGGACTCGCCTGGATGTTCGGGGCGCTTATTTTCATGAATACCAAACTAAGCACAAGGATATTATGGTGTTCCGGACTTCTTCTAGGATACTGGGTGCTGCTGCTGCTATTCCCTGCTCACGATCTGGGCTCGACTGATATCTTTTCGAGAGAAGGTAATTTTGCCAGCTGGATCGACAGGATGATTATGCCGGGAAAGCTCTACCTGGGTAATCATGATCCCGAAGGTATCCTGAGTACAATGCCTGCAATCGGAACAGCGCTCCTGGGAATGTTCACCGGAGAGTTCATGCTGTCAGGCTACCTTAAAGAAAAGCCGCTGAGAAAAGTGCTTTACATGATCGGGGCTGCAATTGTACTGATGATAATCGGCAGGCTGTGGAATATCATATTCCCGATCAACAAGAACCTGTGGACCAGCTCATTCGTATGCTGGGTGGGAGGACTTAGCCTTCTGCTTTTTGCCATTTTCCATCTGATCATCGATATCTGGAATCTCAGGAAATGGGCTTTCTTCTTTGTTGTCATAGGAATGAATCCGATAACAATTTACCTCACTGAAAGGATCGTAGGCTTCAGCAAGGCAAATAATTTCTTCTTCAAGGGATTTTCAGAACTTCTGCCTGAGACATGGGCGCCATTTATAATGGCAGTCGGTATTGTGGCAATAGCCTGGCTATTTCTGTACTTCCTTTATAAAAAGAAGATATTCCTGAAAATCTGATCGGGTGGAAGACTGGGGCAAATCTTAGTGCCCTTTCCTTACAGCGGCAATAACCATATCTATGCTTTCCTGATTTGATATTTCCGGGGTATAATTCAGAAGCTCACGTGCAGAACTCATATTAAACCAGTGAGACTTTGACAATTCATAAACTGCAAATCGGGTAAGTACGGGCTCCTTTCTTATTTGAAGTATTTTGTTTATTGCTTCGGCCGCTGCTGACAATGCCAATGCACCTTTTACACTGATTGATTTTCTTACCGGATTAATACCTGCACCCGTGAGGATCATGTTGATCACATCCCACAGATTTGCCGGTTCACCGTTTGAAACAAAGTAAGCCTTACCTGATGTACCCGGTTTGGTCATAATAGAATCCAGGGCACAAATATGAGCTATGGCAGCATTGTATATGTATGTTATATCTACTAAGTTCTTCCCATCGCCGATTTGTCTCAGTTTTCCATTTTTCGCCCTTTCAATAATCCGTGGAATCAGATGGTTATCTCCTGGTCCGATTACAATATGAGGCCTGAGTGCTATTGTCCTCAACGACGAAGAATTGGCATTAAGTACAATTTTTTCAGCCGATGCTTTAGTCGTTATATAATGGGATATGGAGGATTTTGAATAAGGCAGCGACTCATCCCCGTTACTGATGTCATTGCCGTTGAAAACAACACTCGAAGAGCTGGTGTATATGAGCCCTTTGATATTTTTCGCAATGCATGCATTCACAATATTTTCGGTCCCGGTTACATTGGTCCTGTAATAATCCCTGTAAGAGCCCCACATTCCTGCCATTGAGGCAACATGAAATACCACATCAATACCTTCACACGCATCAAGAACGGCATGCTTATCAGATAAATCTCCTCTTTTTATGATAATCCCTATTTCCCTTAAGCCGGGGTAATCTCCTCTTGAGAAGCTTGCTATTCTGTAATTTCTTTTAACAAGCTCCCTGATAAGAGCTGATCCGATAAACCCGCCGCCACCTGTCACTAATACATTCATCTTGTTTTCCTTGAGATTATTTCTGTAAGTTTTTCACGAAAAATCTTGGCATTGTGCCGTGGATCAACAGGGAATTCTTTAAAAAAGAAGAAATCTGTTATTTCCCTTGTAATTAAAGATGACCCGGATAATTTTAATAATTCCTCCTTTATCACTTCAGAATGGTGAAAATCAGGTTTAAGCTGAATACAAATTACAGGATGTTTCCATTTCCCGTTCATAACAGCCAACCCGATGAGAGCAGAACGCAATACAAGAGGATGCCTGTTAAATACAGCTTCACATGGAATTGTAAAAAGTGTACCTGATTGCGTAACAACTCGTTGTGACTTCCGGCCAAAAAACCATAATTTCCCATCTTCATCAAATCGACCCAGATCACCCATTCTGTGCCAGATACCATTGTCGTGAGGATCAGCAATCTTGGACATCATGTTTGCCTGGGGATTGTTAAAGTATTCAGTTGATACCCAGGGCCCCTTTACTGCTATCTCACCAACCTGGTTGACAGGCAATATTATATCGCTTCCCCATTTAATGACAGGTTCGTCAGTTATTTTGATGATTTTTATATCTATTCCTTTAACAGGATATCCGATACAGATCCCATGTTCCTCAACAAGCCTATCTGAAAAATGGGTGATAAGTTCCGTCGATTTAATGTCAGAAACCGGTAAAGCCTCAGTGGCTCCGTAAGGAGTATGTATTCCTGTACCTTCCGGAATTAGCCGTCCGAATTCAGCCAGTACATTTCTGTGAACCGGAGCCCCGGCTGAAATAACATGTCTGAGTGAGCCAAGCATAATGCCTTCTTTTAAACAGTACGCTGACAAACGACTCAGGATCATAGGTGAACCAAACATCTGGGTGCAACCAAAATCCAGAATATTTCTGACTACCCTGTCCGGATTAAGTTTTGCAGGGTGAGACATGTCCATGTCTGCCATTACTGATGAATTTCCATGGCAGATGGCAAAAAGTCCCAGCAAAGGGAATGTGCAAAGATCAGTCTCACCGGAGCTTATTCCAAATTGTTCTTTTGTTATGCTTACCTGGCGATTCAGCATTCCGGCAGTATAGACAACACCCTTGGCAAGACCGGTACTTCCGCTGGTAAAAAATATTGCAGCTATTTTATCTGGACTGACAGGTGAAACAGGATATTCTCTACTCTCATCTGACTGCTTCTTTTTTATTGAATTTATTCTATGGAACCCTTGAAGGCCAATCATAATCTTAACTTTCACATCCTTGAAAACAGAAAGGCGTATAGCCCTCAGAAAATGCGCTTTAGGTATTCCTATAAATGCTTCTGCCCTGATACCGCCAAGTGCATCAAGCATGGCTTTTATACCCATACCCGGATCTATCATTACAGGAACAGCTGAAATTCTCAAGAGGGCAAAAACAATGTACAGTATTTCAGGACCTGCAGGTACCAGGAGGATAGTTCGTGTCCCTGATCTGATCCCTTTGCTTTCAAGGTACCAGGAGAACCTGTCAACCTGTTCATCCAGTTCTTTGTATGTCATGCGAACCGGATGAAGAAGTGCCGGTTTATTTGGAAAACTGGCAGCATTTTTCCTTAAGTACATGGAAATATTATTGACTTGCGGATCCTGATTTTGATACTCTGTGGTTTCCATTTATTTAATAGGATAGATTTTTAAAAAGAGCTATTGATACAAATATTCCGGAACCTACTGTAAGGAAAAGAATATTTTCTGCAGATTTGAACCTGTTATCATTCCAGGAATTATTCAGGGCAAATGCAGGACCGGCTGTATGCAGTTCTTTGTTCATATTATTCCTGACCTCAACTAATTTACAGGAAATACCTAACCGATCCTTTATTCCTGTCAGAAAACCTTTCGGACACTGAGATGGAATTATCAGGTCAATATCTTTCAATGCAAATCCGGTTTCATCCAGAAATCTGTTTATTGAAATGACCGCGCAATCAATGCAATTATCGACGTAAGTCTCGCTTTTTTTGATTACAAGGATATTTCTTTCCCCCCACTTCCCTTTCAGGTTCCCGAAACGGGTAGAGCTGATGAATTCCTCACAGAACCCGGGGAAAGAATAGGTCCTGAAATGTGAGAAGCCTCCTGTGGTTTCGGTCCCTGAAAGAATAATTGCAGCAGCGGCGGTATTAAAATAATAGTTTTCGGAAAAGCCTGGAAAAGGTTCTGAATCGGCTGTCACAACTATTCCATGCCTTATCTGCCCTGTTTGAATGAATCCGTCAATAATTTCTATTCCGGAAAGCCATCCGCAACCACCGTTGTTAAGATCAAACGAAAAGGTGTTTGGGACTGAGGCAGCCTCTTTCCCTTTTGAAGCCTTCCCCGGGGAAAATGGCATTGCCTTGTTCTGAATCAGCGCGGCAATGGATGGTTCTCCTGTGTTACGGTATCTGTAAATTCCGGTGTTGATAAGCAAGCCGATATCTGATGGTGCAATTCCTGAATTACAGAGACATTCCTTTACAGTACCCGCGGATAAGGATATAGAATTACCTGGGCGAAACCGGGAATAAAGCTTTGATACCGATACCATGCTAATTTTTGTTCCCATACCGGTAAATAATTTCATTCATCCTGAAGATTACAACACCAATAATCAACCCTGAAGCAATGCAAAGGAGCATAATGCGATCACCTTTTTGAAAACGATTTTCATTCAGATACTGATAGATGGCAAGAAAATGTGTAGTTGATGCTGTATTTCCTGTATCTCTCAGATTCACTACCAGGTTCCCTGGTTTTTTACCTTCGCTGTCAAAGAGTTTAATTGCTCCTGAGATTATTGAGCTCCGTGAAGTCTGGTGAGGAATAAGATAATCAATCATATCAAATGTAAGGCCGTTCACTTCAAGAGCTTCCTTAACTATTGGCAGGCAATTGATTACCGAAGCTTTGTGGATCTTTATTGATTTAGTCTTCATGTTGCCTCCGGGGGCTCTTTTATTTTGTCTTCCGGTGCAAAGTCCGCTGAGATGGCTAAAAGTCTTAAAACCCGATACTATCAGTCCTTCATTATCTTCCGGAACTTTTTCAAGAATTACAGCTGCTCCGCAATCACCGACAGTCAGAGAGGAGATCTCTGAGCTCAATGGTGTTCTGATACTCTTAAGTGCATGATCATACAAATTAGAAATATATTCCCCGCTGACAATCATACACGTTCTGATCACACCGCGCCTGAATAAGTTTTCAGCAATATAAACACCGGTAAGCATACCCGCACATGCATTCGATATATCAAAGGTCATTGCCTTCCTGGCTTCAATCACATTTTTTATCAGCAATGAAAATGAAGGCTCATAAAGATGTGATAACCCTTTTTTATATCGTGTAATTGAGCAACATATAATAAGGTCCAGTTCATAAGCCCTGTATTTTGAATGCGTAAGACAATCCCTTGCTGCATCACAGGCAAGAGAAAAGGAATCCTCATTACCTGAACAGATCCTGCGTTCCTGTATCCCTGTAAGGAGTCCGAATTTTTCGATACCGGGGATTTTAATTTTAGAGGTAAGTTCGCTGGTAGTCAGCCTCTTCCCCGGGATTTTAACACCGATACTCTCAATATGACATTTCCCATTCATTTCAGGAAGCATGATCGTCAGTAAGTTCTGAATCCAATTTTTCAACAAATTCAATAACTATCCTGGAGATCTCGTCACTCTTTTCTTCCTGGATGAAGTGACCCCCTTGCAGCATCTTATGAGGTTGCCCGGCAGAGCCAGGTATTTTCGACTGAAGATATTTCTCGCCTCCCCTGGTTACAGGATCATTATTACTGAAGATTGTTAGAAAAGGTCTTTCCCATTTGCCCAATGTCTCCCATGCCTTTCGGTTAGCAACAGATTCAGTGTCATCGGCTGATATTGGTACCAGGCCCGGCAAAGTCCGTACTCCTGCCATATATTTTATTGATGGAAAAGGTGCCCTGTAAGCTCTCTTCACATCTTTTCCCAATTTTCCTTTTACTCCGTATTTTATTATCAGATCAACAGGAATAACTGGACTGTAACGGGCAATAAATCTCCATAAATTAAATGTATAGTGCATCACCTGTTCCCCTGTGGGCAACATTCCGTTACAAACAATTAGACCTGAGAATAACTCGGGTTTCTCCGCTACAATCCTTAAGCCAATAAGGGATCCCCAATCATGGGCAAAAAGGATCAGATCCCTGACACTCATATAATTTAGCCAGTCATTAATAATTTCAATATGAGACTGATACGTATGAAACTCCATTTCCTTTGGTTTGTCTGACTTCCCAAAACCTATCAAATCCGGCACAATAGTTCTGTAGCCTGCATCTGTGATTTTTCGTATCATATGACGGTACAGATAAGACCAGGTTGGCACCCCATGTAAAAGGAGGACAGTTCTTGAATTTGCCGGCCCTTCATCTATATAATGCAGGCGCAGACCATTGATATATGCGTAATGAGAATGAAAAGGGAAATCTTTCAGATCAGCAAAACGAATCTCTGGTGTCTGATAAACTATCATAGTTCAATCAATACTACACCGGATCAGGACTGACTACATTTCTCCAGTATTTTTATTAAAGTTAAACTATTATTCAATATGATGCAATACTACTCTCCGAATCTGAAATAGAGGGCACCTTTCAAAGTCTCACCGTTGAATTTATTCTTCTTGCTCTGAGGTCCTTCAGCATCAGCCCTGGTAAATTTCGTTCCCATCGGACTTATTCCATTCAGGATGAAAATATTACCATACGGGAAAGGAGGATTGACCTCTCCCCTTACGCCTGTCGAATGTGTTGAATATTTTGCCGTCCCCGGGGTGAAGAGATGAAGGAACAGGTTGTCCGTTGCAGATAGAATGGTTATAGGCAGCTCTCTGGTCTGAACCTGCACACCATAGAAATTGTAATAGTATCCCTTGAATTCGGGGTAATTCCATTATTCGCCCGTGATCATGTTGTTAAATTCTTTCTTAAAAACACCGAACCGGGTTCCCTTCAGGCGGTTCTTCCAGACATGGTACGGACACTGAAATTATATTTGTAAAGTCCCTTTTCATTTGCATCCATGTTGGTCTTCCCTTAGAGGTATGATCCGAATCCCTGAAGTTCCCAGCACGAAGGGACCGCAATTTTGTAGAAAGTATTCATTTACCTGATCCTTTCGTGTTAAATAATTATAATTAATAAAATGATATATTTGTTTTCATTCTACAGTTTATATTCCATGAAGTTGAATAAATTCCTCCTCCCGGCTTTCGGACTGCTATTCTGCTTTTCAGTCAGTTCGTTCTCACAGGCAGATTCCACCTTTAAAATATTCCAGTTCCCTGCAAACATGATCCCGCGGATCGACGGGAACACCGACGATTGGTCATTCGTGCCTGAAAGTTATTTAATCGGCAACGATCAGCTGAGGGATGATGAAAAGAAACATGCCACCCTTGATCCGAAAAATCTTGATGTGAAAGTCCGGGTAGGATGGGTGAAAGGTTTGAATAAACTCTATTTTCTATATGAGGCTTACGACGATTACTGGGATTTTTCACGCACCGATCTTCATCATGATATCTTTGAAATAGTCGTTGATGCAGATCAGTCGGGGGGCCCCCTTATCGAACAGTTTCATCCCAACCCGGATCTCAATAATTCATGGGAAGCATATTTCAATTTCCATGGGGTTCATGCACAGAACTATCATATCTATACTCCTGCCGAGGGACAGGACTGGTGCCTCGAATGGGGAAGTCAGCCCTGGATCAAGGAACTGCCCTGGGCAAATGCCGCATATTCATATAACTTCAAACCCGGTGAGTCCGGAAAGCTTGTTCTGGAATTCTGGATCACTCCTTTCGACTATGCTGGTCCTGAGGGTCCCCGGAGGGCTGTCGAATCAGTTCTGAAGGAAGGCAGAAATATTGGGTTGTGCTGGGCCATTATCGATTTTGATGATGTAAATGCAAAAGGGAACAATGGTTTCTGGAATCTTTCGAGCAAACATACAATGTATGGGAATGCCTCACAGTTGATGAGTTTCAGGCTTATGCCTCTTGAGCCACAGTTCCTGAAAAAGATTGATGCGCTCTGGTCATTTAAAGTGGTTGACATGGATCGGAGATTGGTTGCTTTCCAGGATGAGTCGATTGGAAAAATAACTTCCTGGAAATGGGATTTCGGCGACGGTGCTTCCTCGGCTGAACAGCATCCTCAACATGCTTATGCAAAATCAGGGCGCTATATTGTTACTCTTTATATTGAAGGTCCTGACGGAAAATCGAGACGCGCAAAGGTGTGGGATGTAGCGGTGAAATCGGCGAAGGATAATGTGAAATCGAATTAAATTGAGGGGAAAGGGAAGATTGCTTCGTCCCGGTAAACCAGGACCCGCAATGACCCAAATAATTATTAAACTAGCAACCAGCAACCAATAAAATGAAAACAAAAGCTCTGATCCTTATTTGCATGGCTACAATTACTTTCCCGACCATCGCCCAGCAACCGCAACAAAGAGTCACTGATCAAAACACGGCCCTCCATGCCATACAACCTGACTACAAAGTACCGTACGGACCTATGAAGTCAGAGGACATTTCTGACGTTTTGAATCGTATCTATAATTTTATCGATGAATCGACACCTGCCAAAGTGCTTGACCGTGAGACAAAAGCAGAAATAACGGACCTTTCGAAGCTTACTCCCGGAACCAATTTTGCACCTGGTGTTTTCAGGCTGATAAGTTATGAGTGGGGAGTAGCTTATGGCGCAATGCTTAAGGCCGGTGAGGTTACCGGTGATGCAAAATTCACAGAGTACACAACAAAAAGAATAAACCTTATAGGTTCTGTGGCAAAGTATTATAAGACACAGCCGGCAACACAACAGGGTGTGCAGCCTGGTGGTCAACCGGGAACCAGTCCGGTACGTTCGGTCCTTGAACCCCGCGCCCTCGACGATGCCGGTTCAATGTGTGCAGCCATGATCAAAGCATACAACATCAGTAAGAATCAGGATCTTCGCCCCCTGATCGACAACTATATCAATTTTATTTCGACGAAACAACAAAGGTTGTCCGATGGTACGCTCTCCCGCAACCGGCCGCTCCCCAATGCACTCTGGCTCGACGACCTCTATATGAGCGTGCCGGCGCTGACACAGATGGGCAAGCTTACCGGCGAGAAAAAATATTTTGATGATGCCTGCAAACAGGTGCTTCAATTTTCACAGCGCATGTTTAATAAGGAAAAGGGACTCTATATGCATGGATGGATCCTGGATATGAATCCCCATCCCGAATTCTACTGGGGACGCTGCAACGGATGGGCTCTTCTGACAATGTGCGAGATTCTCGATGTGCTTCCTGCTGACCATCCTTCGCGCAATGTAATTCTGGAGCAATATCGCGCTCACGTAAATGGACTGGCTTCATATCAGGCAGGAACAGGATTCTGGCACCAGCTTATCGACAGGAATGACTCTTACCCCGAAACTTCTGCCACAGCTATCTTCACGTATTGCATTGCTCATGGTATAAACAGCGGATGGCTCGATGCACAGGCTTATGGCCCTATGACAGTGCTTGGCTGGAATGCAGTCACCACAAAGGTCAACGGTAAAGGTGAAGTCGAAGGAACATGCGTTGGAACAGGTATGGCCTTCGATCCTGCATTCTATTACAGCAGGCCGGTTAATGTAGCTGCAGCCCACGGATATGGACCGGTGATCATGGCCGGAGCCGAGATGATCAGGCTGATGAAGAACTGGCAGATCGTAATAAATGATTCGGCAGTAATGTTTTATAAACAAGGAACAGATTGGCGTCCAAATAGATAACCTCTGTGTAACTGTGATAGCCTGAGCAAAGCGAAGGCCTCTGTGTAACCCTGTGTAATAAAAAAAATGAAGAACTTAAACAGAGTAAATCCGGAGTCCCGATAGCTATCGGGTGACACAGAGAAATAAATAATAAGTATGATAAGAAAATCAATAGTACTTGTCTTGATGTTCTCCCAGGTTCTTTCAGCCCAGCAGATTACCAACTGGAAATTTTCCTTCGGCCCTGCGAAGGAAGTACCCGGGTATATTAAGGTAGATCCGACAATAAAATATTCTCCCGAAACAGGATATGGTTTCGACTTCGGTACAATACCTTTCGCAATCGATCGCGGAGCAAAAAAACCTCTTACCAGTGGTTTCATAACAGGGGACAGGCCTGTTTTCTTTTCTGTTTCTCTTCCTGAAGGAAATTATAACATAAAAATAACCATCGGCGATATGAAGGATGCTTCCCTTACAACCATAAGGGTTGAATCCAGAAGGTTGCTCTTCGAGAAGATAGAAACCGAACCCGGCAAATTCCTGAAGCTTGAGGCAACGGTCAACATCCGCATGCCAGTTATCGGAGACACAGGCGAGGAGGTGAAAAGAAAACCCAGAGAGATGAACAAGCTTGACTGGGATAGTAAGCTCACATTTGAATTTACCGACAGGAGACCATGCATATGTGCTCTTGAGATAACAAGGGTATATGATGCAGTGACTGTATTCCTCGCCGGGAACTCGACTGTTGTCGATCAGGATGATGATCCCTGGGCATCATGGGGACAAATGTTCCCCGGGTTCCTTAAAAAGGGTGTTGCTGTCTCCAACCAGGCAGAGTCGGGTCTCTCACTTGGTAGCTTCCTCTCATCCAACAGGCTGAAGAAAGTGCTTAACATGATGAAACCGGGTGATTACCTTTTCATTGAATTCGGCCACAATGATATGAAGGAAAATGGTCCGGACGATGGAGCCTTCAAATCATATTCCGAAAGAATGCGTCTTTTTATAAAGGAATTCAGGAGCAAGGGAGGCATTCCGGTCATAGTCTCTCCGGCCAACCGTCGTTCCTTTGGCGACGATGGAAAAATAACAAATTCGCTCGGCGATTATCCGGAAGCAGCAAAACAGGTAGCTAAGGAGCTCGATGTGCCATTCATCGACCTTAACGCTATGACGAAAACTCTTTATGAAACGCTCGGGCCGGAAAATTCGAAGAAACTTTTTGTGATCTATCCTGCCAACACATTCCCCGATCAGAAGGAAGCTCTGAATGACAATACCCATTTTAACTCATATGGCGCTTACCAGCTGGCAAAATGCATTATTGAAGGGATAAAGGATAATAACCTGGGATTGAAAAAATACCTGGTAAAGGGTTTGCCGGCTTATGACCCCGCCAAACCTGACAGGTTTGAGGATTTCAGCTGGCCGTTGAGCCCGAAGTCACCAGTAGTAGTATTACCCCCAACCCCCTAAAGGGGGCTCAAATATGAGTACTTTTTAGCCCCCCTTCAGAGTCTGTCCCGCGTAGCTTTAGCGAAGCAGGAGGAGATGGGGGCAGTTTTAAAATAAAACATATGAAAAAACTACTTATTGTCTTCCTGCTTGTCTCCCAGGCGCTTGCAGCCCAGGAGCTCTCATGGCCAGAGATAACACGAACAAACAAGCCTTGGACGCGCTGGTGGTGGCCGGGAAGCATTGTAACACAACAGGACCTGACCACTGCCATGGAAAAATATAAAAAAGCAGGACTTGGCGGTATGGAAATAGCTGTCATCTATGGTGTGAAGGGACAGGAGGACAAGTTCATCAACTACCTGTCGCCCAAGTGGATGGAGATGTTCACATACACACTCAAAGAGGGTGAGAGGCTCAATCTGGGAATTGATCTGGCTAATGCATCGGGCTGGCCTTTCGGCGGTCCATGGGTAGATCCTTCTGACGCATGTAAAAACATAAACTATAAGGTTTATGCCCTCAAGGGTGGTGAAAAGCTGAAAGAGAAAATAGAATTCTCTCAGGCCCCTCTGCTGAGACCTGTCGGTCAGCGTCCCGATATCACGAAGCTCATCGATCCAATAGGCAAAAACAAGGATCTTCAGCTTTATGCACTCGACCAGATAAGGTTCGGCAAAACGCTTCCTCTGTACATCCTGATGGCCTATTCCGACTCAGGTAAAGTCCGTGATCTTACAGGATTGGTTACACCTGAGAGGGATCTGGAATGGACAGCCCCTCCCGGAAACTGGACACTCTATGCACTTTTCCAGGGCTGGCATGGCAAGATGGCCGAGAGAGCCGGTCCGGGCGGAGAAGGAGATGTTATTGATCATTTCTCAGGACAGGCAATAAAAAACTATCTCGCACATTTCGATACAATATTCAGGGATTACGATGTGAAATCCCTGCGCGGCTATTTCAATGATTCATACGAGGTTGATGATGCCTCCGGGCAGGCGAACTGGACAGGCGACATGCTTTATGAGTTTTATATAAGAAGAGGGTATGACCTTGCTGAGTACCTGCCGGCACTTTTCCAGAAAGATACACCTGATAAGAATGCGAGGGTCCTTTCCGATTATCGCCAGACTGTCTCCGACCTGATACTCGAGAAATTCACATCACACTGGACTGAATGGGCGCACAGGCAGGGAAAAACAACCCGCAACCAGGCCCATGGATCGCCTGGTAATATACTTGATCTGTATGCCGCAACTGATATCCCGGAAACCGAAGGAAGCGAGATCACGAAGCTGAAGTTTGCATCTTCGGCTGCAAACGTTACCGGCAAATATCTTGCCTCCTGCGAGGCAGCCACATGGCTCAATGAGCACTTCAGCTCCAATCTTGCAGATATCAGGAAAGCCGTTGACCTCTTTTTCATAGGAGGAATAAACCATGTCATCTATCATGGAACATGCTTCTCACCTCAGAACGAACCCTGGCCCGGATTCCTGTTCTATGCCGCAGTTGAGCTTACCCCGGTCAACCCATTATGGAACGATTTCGAAGCTCTCAACAAATATATTGGCCGCGTTCAGTCATTCCTTCAGAGCGGGATCGCCGACAATGACATACTCCTGTATTTACCGATCTTCGACAGGTATGCCGATCCTGGCAGTGGGATGCTTGAACATTTCGATGCAATAAGTCCGGCATATAACGGCTCTCCGTTTAAAACCGGAGCCGAGATAATGCTGGAAAAGGGTTATGCCTTTGATTATATCTCCGACCTCCAGCTAAAAAATTCAGTTGCCAGCGAAGGCCTTATCATGACAGAGGGAAACGTTTACAAAACACTTGTTTTGCCCGGATGCAAATACATACCCCTGGAGACATTCGCCCAGATCCTTAAGATGGCTAATGAAGGGGCTAAAATTATATTTTACGTAGATATGCCTGAAAATGTTGCAGGATTGGCAGGACTTGAAGCCAAGAATGCTGCATTCGAGAGGTTCAAAGCAGGGATAAGCTTCTCACCGACCAATAGTCCCGAGGTTGCCAAAGCCACCTATGGGAAAGGTTCGATTTACATCGGAAAGAACCTTGATCAGCTGCTCAACTTTGCCGGAATAAGAAGGGAACAGATGGCCGATAACGGGATCAGCTTCACGCGCCGTGAGAATAAAACAGGTAACAGCTATTTTATTCTGAACAGGGGAGAAAAAGATTTCGACGGATGGCTGCCTTTACATGTAAATGCCTCATCTGCAGCAATATTCAATCCAATGACGGAAAACTTCGGATTGGTAAAAGGCCGTCAGGGCAAAGAAGGGCAATATGAGATCTATGCAAGGCTCTTCCCCGGAGAATCACTTGTTATTTCAACTTATACTACCCCTGCACAGGGAACCTCTTATTATTTCTATGATCCACTTTCAGTGCAGAAGGAGATAACAGGTACCTGGAAAGCAGAGTTTATTGAGGGAGGGCCAACATTGCCGCCTTCAAAGGAAATAGATAAGCTGATCTCCTGGACCGATTTCGGAGGTGATGCTGTCAGGGATTTTTCGGGAACTGTAAAATATACCATCACTTTCAAACGGCCTTCAGGCAAAGCCGATGCCTGGTCTCTCAACCTGGGCAGAGTATGTGAAAGCGCAAGGGTAATCCTCAATGATAAAGAGGTTGGAGTGCTTATAGGTCCGGAATACAAAATAACACTCGATAAAAAGCAACTCAGGAAAAATAATACTCTTGAAATAAAGGTTTCGAACCTGATGGCCAACCGGATTGCCTGGATGGACCGTAACAATATTGAATGGAAGAAATTCTACAATATCAATATGCCGGCCCGGATGCGTCAGAACACGAAGGACGGCGTTTTCGATGCATCAGCCTGGCTGCCTCGTGAGTCGGGGCTCATCGGTCCGGTGACGATAACACCGATGAAGGTGGTTAAGTAGCTCAGGGCTTAAAGCGTAAAGCTTATAAATCCCCTCTAGGGAGGGGCTTGGGGTGGGTTATATATTTGCACTTCTTAATTATTCAATATAAATTTATATCAACTTTCACCGGAACGAGTATGTCTCAGATAAATGAAGATCTGATCAGAATGGTTTTTGAAGAGATGCTGAAGCATAAGGCTACGCTTTCAAAAATGGTTCTGGATGAGGATGAGGATGAAGAGATAAACGATTATCGCATACTCGCCGACCTTATTATCAAGAACTTCCCATGGCCCATTGGTGTTGAACTTCGGCGTCTTTTTTCAGGATCGATGCGTCAGCTCGACAGAATGCGCCTCGACCAGATCTTCAAGACCATAGAGCGCTCAATGCAGTTTCTCAGTTTTGTGATGCTGTCACAGCTCGTAAAGGAAAAAACTGAAGGACGCCTGACAATTCCCGAAAGCTTCAGCAAGGAATTCAGCAACAGGTTTTTTGTTCTCAGCATGGGTAGTTTCGCATGGATGATAAGAGGTATAGGAAATATTTTTGAAGATCATAAAACTGAATGGTTCATGCCTGAAATGGCTGATAGCTTCAACGGTAAATTCTATAACGCACTCGACTTCTGGATACCGGAACGCAATGAAATAGGGCATTACCAGATAAACCTTACACAGGAGGATATTGAAAAAAGGTGCGTCGAATATGAGGAAAAGCTGACATTCATTCTTCAGAAGATAGCTTTCCTGGCCCATTATAAGCTGGTGTCTGTCAAGGATATAAAGGTTATCAAATCGAAGGTCAGGAAAGCCTCTTTTCATCATGTTATCGACCTTCTGAACAGCTCTGATTCCGATTTCAAGGCAAAGGAACTGGATGAGCCTGCATACACTGAGAGCCATTCGGTGCTTCTCATGAAAACGATGAAATCGCTTGAGGAGTACCTGAATCTGTCGCCCCTGATAATCGATACAAGCACTGAGATACTTGACACCAAGGAAAAGTTCGATATCAAGAAAGATATTTTCATGTATTCTAAATTCCGAAACGACCAGCTTATGTACCTGGGGACTGAGGTCACAGAGAAATGCGACCTCCGGTCGCTGAAGAATTATGATGTTCTGCTGATGGAATTCAGGCAGCTGCTGTCTGCTGTTACCGGATCCGATCAGACTGACAGTTAATCTTTTCAACCCTTAATGATGCAAAAGAGCCCGTTCAAGTTTCTGGATAGTTTTACGAAGGATGATCGTGAGATCTT
>Ga0209450_10000294_pt1 | contig 26938 bp, 18 predicted proteins | sample FrelakmetLWP11LW_FD_187149 | JGI IMG/M metagenome (GOLD analysis project Ga0209450, IMG submission 187149) | Freshwater lake sediment microbial communities from the University of Notre Dame, USA, for methane emissions studies - LWP11 LW (SPAdes)... | ecosystem: Environmental > Aquatic >...
TTTGCTAACGCATGTGGTCCCTGCATCGGACAGTGGGACCGGGAGGGGGCCGACAAAAAAGAGGTCAACACCGTCGTCCATTCGTTCAACAGGAACTTTGCAAAGAGAACCGACGGCAATCCCAATACACACGCTTTCGTGGCCTCGCCCGAGATTGTAACAGCCCTTGCAATAGCTGGTGATCTTTCGTTCAATCCCATCACCGACTTTCTCACCAACATCAGGGGAGAAAAGGTGAAGCTGGCTGAGCCCTCGGGGTTCGATCTTCCGCCCAACGGATTTGTGAACATTGAGGACGGATTGCAGAAGCCTTCAGCAGACAAGAGCCGTGTTGCAGTTAGGATTGACCCTGCTTCAGACAGGCTTCAGGCTCTGGAGCCCTTCCCGGCCTGGGATGGCAAAGACTACAATGGTCTGCATCTTCTTATCAGGGTGCAAGGCAAGTGCACCACCGACCATATTTCAATGGCCGGATTCTGGCTCAAATACCGCGGGCATCTTGACAATATATCGAACAACTACATGATTGGCGCGGTTAATTCTTACAACGACCAGACAAACAGCATTCTGAACCAGGTTACCGGCAAGTACGAGCCGGTGCCGCAGGTGGCAAGATTCTACAAATCACAGGGGGCCGGTTCTGTCGTCGTGGGTGAGGAGAACTTCGGAGAAGGCTCTTCACGTGAGCATGCAGCAATGGAGCCGCGCTTTCTCAACGTCAAGGCAGTGCTCGTCAAGTCATTCGCAAGGATACATGAGACAAACCTCAAGAAGCAGGGACTGCTTGCCCTGACTTTCGCCGATAAGTCGGACTATGATAAGATACGTGAGTCGGACAGGATTGATATAGTCGGTCTTGGAGAGCTGACTTCCGGGAAGCAGGTGAAAATAACAATTGTTCATGCTGACGGCGGGAAGGAGACAATATTTGCGAACCACTCATACAACGAGGCACAGATAGGGTGGTTCAGGGCAGGAAGTGCACTGAACCTGATAAGGAACAAACATAAAATCTAGTATATGTCTGAAAAGATAAGAATTGCGAACGGCAAACTGATTGTCCCGGATAATCCGGTGGTTCCGTTTATCGAGGGAGACGGCACCGGGAGAGACATCTGGCGGGCTTCGGTGAGAATTTTTGACGCGGCAGTGGCGAAGGCCTATAGCGGGAAGAGAAAAGTTGCATGGAAAGAGGTTCTGGCAGGAGAGAAGTCATTTAACCTTACCGGAGACTGGCTTCCTGAAGAGACGCTGACAGCCTTCAGGGAGTACCTGGTTGGCATCAAGGGCCCCCTCACAACACCTGTCGGCGGAGGCATGAGGTCGCTGAACGTGGCGTTGCGGCAGTTGCTAGATCTTTACACCTGCTACAGGCCGGTGAGGTACTTCAGCGGCGTGCCCAGTCCGGTTAAAAAACCGGGAAATGTGAACATGCATATCTTCAGGGAGAATACCGAGGACATATATGCCGGCATCGAGTATATGAACGGCACAGCGGAGGCTGACAAGATTAAGAAATTCCTTTTGGGTGAGATGGGGGTTAAATCAATCAGGTTTCCTGAGACGGCCTCGATAGGCATCAAGCCTGTCTCAGTCGAGGGCTCCGAGAGACTAATAAGGCAGGCTATCATCTTTGCCATAAAGCGGAAGCTGCCTTCGGTGACACTGGTCCACAAGGGAAACATCATGAAATATACCGAGGGGGCATTCATGAAATGGGGATACGCCCTGGCCGAAAGGGAGTTCGGGAAAGATGTTTTCACATGGAACCAGCATAAGAAGATCACTGAAGAGAAAGGGGAGGCAGCCGCTGACGAAGCCCAGAGAAATGCAGTGCTGGCAGGTAAGGTGATAATAAAGGATGTGATAGCAGACGCGTTTCTCCAGCAGATACTTACCAGGCCTGCGGAATACTCGGTTATAGCCACGCTGAACCTCAACGGCGATTATATCTCCGATGCCCTTGCAGCCATTGTGGGAGGTATCGGCATTGCCCCCGGGGCAAACATCAACTATGAGACCGGTCATGCCATTTTCGAGGCAACACACGGAACCGCACCAAAGTATGCTGACCAGGATAAGGTCAACCCGGGCTCCGTTGTCCTTTCAGGTGCCCTTATGTTTGAATACATGGGTTGGGATGAGGCTGCACAGAAGATATATGAGGGTCTTGAAAAGACTATACAGAGCAAAAAGGTGACATATGATTTTCACCGCCTTACAGAGAATGCAACACTCCTTAAGACGTCGGAGTTTGCTGATGAAATAATCTCAAACATAAAAAACTGATAATAAAACAGGTATGACTATGAAAGAAGATAAAATCATATCAAAGCTGGAGCCGGCAGTAAGAAAATCGTGCGATATTGACAATACGTTATACGAGAAGCATGATGTCAAGCGCGGACTTCGCAATGCTGACGGTACGGGAGTACTTGTCGGACTGACCAATGTCGGACAGGTAATCGGATATAAAAAGGAGAATGACAAGGTCGTTGCCGTTCCGGGAAGATTATTATACAGGGGAATTGAGATTGAGGATATTGTTGCCGGGTTCCAGAAGGACCAGAGGCACGGATTTGACGAGACGGTATACCTCCTGCTGACAGGTAAGCTTCCGGATGCTGAGGAGCTGAAGGAGTTCTCGGCATATTTAGCCTCCATGCGCAGCCTTCCCGACCACTTCACAAAGGATATGATTCTGTCTATGAAGGGCAGGGATGTGCTTAATATTCTTGCACGCTCTGTACTGGGATTATACACCCTTGATGAACATCCCGACAGCATTGCTCTCGACAACATGATTAAGCAGTCGCTGAATCTTACAGCCAAGTTCCCGACCATAGTTGCATATTCATACCAGGCCCTCAGGCACCTTTACAAGGGCAAGACACTGTCAATAAGGCATCCTCAGCCTGAGCTGACAACAGCCGAGAACTTCCTCTACCTGATAAAGGGTGACTGCAACGGCTTCTCGAAGCTTGAAGCTGACCTTCTTGACCTGCTTCTTGTCCTTCATGCCGAGCACGGCGGAGGAAACAACTCTACTTTTACCATGCGGGTAACCAGTTCTTCGGAGACAGACATTTACTCTTCAGTCACTTCAGCCATCGGATCACTGAAGGGGCCGTTGCACGGAGGAGCGAACATCAGGGCTCTGGAGATGATGGAAAACATCAAGGCCAACGTAAAGAACTGGACTGATGAAGAGGAGGTAACACAATATCTTCTCAAGATTCTGAACAAGAAAGCGAACGACATGTCAGGCAAGATCTACGGCATCGGGCATGCTGTCTATACGATCTCTGACCCGAGAGCCTCGATACTCAAGACGAAGGCCAGGGAACTGGCAATAGAAAAAGGGCGTCTTGACGAGTTTGAACTGTATGCCCTCGTTGAAAGACTGACACCCGAGGTCTTCAGGGTCTTCAAGGGTGAGAAATCAACTAAGGTGGTATGCATCAATGTGGACTTTTATTCAGGATTCGTTTATTCGATGCTTGATATTTCCAAGGAGCTTTACACCCCGCTGTTTGCAATCGGAAGGGTGTCAGGATGGACTGCTCACCGCATCGAGGAGCTTACTTACTCTGCCAAGAGGATCATACGTCCGGCCTTCATGAATGTCTACGGACAGAGGGAATATATACCTTTGGCGGAACGTCATCACGATAATTAATTTAATAATATAATATCATGTCAGAACTGGTACATAAATGTATTGATAACGGCTTCAATCAGCTCCTTGACGGAAACCTGAAGGAGGCTGCCGAATGTTTCGAGAACAGCCACAGGGATCATCCTGACAACCTGCATATGATGCTTGAGCTTGCCAATATTTATTACATGCTCGGCGAGCTAACAAAGTCGATAACCTATTATGAGAAGGTGCTGGAGATAAGGCCTGACAGTCCTTACATTCTCTACAGGATGGGCACCGCAATGTACAGGGCCACCAATTTTACCGATGCGGTTCAGGTCTTCAACAGGATACTGACGTCGGGCAAATACCTGCCGATGACATATCTCTGGCTTGGATTGTGTTATTACCATCTTGGCAAGGAAGAGCAGAGTATCGCCTCATACAGAAAGCTGATTGAGCACTGTCCTGAGACGGTGATGGCGAGTTATTACATGGGCGTGGCACTGAAGTCGTCAGGAAGATATGATGAAGCCATTGTCCATTTCGAGAGGCTTCTGAACCAGAAGGATCAGCACGTCTCGGCGCTTTACCATCTTGGAAGGACCCACATGAAGAACTACAATTACGAGAAGGCCAAGGGTTATTTCAAGAGGGCGCTGGAGCTTGACCCGGAGAACAAGAACGCGGCAGAGATGATGGAATTCCTGACGGAGGACTGAAAGGGAGCATGACATATTAATTTATGAGCATTGAAACAGCAAATCATGCACAGGTTGTAAGAGTAACCTGGGTAGCTCATAAGGGTGCCGGGCATGATACCGGGGAAAATGCAGAAGCATTCATGAAGCAGTTGCTGCCTGCCGGTTCCTTTGTGATGAGTGACCGGGAACCGGATATCATACTCTTCATGAGTGGCGGTTCGGAAAGGAGAGCCATATCGCTGATGCAGCCGGGGCATCCGGTTATGTTACTCAGTATAAGAGGTAACAATGCCTATGCTGCCGCCACCGAAGTGATGGCATGGGCGGTGAACAACAACAGGGTTGCCATCCTGTCAGATGCCCTTGAAGCCTCGGAAGCAGGGTTGACAGAAAGGTGGAGGAGGACGGTCACTGTATGGCAGAGCCTCCGTGGGAAGAAAGCTGGTCTTATAGGGTCTGTATCAGAATGGCTTGTGGCATCTGATGTGCCGGCCGAAAGACTTCGCAGTCTGTTTGACGTTACCCTTGAAGAGATCCCATGGGATACTCTCCCCGATTACACTCATCAGGAGCCGGATGCTTCGCTGATGAGCCGGTTCAGAAATACTGACGTACCGGGTCTCGATGAGGCTTCAAGGATTCTTGCGCTCTTAAGACAGACAGTAATGAGGCGAAGCCTGAGTGCGATTGCGGTCGAATGTTTCAGCCTGGTGCAGCAGCGCAAGGTTACGGCATGCCTTGCCCTTGCCCAGCTCAATACTGAAGGGGTGGTTGCGACATGCGAAGGAGACCTTGCCTCGATGGCCGGTATGATGATGATGAGAGCGGTAACAGGACACGTACCCTGGATGGCCAATACCACAGCCATAACAGGCAACAGGCTACTTCTGTCACATTGCACGGCAGGGTTTGATCTTGTAAGCGATATAAGGCTTGTGACGCATTATGAAACTGACCTCTCACTGGCAGTTAAAGGGGATGTCACAGCCTCTGACGTAACACTCTTCAGGCTCTCAGGTTCCCTCGACAGAGCCTTCGTCGCGGAGGGGAGGGTGGTAAGCCATCCTGCCAATGCCAATGCCTGCCGCACCCAGGTGGAGATTGAATTATCGTCACAATCACTGGGATCACTTCGAAACAATCCTCTTGGAAACCATCTTTTAATGGCACCCGGACACTATTCCGAACTTGTACGTCTGGCTTGCAGTTACAAGGGCATAATTACCATTTAGGCCCCGGGTTTCATGATTACCCCGGTCTTTTTCCTGCCGTCGATCTTAATGGTCATCGGGGCAGCAAATCTCACATGCTTCAGATATGTGTCCTCAAAGACAGGTTCGGTAGCCGAAAGAAATCCCAGATCAATAAAACCGTCGTCAATAAACGGGTTAATGGTAAAATACCCTACTCTGAAGGCGGTAAGGTTCTGGAAAAAGTGCGTTCCCTGGCTGGGGTCGACACGGTAATTCTCCAGGCCTGATTCAATTATGACGCGGGCAGCAGAGATTTGTTGCCACTTGATCGGTATCCCCAGCCACGGGTCGCTGGACCCCCATCTGCCGGGCCCTATGAGAACGTAATTCCTCCCATCCTTCAGAAAGCCATCATTTATTTCGTTGAGTTTTGTGGCAACGTCCAGGTTTTTCGAGGCATCAAAGTTTTCAGGCTTGACATAGATCAGATCACAGATACCGCTTATGGTTCCGTTTCCCAGTGCTGAATTGGAGAATATGATTGTTTTTTCGTGCGGTATTTCTTCAAGCTTGAATTTTATTGTTTCGGTGTTTTCAACTATTGGTCTGATCTGTAGAAGATTAAAGAGAATTGGCCTCTTTTTGTCCGGGTCAATATTGACGGCAAATTCTATCTCAACCGCATTGTTCATCTGTTGCTGGCCGATTCTGAGGATAGTCTTCAGAATATCTGCCAGGGGGAACAGGTCATATTTAAGTATATTGGAGAATGTAATCACCCTTTTTCCTCCGTCAAGGGGACCGTCTCTTATAATATCGTCCTGGTAATCATAGGTGGAGGCAACAAATTTAAGTGAACCATCTTTTTCCGCATCACTTATTTTCAGTCTGAGAAGGTTAACCGTATCATCAGTGCTCGGTACAAAGCTCGCCGGATTAAGGTCCAGGGCATAAAACTCCTGCTGAGTCTCACGCAACGCCATTTTGGTGTCTGACAGTTGCAGGACTTTCCGTGGGTATGCGGGTGAAAATCTGAGTGAGTTCCCTCCGTCAACAATATATTTTCCCAGGCCGAAGGCCAGGCTGACAAACCCGTCTTCTGATTTTTCAGGTTCGATGGGATAAAAGTTAATTGACCTGGCCACTCCTGAGATTGTCGGATAAAAACGGTTTTCGTATTGCTGTCCGCAGACCTCCTGAAGAACTACACCCATTTTTTCTTCTTCTATCAGGTTTCCTGTAGCTTTCATATAGTCTTTGCTGTCTTTGAAAAATACAGATGCAAAGACACTTTTTATCCCCACACTCAGCAGCTCAAGCATCACCACCTCGTCTTCAGCTTTTGGGATCATATAGGTTGAGTATATGCCTGCAAAGGGCTGAAAATGAGAATCTTCTAGAAGGCTTGACGACCTTATCGCAACCGGACCGTTGATGATGGATATGAAGACATACAAATCCTTATGAATTCTTATAGGCAGCCTGGCCTTCACAAAGGCATCAAGTATCTCCTTATCACTCAGATTTGAAAAGCCAATGTCATGAAGATTGTTTTGAGAAATGAATTCATCAAACACATCTGTGCTTAAAACAACTGTCCGGGGTATTGATACTATTATGTCTTCAAAGCTTTCAAAATATTGGTTTTGTTTAATCAGATAATCGAGAAATGCCAGTCCGCGTGCCTTACCTCCTATTGATCCCTCTCCTATCTTTGTAAATGTGAGGTATTCATCAAAATGTTCACGGTAGAACTCAGCTATGACTCCATGCCCCTTGTTCTGTCTGAAATTGGCAATGGAATCAAAAATAAAACGACGTGCCTGATCGATACTGGGAAAATCATCGAGGCTTATCTCTTTCAAGAATTCGGCAAGTGTAAATAAGGAACGGGCATATAGCCATTTGGACAGGTGATTCCTTGATAAATGGTATCGCAGCGATTCATCCGGAATTTCGAACAGCTTTCGCTGAAAACTCTGCAGGTCTGTTACCCGGGCGATTTCGAGTCCTGTTGACGGATCTGTAAAAATGAAATCGCCGAAATAGAAATATTTTTTAAGGAGTGCGTCGAGTTCCAGTGGATAGGACCTGGAATTATTATACAGAAATCCGTTTCCGTATTCTTCTGTATACTTTTCATTTGCAGCGTCAGCAGACTGAATTAATATTGGAATGGCCGGATCATAATCCTTTATCTGTCTGAAGAAGTCTTCAATGATCCCTTTCCCGTCAGTGCCGTCGGGTTTATAGTCTACGTCCGTGATAACACCCAGCAGCTGTGATTTATGTTTTTCGAACAGGGTACGCGCATCTGCATAGTTGTTGACAAGGAGGATCTTTGGTCTTCCCTTCATCTGCATCATTTTCTGATGCTCGTTGAGACCCTCAGTCATATAAGCGCGTGACTGGTCAAGAATTATTTTGTAGAGGTGGCGCAAATGAATGGAAGCCATTCTGATTGAGTTCTCAACCATCAGAATGGATTGTACTCCTTCATATTTACTGTCTTCTTCAACATTTAATCTGTCCTCAATCAGGTTAATGATCGGAAGAAATATGTTTGTGCTTCCCAGCCAGCTGAACACATAATCGACGCCAGATAGATCCTCATTCTTTATTCTGTTGCAGAACTCCAGTGAGTCAGGAGCAAGAATTACAATGGGTTTTTCGGGGTATGATGTTTTAATATTCAATGAAAGTTCAAAAGGATCCACATCACTGATGCTCAACATATTTATTATCAGATCGATCGGCCTTTGCTTCAGTACTCCCATTGCTTTTTCAGCTGAAGTAACATGAATGAACTGAGGAGGATAGCGCAAATTGAATGATACATAATCATTGAATACCTTCTCGTCAATTTTCCCGTCCTCCTCCAGTATGAAAGCATCATATTTGCTGCAGATCAATAAGACGTACCGGATTCTCTTTTGCATTAAGAGCTCAAATGAAGTTTCTCTGAAGATATTTTTCCTGAGCTTGTCCATTGAATTTCCTTAATAAAGAAGAGATCTTAGCATTCAAATGCTGAAAGTATCGATAGAAATAGAGTGCCTGTTTCTTGTCCGGCTCAGTTCATTTATTAACTGATTTTAAAGTGACAGTTTGAGAACTGTTTATGCTGACACCGCGACAAAAAACAGGCACTTATGGCAGTTTACACTATTCCCTGTGCCAGCATGGCTTCGGCCACCTTCACAAATCCGCCAATATTGGCTCCGTCAACATAGTTTATATATCCGTCTTTTCCTTTTCCGTATTTCACGCATGTTGAGTGGATATCCTTCATGATCTGATGCAGACGGCTGTCAACTTCCTGCCTGGTCCATGACAGACGCATTGAGTTCTGGCTCATCTCCAGGCCTGAGGTGGAAACGCCGCCGGCATTTGCAGCTTTACCGGGGCCATAGAGAATCTTGCTTTTAAGGAAGACATCTATAGCATCAGGAGTAGAAGGCATATTTGCACCTTCCGATACAACGAAACAGCCATTCTTGATCAGCAGAGCTGCGTCAGCGCCCGAAATTTCGTTCTGGGTAGCTGAGGGGAGGGCTACCTGGCAGGGGACTTCCCATGGGGTTGATTTTCCTTCAACGTAGGTACATTTGTATTTATCCGCATATTCCTTGATCCTTCCTCTCTTTACGTTTTTCAGGTTCATTACAAACGCGAGTTTTTCCTCATTGATGCCATCAGGATCATGAATATAACCGCTGGAGTCGGACAGTGTTACAACTTTTGCGCCCATCTGTATTGCCTTCTGGGTGGCATACTGTGCAACATTGCCTGAGCCGGAGACGGTGCAGATCTTATTCTTCAGGCTGTCGCCCCTTGTATTGAGCATCTCCTCGGCAAAATAGACCTGTCCGTAACCTGTTGCCTCAGGTCTGATAAGGCTGCCTCCCCATTCGAGCCCTTTGCCGGTAAGGACTCCCGTGAATTCATTTCTGAGTCTTTTGTACTGACCAAACATAAAACCAATCTCTCTGCCTCCAACACCTATATCTCCTGCAGGAACATCAGTGTCTGCACCGATATGCCTGCTTAGTTCACTCATAAATGACTGACAGAAGCGCATGACCTCATTGTCAGTTTTTTCTTTGGGATCGAAATCTGAACCTCCCTTACCGCCACCCATCGGAAGGGTGGTTAAGCTGTTTTTGAAAACCTGCTCAAATGCAAGAAACTTCAGGATACTTAAATTCACAGTGGGATGAAAGCGTAAGCCTCCCTTGTAAGGTCCGATGGCACTGTTCATTTCTATCCTGTACCCCCTGTTGATCTGAATTTCCCCTTTATCGTCCACCCAGGGTACTCTGAAAATAATTATCCTTTCAGGCTCTGCGATCCTTTCCAGGATTTTCGCATGCCGGTACTTCGGGTGCTCCTCAATGAATGGCATTATTGACTCAGTTACTTCTTTTACCGCCTGGTGAAATTCAACCTCCCCTGGGTTTTTGGCGATAATTTTCTTCATGAATTCTTCAACTAGATTAGACATAGCTATTGGTTTTTAAGAGTTTATAAGATGACAACAAACAAATATAAATAATAAAATTCCTATTAATTCCAAGTTGGCAACAAAAAATAATCGGGTTATTTTTTTAACTTTCATAACAAATTTCCTGTGAAAAACAGCAGACCACTTTTTATTAAGTAAAGCGAACCGACCCGAAGGACAAATGGAAAATGTATCGCATTTGCAGAAGGAAATGCAGAAACTCCTGGCAGAAAAAATCCAGAGCCAGAAAGGGTTGTCTCTTATTTACGTCATTAACAAAATAATCAATAAGAAAAATCCGGTTGAAGATACTTTGCTTGAAATAGTGAAGGAAATCCCAAAGGCATGGCAATTCTCAGAATATGCTTATGCCCGCATAAAATATGACGGCCGGGAATACCGGCATGAGGACTTTAAAGAGACGCGATGGATACAGAAGCAGATCTTTGAGACTTTCGATAATAAATGGGGAGCAATAGATGTCTTTTATGTTAAACAGTTCCCGAAGGCGGATGAAGGCCCTTTTCTGGCTGAAGAGAGACAGCTGCTTGAGAACATTGCCACGATTATCTGCAACTATTTAAACTCACAGCATGCAATCAGGCAATCTGATGTCATTGAAGAAGATTCCGAAACAAAGCTGGAATACTCCCGCCTTCTCAGTGAAGAGAAAAACATCGAGGAGACTCTTCAGCAGATCTGCAGGAATATGCCAAAGTCATGGAACTATCCTGAATATGCGGTTGCCAGGATTGTCTACGACAACAGGGAATATCTGAGTTCCGATAAGAATTTTGCAGAGAACGAATGGAGCATAAAGGAAGAATTTACAACTATTGACAACAAAACCGGTACGATTGAATTATTTTATCTTAAAGGATTTCCGCTTGGAGACAAGGACTTCAATCCGAAAAATGAGGAGGAGCTGCTCGCCAACCTGGCCAATTTGATTACAGGTTTTCTGAACATTATTAAGGGAAACGTACTGGAACTCCCGGCCGAAAAGGAAGACACGAGGAGCAGTGACAGGAAGGAGTATAACAGGATCTTTACCAGCGTAAATGAGATTTCGAAGATACTCCGGAACGGGTTGTCAATAGAGGCCACCCTGGGCAAGATCCTGGAAGTTATTCCGAAGGCATTCAGGGATCCTGACAACACAGGCTGCCGTATCAGGTATGACGACAGGGAGTTTTCCTCGGAAGGGCTGGTGGAAGGTCAGCTGAGTATAAAGGTGTTCTTCAAAACCATCTCATCAAAGAGGGGGTCAATACAAGTTTATTATTCAGGGACGTATTTAGCAGCAAATGAAGAACCGTTCACTAATGAAGAGAAACAATTTGTTGAAACACTTGCCCTGCTAATATCCGGCTTTATAAACGTGATATACGGCCTTGATAAAGCTATCGCTACTGAGAAGGGCTTGAGGAAGATAATGTACGAAAAGACCGAGCGAATCAAGGAGTTGTCGTGCATAAATCAAACCACTTCAATACTTCAGTCTGAAAAGTCTGTTGAAAATGCATTGAAGCAGATTGTTTACATAATGCCTGATGCGTGGCAGTATCCTCAGCATACAGTTGCCCGCATAAGCTATGACGGGGAAGAGTACCTCTCTCCCAGCTTTACAGCAACAAAATGGAGGCAAAGACAGCCCTTTCTTACCATAGACGATAAAATTGGTGAAGTTGAGGTTTTCTATACCAGGGAGTTTCCTGACATGGACGAAGGGCCGTTTATGAAGGAAGAGAGAGATCTGATTAACAATATATCAACCTTGATATGCAACTACCTGAACACCTTGCAAGGCGAAGTTGCCATCAGGAAGTACAGGGTAGATGAGGAACTCAAACAAAAATTCGAGGCGGCTAAAGATTTCCTTCAGAACAAGCGAAAACTGCTTCAGAACTTCCTCGAAAAAAACAACTATGATCGTGACATCTTTCATGACCTGATGAAATTCAAGGTCAAGGAGATACTGATCATATCAAATCTCTATGATGCTTACAGCCTGGAACGCGAAGGCAAATTCTCAGATTACATCCTGGGGGTCTATTACCAGCTGAATTTAACTACAATTCCCAGAATTACAGGAGTTTCATCCTATGAGGAATCACTTGAAAAGTTATACTTAAAGCATTACGACCTGATAATTATAATGGTAGGCGTTGATAAGAAAGCGCCGATGGAAGTTGCACAGAAACTGAAGTCACTGTACAAGTACATCCCCATATATCTTCTGTTGAATAACAACCAGTACATTGAATTCTTTCAGAGTGAGCAGAAAAAGACCAACCTTATCGACAATGTTTTTGTATGGAACGGCGATTCGAGAATCTTTTTTGCAATGGTCAAGCAGCTTGAAGATTATGTTAATGTTGAGAACGACACAAAAATAGGGTACAGCCGTATAATATTGCTTGTTGAAGATTCGGCAAAGTATTATTCCCGCTACATCCCGCTGCTTTATCACTGCGTGATGGAGCAGACCAGGCGTATAATAGAGGATGTAAGCACCATGGACGAATTATACAAAGTGCTTCGCCTGAGGGTACGTCCGAAGATACTTATGGCCTCAACTTACGAAGAAGCAGTAGGCATTTTCAATAAATACAAGGAATTCCTCCTTTGCCTGATCACTGATGTAAAGTTCCAGAAAGAGGGAATATTCGAAGAGAATGCAGGATTTGAACTGGTAAGTTATATAAAGAGTGAGATCCCTGACCTTCCCACTATAATACAGTCTTCAGACATGGAGAATGAGAAGATGGCCGGGGAACTGAATTGCGTATTTATTTACAAGGATTCGGATACCCTGGCCCAGGACATCAGGAACTTCATTAGCTACAATCTTGGATTCGGTGATTTCATCTACAAGGATGAAAAAGGAGGGACCATTGGCATTGCCAAGAATATGAATGAGTTTGAGGAACAGCTTCAGTCCATTCCGACAGAAACGCTGCTTTATCATGCGAAAAAGAATCATTTTTCATTATGGCTTACTGCCCGGGGTGAAATTCAGCTCGCCAGGGAAATAGCCCCCAAAAAAATAAGCGATTTCAGGAATGCAGAGGGCCTGAGGGATTACCTGGTAGACATCGTAAAAAAACTCAAATATGAAAAGAACAAAGGCAAAATAGTTGAGTTTGACGAGACCCTGATAATGGAAGAGAGCAATATAATTCAACTGTCTCCCGGAGCTCTTGGTGGAAAGGGGAGAGGGCTGTCATTTATTCACACCCTGATCTATAACTTTGATCTTTCAAATTACGTACACGGGATCAACCTCAAAGCGCCCAGGACATTTATAATAGGAACACAGGAGTTTGAGGATTTTCTGGATAACAACAGGTTAAGAGAAAAGATTATTTCTGAAACCAGTTACGAAACCATAAAACGACTCTTTACCAGGGGGAAGCTCTCTGCTGCCCTGGAGAAAAAACTAAGGATAATTCTCGGACGGATCACAAAACCATTGGCCGTAAGATCGTCAGGGCTGTTTGAAGATTCGCTGATGCAGCCTTTTGCCGGTATTTTTGAGACTTATCTGCTTCCAAACATAAATGAAGATATCGAAATCCGGCTCCAGCAATTGATGGATGCTGTCAAACTGGTGTATGCATCTATTTATTCTGATACTGCACGCAGCTATATAAGTGCCATCAGTTACAAGATTGAGGAAGAAAAGATGGCAGTAATAATCCAGGAGGTTGTGGGCGAACAATTTGAAAATACTTATTATCCTCATATAAGCGGGGTTAGCCAGTCTTACAACTATTACCCGTACGGGTATATGCAGCCTGAAGACGGATTTGCAGTTCTTGCGGTAGGATTAGGCACCTATGTGGTTGAGGGTGAAAAGGCCTTCAGATTTTCACCGAAATATCCGAACCTGGAAAACAATTCTCCAAAAGATCAGTTCCTGAATTCACAGGTTGAGCTCCTGGCTATTGATCTCGAAAAGAAGGAGTTTAATCTTCTTGAGGGCGATACGGTCGGGTTGGTGCGCTTAAGCGTTGATGATGCAGAACGTCATGGTGTTATTAATCACTGTGCATCAGTTTATTCTGCTGAGAATAAAACCATATACCCGGGAATTGACAAGCCCGGACCGAGAGTCATAAATTTTGCTGATATTCTGAAATATGGCTATATACCACTGGCTGACTCGCTGGTTGAGATACTTGATATTGTCAAGGAAGCACTTGGCACACCGGTAGAGATCGAGTTCGCCATAGATCTGAAAAAGGACAGTGATTATAAGGCATCATTTTACCTGTTGCAGATCAAGCCAATCATAGGGGCATCGGTCGACTATGATGTCAATGTGGATGAGATTGATAAATCGCATATTCTGCTGTTCACTGAGAAGAGTATGGGAAATGGAATGATTAACAATATCCGGGATGTGATTTATGTTGACAGGGATAGGTTTGATAAATCCAAAACCATTGAGATTGCTGCAGAGATAGATGAGTTCAATGACGAAATGATCAGAGATAACCGGCAGTACATACTGCTTGGCCCGGGAAGGTGGGGTACACGCGACAGGTGGATCGGGATTCCTGTTACGTGGCCTCAGATCTGCAATGCAAAAATAATCATCGAGACAGGCCTGGAGGATTTCCCGCTAGATGCCTCGTCCGGGTCGCACTTCTTTCACAACGTTACCTCAATGAATGTAGGCTATTTCTCGATTCAGCATAATCATCATAATTCAATTCTGAACTGGGACATCTTGAAAAAGCAAAAAGTCATTAAACAGGGGGAATATGTTACCCACATACAATTCGAGAATAATCTGACTGTGAAGATGGATGGGAAGAAAAGACTGTCTGTAATAACATGGGAGTGAACTGACAAACTTGTTAAAGGAATAAGTGTAGTAAATCATACGATGAGATGATATATCCGGGCCTTGTTTTTACAGTTTGCATGAGTTTATTCAGCTGCGCTGATTCAGCTGAAAAGAATCCTCCTCCTGCAGATGCAAAGAGTATTAAAGCAACAGGATATAATCTTTCCGATCCTGACAGGACAATAAAACTTCCCCCGGTACTTCATGAGGTATCTGGTATTGCTTTAATTGATTCAACATCGGTGGCCTGTGTACAGGATGAAAACGGCGTTGTCTTTATTATTGATTTGAAGAAGGGTGAAATTGACAATCAGTTCTTTTTTCATTCTCCGGGAGACTATGAAGATATAACACGTGCCGGCAACACACTATACGTCCTGCGCAGCGACGGCTTACTGTTCCGGGTAATGCAAAACGGATCTCCCGGTTCGCTGAAGAAAAGTTTCTCTTCCGGAGTCCCGGTCAATGAATATGAAGGGCTTTGCTATGACAGCAGGAACAACAGACTCCTGATCATGCCCAAACATAAACACGGAAAGGACTTTGAAAATGAAGGAAGACACCCGGTATATGGAATTGACCCGGGCACGGAGACTCCTCTCAGACAGCCTGTATTCGGCATAAGTATTAATGAAATAAATAAATTTGCTACCGAGAATAACATCAAGATATCCGGAGATGACTCCAAAATCAAATTCAAACCCTCTGCAATAGGGATACACCCTCTGACGAATGAATTTTACGTATTATCCGCAGTTGCGCGAATGCTGTTTATTTTTGACATGAACGGGACGATAGTGCATATAGAAAAACTCGATAAGGACATTTTCAATATGCCTGAAGGGATTTCGTTCTTCAGGAACGGGGACATGCTGATATCAAATGAAGGACAGAAAAATCCTCCGACGATATTAATCTTCAATTTTAGACAACAATGAAAGCTCTGACAGAATTAACATCGCGGCGGGCAATTCTGCTCCGTTTTATTAGCCTGACTCTTCTTTCGGTACTGTCAATTCTTCCATCATACAGTCAGCCTGATACAACCGAAGTTAAGCATAAGGAACAGAAGCCCCCGGCGAGATATATCTCTCTTTTTGACAGTGATGAAATCCTTAAGATCTCACTGTGCCTCGATCTTGCTACCTTCCTGAAGAAAACAGACAAAACTCAGACTTTTGACGGTGAATTGACCTTCCATTTCAGTGAAACGGACAGTGTTGACAGAAATGTTATTGTTAAATACAGGGGTATGTCGCGTTTTGAGAGATGCAAATTTCCCCCGGTGAGGATCTCCTTCAAGAAGCCGTTGTACGAGGGCCCCGATTCAGGGAAGATAAAGAGCATTAAGCTGGTTAATCCATGCCAGCAGGGATTTGCCTTTGAGCAGTATGTCATCAGAGAATGGCTGGTCTACCGGCTTTATAACGTTCTTACCGATACCGGTTTCCGGGTCAGGCTGCTGAAAGTTGATCTTATCGATTCTGAAAATAAAAGAAAGCCTATCGAACAGTATGGAATATTCATTGAACCTGAAGATCTTCTGGCAGAGCGGGAGAATATTCTCGAGGTAAAAACCAGGGGTTTGTCACAGAGACACATGTATCCTGCAATGATTGACCGGGTTGCGATCTTCAATTACATGGTCTCCAACTGGGACTGGTCTGTACCGGGTCAGCATAATGTATCTGTATTTACATCACCTGATCCTGCCCAGGGAGGATCAGGCATACCTGTCCCATTCGATTTTGATCTTACCGGTGTCGTAAATGCCGAATACGCGATCCCTCCACCCGATTTGGGAATAGAGAGCAACCGTGACCGGATGTTTACCGGCATCTGCCGCACCAGGGAGGAATACCGTGCCGCATTAATGGATTTTCTTGCCCTGAAGGAGGAATTCTATGCCGTGGTCAATAGTTGCCAGTACCTGAGCAACCCGGCGAAAAGAGATATCACAGGTTTCCTTGATCAGTTTTTTGATCAGCTTGAAAAAGAAAAAAGCCTGGATAACCTGATCGACCTCTTCCTTGATAACTGCAAGAAGCTTTAACGCCTAAGGCTCATAGTAGATTTCAAGCCTGGCAACCTTATCAGTGTAGTTTACGCTGATGATTTTGACTTTTTTGACATTGAGCCCGGTGATAGCGGCAACATTGTCAATAAGCTCCTGCTTACGTTCAGGCTTCAGCATCTCCATGTCATTGAATGTGATAGGATGTGACTTGTACTTTTCTTTCCTTTCGAGCAGATACTCAAGGGTGAACGCAGAGGCAATGATTATGAGGTTGAAGATCAGGATCCCGAGAAAGGGGAATTCCCCCTGAAAATCAAGAGAGTTTATTGCAGAGATGGCAATCACGGCAAAAAGATATGACATATTCTTTACATCGAAGCTTATTGTTCTGAGATTCAGGATGGTGAAGATCGCGAACAGACCAATAGCCATCTGAAACTGCATGGAGACTATCCTCAGCATTGCACCTATGAAAAAGATTACAATTCCCATCAGGAAGTACCCGAACAGGTAATCGGTTTTTCTGGAATACCTGTAATAGACAACACGTAACAGAAGGAACAGAAAAAACAGGTTCATTCCAAACCGTTCAATTATTGCCCAGAATTCAGGGTTATTCAAACTAAAAGAATTGGCATTCATATCTTCTGTATTTTAGTTAAAAATCTTTACAGCTGTTTAAAAATACTTCCAGTATCCTTTGTCGCCCTGAGCATAGTTCGTAGAATTCGTCCAGGTAGTAAATAATGTCCCTTTTCTGTTTTTCATTCAAATATGGGAATTCGTTTATTAACCTGTAAAATTCATCTTTTTTTTCGAGGAATTGTTCAAGGCCTTGGCTATAATCTTCCCTGCTCCGGCATACTCCGAGAAAAATACGTTCGCGGACAGTTGTGGTTCCTGTGATCTTATCATCAGGAATGGCATAGGATGCGTTGACAAGGCCGGTCCAGTCAAAATCATAGGGGACAGCTACTGCGAGATTGAGATTGTCAAAGGTCAATGGCCTTATTACTTTGATGTTATGTCTGTTCGGGACAGCCCAGTCATAGTTTCCGACCATATAATTGAAGATGGCTACCCGATCCATGACTCCCGGATAAATACTTTTCTGGGTCACTCCACGCGAAACGACCTCCACGGAATTTGTCCTGGCATTCAGCATTTTCAGCGGTTCAATAAGAAACCCGTACTGGGTAACCGGTTTTCTCCTGTTCTCAGAATCAATATAATTGATGTTAAGCAGCCTGACCCTGAAGCTGGTGTCTGTCATAACACTGTACATCTTGTAGATCAGATACTCAATAAGAACATATTTTGCACTTTCGCTCGTTGAAGTGCATTGGGGCACCAGTTTAATCTTACCCATACTGTCCAGGTCTGAATATCCGAAATCCGCATTACTAAAGTTCAGTTCCAGCGGCGCGTAAAAGCACCACATGTTGCGGAACACCCCCCTGGTTCTGATCCTGATGTCCCTGGTAATTGAGTCTGTCATTCCGGTATGAAAGGTTATCTTGCCTTTCAGGTACTCTTCCTTGGGCTTGGTCTTTATGTAGGTGGTAAGATCGAATTGCAGCGTAATATCAAGTATTGTATCATCTTCAAAGAGCCTGAAGCTTTTAATACTCGAGTCCGGAGGTGCAGGTTGAAACGCGGCATAACTGTTCTGACAACAAACAGCCAGAGTCAGAAAAACTGTTAAATAAATCCGGGCTGGAATCCTGTATTTCATGTGCGTTTATGACCAGAAATATGTCAGGCCTGGCTCCTTGCTCTTCTTTTTTCTGAAGTAAATATATGAAATGTTGTGAAGACAATCAGTACCGGGAGACAGGCAGGATATTGATTTTCCGGCTCAGTTGGCTGATCCGCCGCAAAAAAGAGACATAAACTTTTTAAGCAATGAACTGTTGTTATCTTTGCCGCAACAATATTAAATGTACAATTCATTAAAATAGTGAGACGGGCGGATGGATATCCGTCAAAAATTTATTAAAACCACAAAAAGAACATTATGAAATTGAAAAGAACCACATTGCTTATTGGTTTGGCGACCCTGATAATTGCAGGATTTCAGGCCTGTAACCAGACACCGGCGAAGAAAAGCACGGAAACCAGAGTTGCTTATTACCGAAACCTGCTCTTCAGCGAGACCCCATGGGATCTTGAGAGGGGAACACGTGAGCTGACCCCTGCACAGGCTAAGCATATCAACAGTTATAAGTTCAGCTATGACGATAACGGCCGGCTGGCTTCAGTTGAATTCGTCAGAGGTGATGAACTGCTCTCGTACGGCTCAATGTCGGGGGCAGCAAAAATAACCTACGAATATATTGATGCCAAACAGATCAAGCGGTTTTTTGATGAGAACAACCAGCAGATAGAATCAGGTGGGGTCTTTACACATGAGTATACACTTAATGAAAAAGGGGTCCGGACAGGTCTTAAATTCTTCGACAAAGACGGTAACCCTGTCGAGAACAGGAATAAGATCCATTCATGGGTATGGGCCATTCTCGAGGACGGAATGGTGCAGGAAAAAAGATACAATCTTGCAAACGAAGAGACTATTATGAATGAGAACTGCCCGTTCTACGAACTGCGGTTCACATATAATGACAAAGGCTATGTAACCAGGATGGCCAACTATATGGAAGATGTTCTGTATAACTGTACGGCTGAAAACTGCGGAGATATAGGTGTTTCCTATTTTCTGTTTGAACCGAACGAATCTGGCGATCTCCTGAGGTTTGAAGTGTTTAATGTCACCGGGCAGAGGTCAAACCTGTACTCCGGCTGGTCGAGGAGAGAGAGTAAATATGACGAGAACGGATATGTGCTCGAAACAGCCGTCTTTGACCAGGATAATGAATATGTAGGAGGGAAGAGGGTGCCTGTGACACAGTATACGTATGACAAGCACGGAGCATTGGTTGAGGCAAGAAACATGGACAAGGACAGGAACATCATCAATCATCCTGAAAGCGGTGTGGCCATTACTGAATACAAATACGATGAGAAGGGTAACCGCACTGAAACGGTCAGATATGACAAGGACAGGGTTGCCGTTGTCCAATAACAGAAACTTCAGAAGAGACCATGCGCCACAAGTTAACTTTGTTCGCCCTTCTCTTTTCTCTACTTGCAGCTTTTACCGTGAGTTGCAAAGGGAAGAAAAGCGATAAGAAGCCGGAAACCGTTAAGGAGGCAGCCTCAGCTCCGGTCATCGGGAATGAGACCATGCTCCTGCTCAACGACCTTGAAGAGAACGGTGATTATGTAAACAGTCAGTATTTTCCAAGTCTTATTAAAGCCTCCATTGTAAATGAGGAACTTGGAGGTAAGAATCTGGTACTTGATCTGCGATCACCGGAGCTGTTTGACCGTGGTCATATTAAAGGAGCAGTGAATAAGCAGTTCAGCGAGCTTCCGGAATATTTTCAATCAGGGATAAAGCCTTTTGAGTTTGACAAAATCATACTTGTATGCGAAGACGGGCAGGTTTCAAGCTATACCACAGCCCTGCTCAGGATGATGGGATACGGCAATGTTTTTACAATGCGATGGGGTATGGGCGGTTGGAATAAAGCCTATGCAGAAGAGAGCTGGATGAAGGGTTTGTCAGGAAAGTACGAAGACCGTCTGGAAATTGTCACCAATGACATACCGGTGGCACAGGGGATGCCGGAGATCATTACCGGCCTTGCAACAGGAAAGGAGATCGGAGACGAGCGATTCAGACAGCTCTTCGTGGAGGGGACGGCATCTGTCCTTATCTCGGCAGATGATGTATTCAGCGATCCTGCGAAGTATTTCGTGATCAACCTTGAGCGAAAGGACAAGTATGACGCCGGTCATATACCCGGAGCTGTCAGATACAAACCTGAGGAGACACTGGGGTTCGCTGACGTGATGGCTACCATCCCGTATGACAAAACTGTGGTGATCTATTGCGGCACCGGGCATAACTCGGCCTTTGCAACCGCATTCCTGAGGCTGTTTGGCTATGACGCAAGAACACTGAAATACGGGAACAACTGCTTCATGTATGATAAGATGGTGAAGGAAAAAAGTACGTTGTCGTGGCTGCCCTTCACCCTTGAGGAATCAAACGATTTCCCGGTGGTTAAATAATTTCGGGTTTTACCTGGCTTGAAATTCCGGTCTGACAACAGTTCAGGCCGGAATTTTATTTTTCGTACACCTGGTTCTCTTCGTCATGCAGGATATATATATTTTGCATTCCCATCTCACTCAGCACCATCCAGACCCTCGCAGATACCGAGCTGTCATCGGAAAACAGGATTACCGAACCCTTGTTCTTTCGGATAACAGAGAGGTTCCCTTTTTCAAGTATCGATTCAGGATTCACCGTCATTGTCTTGTCCTTAAGCTGGTCAGTTACTGTGGCCTGATTCCCAAGGCTGATCAGAAGTATTTCACCGTGCAGGGCAGATATATGCTCTTCGGTAATGATGTTTGCACCGGTTACGGAGGGTCCGGCCCATCGGGCAGCATCATATCTGAAATCATGCCGGCTGAATGAACGGAACAGCACAAATAAAACCACTATCAAAAATATTGTCACGACAAGCCAGTACTGTTTCAGGGATTTCATAGGTCTCTGTGTTATTTTATTATCTCTATTCGCATCCGCCGTCAAGCTTTTTGGCAGAGAATTTTCTTGACTCCAGGAACTTCGATTTCAGGCTGTCGGGGAGGCTGTTAAGTTCGGTAAACATCTCTCCGGCACGCCTTCTAGTCTCGAACAGGGCGTTTTCCCGTGCTGTTATCCTGTTACCCGTGAACCTTGTCTGCATGATTGTCCTTTCCCATTCTGCAATACCGCCCTCCATGACATAACTGTTACCGTATCCTAATCCTCTTGCATAGACAAGAGCGTAATCCGGTTCGAGATCACCGGTTGAATAAAAGATGTTCCTTATGTTCCTGTTGCCGAGCCATATATCCGGATCTGAATTAATAAATTCAGGGTAGGGGACGTTCACTGCACCGGGAACAGCCTGCCTCCTGAAATCTTCCGGTGACCTCAGGTCTATCAGCTGAACGGAAGGGTCTTCCCTCACAATAAACTCTGCAACCTGGTCAACCGTAAATGAGACGCCTTCATTCATGACTTCTGAAAGAAGCCGTTCAGGTTTTGCCACAAAGGATCTGTTTGCTGACAGAGGAAGCAATGCCAGAATGAGGCTTAGCAGAAGCAGCAGTACTGAGATTTCTTTCCTGATATTCATGCTGTCTTGTTATAATTCGTTTGTTATTTCAGGTCGTGCAAATTTCTTTTCAGCCAGTTCTGCAATCCAGAACATGGCCACTGCAGCGGCAACCAGTATAAGGGTAAAGAGCCCCGGTGAGATGCCAAGGGCTTCATTGATCTTCACCGGTCCCCTGAAATTTGCATTTGCGAGCTCTTCAATCTTTGGATAAGATTCAGTAAAGAGAAACGCCCCTGCAAACCCTCCTGCAATGAAAACCATTGCATCAATCTTGCCGATTGAGAGTGCACACAGTCCTGTGCCGGGGCAGAATCCGCCCATAATAAAACCTGCACCCATAATTACTCCGCCGACAATTGAGGCAGTTACATAGAACTCATTCACATATACCTGGTTAAGGTTAAGCAAGCCGAAGAAACCCATGAACTGTGAACCTATCAGGGCGACTATTGCAGCAGTGAAGAATACTTTTAACACGGTTGTGTCATAGCCGTAAAACATTCCTGCCAGTTTACGGCTTGAAGAGAATCCTGCCTGTTCAAGAGCAAAGCCAAAGCCAGTCCCGATGAGTAATGCCGTGAGCATACTGAGCCATTCAGGGAAAACATAATATGATGAAAGAGGTGCCATATCTTGGAGTTGTAAATTCCGATTTATTATTTTAATCTCTGACCTTCAATTTGCGATTTGCGATTTGCGATTTGCGATTTGCGATTTGCGATTTTTCAGACCCTCAGTCTTTCGACTTTACGGACTTTCGACTTCTATATCCAGTTTTTCCTGAAGAACCATGCAAACAGGTAAGCTGATCCGAAGATGGCTATCATTGTCACGAATCCTGCCAGTGAGAGGACAGCCATGCCTGACAGTGCTGCACCGCTGGTACATCCCCTCGCAAGCTGTCCTCCGTAGACAAACAGCACTCCACCGAGGAATGCAAAGATCAGTCTCCGGGTGACAGTTATCTTAGGCGATTTTTCAACCTTGAGTTTCAGTCTTCCTGACACAGCTCCCGAAATAAGTCCTCCGGCAACCACACCGAATATCTCTATCGTCAGCCAGTTTGTCAGCGGTTTTTTGCCGTCTTCAAAATACTTTGAATAGTATTCTGATTTTTCAACATGCGGAGGGTTTACAGCCCCGACTATTGAAACCACGCAATACTTGATGCCGCCGCTTGCCCCCAGTCCCCGGCCTGAAACATACATTGCCAGGAGCAGTACTATCCCGAGCAGTGTGCCTGCCAGGTAAGGATTCATGTAACTTCTTTTCATTTCCGGTAAATCAGTGATTAAGGCTTCCTATGAAAGCAAAAATAGAAACTATATTCAGTAAGTGCTTAAGAAGGAATAATATCTTTATCCGGGGCATGCCGGTCATTTCCCTCCAAACCGGGGGTGTCTGTCAGCCGCCATCATTACAATCCGTTTAACCATCTGGCTGTATGAATAGCTGGTCAGTCCTGCCGCCAGGGCGAAGCTGGTGTCAAAGCTGATATCATTATTGGGATTGATGTCAAGGAGGTAGAATTTATCATCGCGAAGGCGGAAATCGAACCTGGCATAATCCAGGCATCCGAATCCTTTCCATGCTGCAAGAACTTTCTTTTCCAGTCTGGCAAGAAGGTTTTCATTCAGGGGGGCAGGTATCAGCGTTTCGATTTTTTCATAATGGTCCGAGCCGGGAATGAACTTCGAACTGTATGTGCATAATCTTTTACGGGTTTCGCAGAAAGCCGAAAAATCCATTTCTACCGGGGGCAGTATCTCGGGAGGGTCATTGTTCCATACTGAGACATGGAACTCGCGGCCGTCAATAAAGTCTTCGACCAAAGCCGGCTGTTTCAATTCGTCGTTCACCAGCCGGATCTGTTCCTGAAGGGAATGGGTATCGAAAACCACCGAGTTCTCTGAGATGGTAAGACTGCAGTGTTCAAGGGCAGGTTTGACAATGGCAGGAAATAGAGTCCAACCGGCAGCCTCCTCGGGGGTCAGCACCTCTCCATAAGGCACCCTGATGCCAAGTGACCGGAGAACCTCTTTTACCTTCTGTTTATCGGAACTCAGTTCTATCACCTCCGGCACATTCCCCGTGTAGGGAAATCCTCTGCTTTCAATAATCTCAAGAACTCTCCTTTCGCTGTTCGGAATAGTTGGTATTGCTTCGCAGAGGTTAAAAACAATTGTTTCGGAAGGGTTGTATCTGTCCAGTATATTTTCGAGGTCAGGACCAGTCAGTTCTTCAATGTATGTTTCAATTCCCTCATCCTGTAGCGATTCCGACAGCACCTTGTTGGAGTGACGGATATCACTGATCTCATTCATATCCCAGTCGGGATCAAGATCGTAAAGTACGATGACCTTCATTGAAGAATTGTTTCACCGCTAAACTAAGGTAAATGTTTTTAAAAAATAAGATAAGAGGGAAAAAACAACCTCCTTTCTTCAATGCGGTGAATGAGGTTTTATTTGACTTGCGTCTTTGCCTTTCGTAACTTTATCACAATGAACGATTAATATGTCCAGCATCATTGAAGGATATAACTACGACATCTTCATCAGCTACCGCCAGAAAGACAATAAGCATGACGGATGGGTGACGAAGTTTGTTGATAACCTGAAGGGAGAGCTTGAGTCTGCCTTTAAGGAGGATGTATCGGTATATTTTGATGAAAATCCCAGTGACCGCCTTCAGGAAACTTATAATGTAGACAGGAGCCTTGAAGGAAAACTCAAATGTCTAATTTTTATCCCAATCCTGTCTCATACCTATTGCGATACCGGCAGTTATGCCTGGCAAAAGGAGTTTGTGGCATTCATTGAAATGGCAGGGCATGATCGTTTTGGGAAAGAGATCAGACTGAAAAGCGGTAATGTCGCAAGCAGAATCCTGCCTGTACGAATTCACGACCTTGAACCGGAGGATATCAGACTCTTTGAAAAGCAGACAGGAAGCACCCTGCGTTCAATGGATTTCATTTTTAAGACAGTATCGGGAGTAAGCAGGCCATTGCTTCCTGATGAAGATCATCCCACAGATAACCTTGATAAGACTTTTTATCGTGACCAGATAAACAGGACAGCTAATGCCATAAAGGAGATCATCTCGGCGATGACAACAGAGGCGGGCCGGGCGATCAAAGAAGAACTGCCTGAAGAACCTGCAAAAGAAATCGGATTCAACGAAAAGAGGGTTGAAAATGACAAGCCTGTCAGGCCGCACAGATCCAATTGGATCATCATTACAGCTGTTACGGCAATTTTGATATTAGCTGCATTACTGGTTTATCAAACAATAATTAAGGATAGTGGTTCAGGAAAGCCATATAAGGCCCATAAGAAGTCAATTGCGGTGTTGCCATTCAGAAATGACAGCCCCGATTCTGAAAACAAACATTTTATTGACGGAACCATGGAGGCTATCCTCGACAATCTTTGCAAGGTGGCTGATCTGAATGTGACATCCCGGACATCGGTTGAGCAGTACAGAAATACAACAAAAACTATACGCGAAATAGCAAGAGAGCTGAAGGTGGATTATATTCTTGAAGGCAGCGGACAAAAGTACGGACCTGAAATCAGGCTGACGGTCCAGTTAATTGATGCCGGGAATGATAAACATATCTGGTCATCTTTCTACGACAGAAATATCAGGGATATATTCAAAATCCAAAGTGAAATTGCACAGTCAATTGTATCTGAAATCAAGGTATTTATAGCAGCTGAGGAAAAGAGACTGATGGAAAAGATCCCGACGTCGAGCCTTGCTGCATACGATCTTTATCTCAAAGCGAACAATTTTAAAGAGGAGTATGCCAGGACCCGTGATCCGGGAAGTTACATGACAGCAGTCAACCTTTATAAAGCTGCTCTTGAAATTGATACAGCTTTTGCCAGATCTTACTCGGGATTGGCAGGTATTTATTATAGCAGGTATTTCTTTGAGAATTATTTCGATGAGCGGTTCCTGGATTCATGTCTTATCCTGGCCAACACTGCGCTTTCATTTGACGGGCAGCTGGATGAAGCATACTTTGTGAAAGGGCAGTATAATTATGCAAACGGGAATCTGGAGGAGGCATTAATGAATTTTAATATAGTTTTAAAAAACAATCCAAATTATTCACATGCATATTACCATATTGGATACATACTTACCTGGCACAAGGCTGATTTTGTCAGAGGAATTGATAACTATCAAAATGCATTGAACCTGATTCACGGGGATGAGCGGCCTGCCCTTCTGAGGTCACTGGCACAGGCATACCTTGATGCAGGATTTGTTGATAAGGCCAGGGATTTGTACAACGAAGCATATTCCCTTGACGGGGAAAAGTTATACTTATACGGTAGTCTTTCATGGCTTGAATTCAGCGATGGGAATATTGAAGAGGCTTTGAGACTAATGAGGATGTGTACCGAAATTGATTCAACATCTTCATTCGACCTGTTCATATACAGCATCATTCCCGGAAATGAGGAGGAAGCCTATTCTCATGCACAAGAACTAATTGAAATCTTCAATGAAACAGGGGAATTAAACCTTTATCAATCTCACCGTATCGGGTATGCTTTATGGAAGGTGGGAAAGCAGAATGAAGCGGAACAGTACTTTAAGCAGCAAATCAGGTATTGCGAAGAGAGCATAAAACTTGGCAGACCTATCGCACAAAGAAAGGCAGCCCACTATGATCTCGCAGCTACATATGCTTTTCTGGGTGATAAGGAGGCAGCCTACAGATATCTCAACGACTTTAATTCTTTGAGTTTTTACCCCCTTTGG
>Ga0209450_10000296_pt1 | contig 26918 bp, 20 predicted proteins | sample FrelakmetLWP11LW_FD_187149 | JGI IMG/M metagenome (GOLD analysis project Ga0209450, IMG submission 187149) | Freshwater lake sediment microbial communities from the University of Notre Dame, USA, for methane emissions studies - LWP11 LW (SPAdes)... | ecosystem: Environmental > Aquatic >...
AGCGCTTTCAGCATCTTAATAAATGATCAGGCTGCGCAGCGTATACGGTTGCAGTTTTTCACGGCCATGCAGGAAGCCCAGTTCGATCAAAAACTGGATGGCGATCACCTCCCCGCCCAGCTTTTGCACCAGTTTCGCTGCGGCCAACGCCGTTCCCCCAGTGGCCAGCAGGTCATCGACGATCAGGACCCGCTCCCCTTTTTTTATGCTGTCCCGATGGATCTCCAGGGCGCTGCTGCCGTATTCGAGATCGTAGTCTTCGCGAATGGTTTGCGCCGGCAGCTTTCCCGGCTTGCGGGCGGGAACGAAGCCGCAGCCCAGTTTGTAGGCCAGAACGCCGCCCATGATGAAGCCGCGCGCGTCGATGCCCACGACCTTGTCGATGGCCGCCTCCAGGTACGGTTTCATGATCTGGTTCATCGCCTGGCGGAAGGCGGCGCCATCCTGCAGCAGGGTGGTGATGTCCTTGAAAAGGATGCCTTTTTTGGGAAAATCGGGCACGTCGCGGATCAGTTTTGCAAATTCCATTTCGCCTCCATAAGCAATCATGATAACCCATCCGGATTTTTTTTTAAACTGCCGCGGCATAATGACTGGCCATTGACTTCCCGGCGCAATTTAATTAAAGTGCGGAGATGAAAGCAGCCCCGGTGAAATTCGTGCGCCTGGCGTCTGTTCTTGCAGCCATAATTTGCGCCGCGGTCCTCTTCACGGCGACCATGACCGGCCACGATAAATACCGGGAAAGGCTCATTCAGCAACCCGTGCGCCCCACGGCCGGGTCCGTGCAAGTGGCAGTGAATACTCCGCAGGAAATGCTGGAACCGGCGCTGTTGCTGGAAATACAGATCAATTCCGCAATCAAACAAGGCCAAGCCGCTGTCGTCTGGAATGGCCGCAAAATCGCGTCCATCAAGGCGTATGGCCACCATTTTGTCAAAGTTTCCAGGGAACTTTTCCGCCGCGATGAAAACCGCATGTCGTTGCGGGGGCTGGCGGCCGATTCTACGGTGACTACGTTGGAAATAAAGAACTTGTACGGCTTTTCCACGGGTCTGCTGAAAGGGGTCATCGTTCCTTCCGCTTCGCCTGCACTGCAGCGTTGGCCATGGCCGCTGGCTTTGCTGCTGGCGTTGCTGTTTCTTCTTCATTCGCTGCTGGCACCGCACGCCATGTCTCTTTCATCCAGAAATCGCTGGTTGCGCTATGGCGCTTGGATTGTTATTTTTATTTTTCTTGCGCTAGTGGCATTGCCTTTGTTCGTCCCAGTCCGTATTTTTCTGGGATGGAGCACGATGCTGCTGTTATTCGCCGTGCTTCTATTCCCGCGCTTGCGGCAGGTCTTTTGCTTGGTTTCAGGTGCGCTGAAATCCCGGGTATGGCCTTGGATTAAAACCAAAGCGCGGCCCATGCAGTTAAAGCCCTGGCAATGGCGGACGCTGGCCGGTCTGGCGTTGGCGGCGATTTTTATCTTCTATGCCGCGTACCGCCAACGTTACGTCGGTGCCGCCGATTGGTACGGATACTATGCCGAGTCACTGCTGTTCAGGCAAGGCCAGCTGACAATGAAAACCGCTTTCCCGCCCGAGCAGTATCCATCGTTCGCCCCCCTCGGCTTTTATACCGTGGGCAACAAAATAATTCCCCAATATCCGCCCGGATATCCCCTTTTGCTGGCTTTATTCGGTTTTTTCGGGCTGGAATTCTTTGTCAATTCCTTTTGCGGCGTGCTGACCATACTGTTTCTTTACCTCATCCTCAAAGACATCGTCAGCCGGGGCGCGGCCTTATTCGTTGCTGCGCTTTGGGCTCTTTCCCCAATGACCCTCTGGGGCAGCATGTATCTGATGAGCGACCTGGTGGCAACGCTCTTTATCCTCATGACATATTATTTTTTCAGGCGCAATAAAATATTCTGGTCCGGTGTGGCGTTCAGTTTCACCATAGCCATTCGACCATCCAATGTTTTGTTTTTTATTGTTTTTCTGCCGCTGCTTTTCAAAAAGAAAAAGTTCTGGCCTTTCTGCTTTTCCGCAGCCATCATCGGAAGTCTGTACGGCCTCTACAACTGGACCGTATTCGGCAAACCCTGGATAACCGGCTATGGGAATTTTTCCAATGATTTGATCCATGATGTATTCTTTCAGCATTTCATTTTTTACGGTAAAATCATTTTTATCACCATGACGCCGTTATTGCTCATTCCCGCCCTGCTGACCATCGTGCGCCGCAAGCCCAATAGCTGGTTTTATTTCCTTTGGCTGGCAGCCTACTGGGTTTTTTATTCATTCTGGAAATCGGGAGGAGACGACTGGTCCTATCTGCGCTTTCTGCTCCCCGGATTGCCGGCCCTGTTTATCCTTGCCGCGATCGGGTTGCAGGATATTCGCGAACGCCTGTTGACCTGGAAGCGAAATTGGCGACCGCTATGGAATGCTTCTGCTGTTTTGCTGCTGCTTTTCATGCTGCACTATTTTATTTCCTATGCAAAACAAAACTATGTGTTTTCAGCAGATGCCTGGAAAATGTATTTCCAGGCAAGCAAAAAAATACAATCATTGGTACCGCCGGACGCATTGGTCGGCGGCCTGGAAATGAGCGGCCCCATACGACTCTATGCCGGCCTGGAATCTTTTCGCTGGGATTACCGGGAGAGCCTTAACCTAATCCATGATTTTTTAAAAAAAGGCCGTCCGATTTACGTGTTAATTGAACCCTGGCATGCGCAGCACCCAGCCATCATGAATATCAAAGCGACTTTCAACTTAAAAGAAATATCCGTAATGCCGGAATCGAGGGAAATGATTTTGTCCCGGGTTTCCCTGCGCCAGGAATAAAAACGTGCATACATGATCGTATCATTGCCAAAATATCAACGAATGACAGCCGTCATCACGGCCATGATTGGCGCCGCGGTCCTTTTCCTGGCGACCATGACCGGCTTCGATAAATACCGGGAAAAGCTTATTCAGCAACCCGTGCGACCCAAGGCCAACTCGGTGCTGGTTGCGCTGAATCCCCAGCAGAAAATTCGGGATGCGCACCTGTTGCTGGAAATAAAGATCGCGTCTGCCGCCAAGCAAGGCAAAGCCGCTGTCGTTTGCAATGGCCGCCCCATAGGGTTCATCAAGACCCATGGCCACCAGTTTATCAAAATCGACCGGCGCTGGATGCAAAAGGATGGCAACAGCCTGGCCCTGCATGGACTGCCGGCTGACGCCACGGTTACGCTCTTGGAGATGAAAAACTTGTATGGTTTTTCAACCGGACTGCTGAACGCGGTCGTGGCCCTCCCCGATTCGTCGGCGGTCCGGCGAGCGCCCTGGCCGCTGACGGCACTGGCCGCGCTGGCGCTGCTGCTGCTAGCGCTGGCGGCCCCGGGAACGATGTCCTTGGCCGCTTCGAACCGCTGGCTGCGCCGGGGAGCCTGGCTGGTGATCGTATTTTTCCTGGTCCTATTGGCTTTGCCTCTGTTCTTCTCCGTCCGCGTCTTCCTTGGCATCGTCCCGGCGATCCTGCTGATCGCCACCCTGGTCCTGCCTGGGCTTGGATTGGCCCTGCGCCGGACCGGAACGTTTTTTCAAATGCGGCTTTTGCCCCGGATCCGATCGGGCCTGCGTTCCATGGCGATCAGCCCCAGCTTCTGGAAGCTGTCGGGCGGACTGGCTTTGGCGCTCATTTTCATCTTTTTTTCCGTGCACCGCCAGCGCTATGTCGGCGCTGCCGACTGGTATGGCTATTACGCCGAATCGCTGCTTTTCCGCCAGGGGCAACTGACGATGAAACCCACGGCAACCCAGTTGCAGCACCTGATGGCCTTCACCCCGCTCGGATTCTATGCCTCGGGCAACAGGATGATCCCCCAGTATCCGCCTGGATTCCCCCTGCTGCTGGCCCTGTTCGGCTTCATCGGACTGGAATTTTTTGTCAATGCCCTGGTTGGGGTACTGACGATATGGATCTTGTATCTGCTCCTCAAGGATATGGTCGACCGGGGCAGCGCCTTGTTGGTTGCCGCTCTATGGGCCTTTTTTCCAATGACCTTCTGGGGCAGCATGAATCTGATGAGCGACCTGGTGGCGACGCTCTTTATCCTGATGACCTATTTCTTTTTCAGGCGCAGCAAGATATTCTGGTCCGGAGTGGCCTTCAGTTTCTCGGTGGTCGTCCGGCCTTCCTGCGTACTGTTTTTCGTCATTTTCCTGCCGCTGCTCTTTAAAAAGAAAAAATTCTGGCCGTTCTGTTTTTCCAGCGCCATCATCGGTTGCCTATACGGCGTTTACAATTGGGCCGTTTTTGGAAAACCATGGATCACCGGATACGGTTCCGTTACCAAGGAATTGATCGGCGGCGTTTTCTGGCACCATTTTTTGTATTACGGAAAAACCATGGCCGTGATCGTGACCCCGTTGCTGATCCTCCCGGCGTGTTGGGCCGTTTTGCGCCGCAAGCCCCACAGTGTTTTCTACTTGGCCTGGCTGGGCAGTTTCTGGATATTCTATTCGTTCTGGAAATCGGGCGGCGACGCCTGGTGGTACCTGCGTTTTCTCCTTCCCGGCTTGCCGGCACTGTTTATCCTTTCGGCAATCGGCCTGCATGACATTCGTGAAAGAATCCTGGCACGGAAACCACGCTGGATCCGGATGATAAATGGTTCCGCCGCGGTCATGCTGCTGGTCCTGCTCCCGTATTTCTACGCGTATGCGCAACGCAATTATGTGCTGACCGGAGACAAGGGAGACGTGTTTTTCAAGGCCAGTATGACGATCCAATCATTGCTGCCGGAAAACGCATTGGTCGGAGGTCTGGAAATGAGCGGCCCCATAAAGCTCTACACCAGACTGGAATCGTTTCGCTGGGATTTGCAAGAGAGCCTGTTTCTGATCGGCGATTTCCTGCAAAGAAACCGGCCGCTGTACCTGCTGGTCGAATCCTGGCATCAACGGCATCCGGCCATCCAGGATATCGGCCGCATTTTCATGCTGAAAAAAATATCCGATCTTCCAGGCACTTATGGAATGCAGCTGTTCCAGATCTCGCTGCGCCCGGAATAACCGCTTGGCTTGAATTTTTGCTTGACCGCCGTTTATGTTATAATCGCTCTTTATTTCAAGGGTGTGGATTTGAAGGTCAGCAAATGAAATTAAGCGTCGTTATCCCGGTCTACAATGAATCCCGAACCATCGAGCCCCTGTTGGACGCGGTGGCGGCCAGCCCGGTCCAGGAAAAGGAGATCATCGTTGTCGACGATTTTTCGAGCGACGGCACGCGTGAGCTGCTGCCGCAACTGGCGGCCAAATACTCCAGGCTGGTCCTGCATGAAAAAAACCAGGGCAAGGGAGCGGCGATCCGCACCGGCTTGAAGGAATCCACGGGAGACGTGGTGATCATCCAGGACGCCGACCTCGAATATGATCCCAATGACTACCCCCGGCTGCTGGAGCCGATCGAAGCAGGCCGGGCCGATGTGGTTTACGGTTCCCGTTTTCTTGACAAAGCCGGCTTTCGCCATGCCCCGCATCGGATGAACCGCCTGGCCAATCGCGGCCTTACCGTTTTTTCCAATCTGCTGTCCGGCTTCCGCCTCAGCGACATGGAAACCTGCTACAAGATGATGCGCCGGGAAATCGTGATCAAGATCACCCTCGAGGAAAACCGCTTTGGTTTTGAACCCGAGATCACGGCCAAACTGGCCAAGCTCAAGGTCCGGCTGCTGGAGATCCCCATCGCCTACAACGGCCGCCGCCACGACGAGGGCAAGAAGATCGGTTGGAAAGACGGTTTCCGTACCCTCTATGCCATCGTGAAATACAACTGGTTTCGCTGAAACCAGGTTTTCATGAATCGGTTTCCGGCACCGGGGCCAAACCTCCCCTGGCCATAAAATTCTTGACCCGCTGCAACGCCCGGGCGCGGTGGGAAACCCTGTTTTTTTCTTGCAGGCTCAGTTCGGCGAATGTTTTTCCCAGCGGCGGATAATAGAAAAGCGGATCGTAGCCGAAACCGTGGCTTCCTTTTTTTTCACGCAAAATTTCACCGCGCACCATGCCGGCAAATGATGCGAGGGGGTGGCCGGCACGGGACAGGCAGACCGCCGAAACGAATCGGGCCCGGCGATCCTGGAGGTTCTCCATTTCGGCCAGCAGCTTGCGGATGCGCTCATCGTCATCGGCGCCTTTTCCGGCGTAGCGCGCCGAAAAGACGCCCGGACGGTTATCCAGGGCCATGACCTCCAGGCCGGAATCATCGCCCAATGTATCCCAGCCGGTCAAGCCACTGAAAAAATCGGCTTTCAGCCGGGCATTTTCCGCGAACGTCGCACCGCTTTCTTCCACATCCGCATCGACGTTGGCGTCACGCAAAGAGAGGATATGGATGGCTGGCTGAATCTCTTTGAGCAAGCTTTGTATTTCACGTTTTTTCCCGGGGTTGCGGGTGGCCAGCAGCAGGGTGGTCATAAATTTTCGGAGGAGACCTCCTTGACGCCCTGCAGCAGCATTACTTTTTCAATGAATTCGCGGTTCTTATTCTCCGATGTGGTGAAAATGATCTCAAATTCGTAGCCATGGCCCTTGCGAGTCAGGCGGGCGCTGGCGTACTTGATGTTGAGCTCGGTCAGCACCTGCCGGATATCGACCAAAAGCGACGCCCGTTCCTCGGTGCTGATCAGATAAACAAAGCTCTGCTTTTGCTTTTCCAGGTAGGCGATGAAATATTTGAATACGGTCAGGACAACCACGACGAAGATCGCCACCAAAAAGGCGACCAGGTAGAAACCGCTGCCCACGGCGATGCCGATGGCGGCCACGGTCCAGATCGTGGCCGCGGTAGTCAGGCCATGGACGGCAAAGCGGGCCTGGATGATGGCTCCGGCGCCGAGGAAACCGATGCCCGAAACGATCTGGGCGGTCAAACGGGCCGGGTCGCCGGTTTTGCCCATGGCGGCGATCTTGAACGACAGGACGGTGATCAGGGTGCTGCCGATGGCGATCAATATGTTCGTCCGCAAACCGGCTTCCTTGTGCGACAATTCCCGTTCCATGCCGATGATCCCTCCCAGCGCGGCAGCCAGGAGAATTTTCAAGAGGATATCCAAGCCCATGGGTTCACCTCAGCCAGAAAGCGATAATGAAAACAGCCACCAGGAAAATCGTGTACAGGGCGAAATAAGGATTTTTCAGCATCGTTTCCGGCTCTTCGGCCGCGTCGCGATCCTGGGTCGACTTGTGCAGGAAATAGATCAGGTAAAAGACGATGAACGGCAGCACGTACAAAAATGTCTTCAGGTTCATGGCCAGGGCAAAAAGGATGAACATGGCCAGGAACAATAGGCCGTTGCCGGCCATGAAAATGACCAGTCCGTTGACGCTATAGCGGTTCAGGGAACGCCGGTAGGCGGAAGATTCGGCTGCGGTCAGGAATTTTTTCTCGGCCACCCTTTTGCCGACCATCAGGAAATTGCCGAATGCCCACCAGGCCAGCAGCAGGCTGAAGGGCGGGAACGACGTGGCCAGTACATACCAGCCGATCAGGAAACGGATGGGATTGTTGGCCGACTCTACCGTGGAATCGAGATAGGGAATGTCTTTCATGCGCATGGGCGGGACATTGTACAGGATGCCGGCCAGCAGCAGTGCACCCAGGCTGAAAGTAAAGTACGGGGAGTAAAAAAACTGGGCCAGGCCCAGGGCGGCCAGGACCAGCAACAGCCAGCCCACGAGCAGGATGTTGACGCTGATCTTGTTCTGCACCAGCGGGCGGTGCTTTTTCCCGGGATGAAACGCATCGAACGGAGCATCGGTAATCTCATTGATGATGTAATTGGCCGTGGAAGCCATCCAGGTCAGCAAGAAAGCCAGGAAGATGCGCAGGACCAGCGTCAGGGTGAGATCAGAGGACAGACGAGCGGGATGGACAAGGAGAAAAGCGGCCGAGCCGACGATGATGGCCAGGCTGCGCGGCCAACGGTCCAGCCTCAGCGAAGCCACATAAAGACTGCTAATTCTTTTTTCTGGCATATATTTCCCAGGAATCGAACAGCTGCAATTTGCAGTGTAGCTTTTTCAGCGGTTTTTGTAAAGCGCTTCCCTTGCCCGCGGGCCACAGCCGGGTCAGCAGGTAATACAGGGAAAAATTCCAGGCAAAGCGCTTGCGCAAAACGATCTCGAAACCGTTCTTCTCCAGCAGCCAGGTCAGGGAACTGAGATTGAAGAAATGGATATGGGCGATGCGGTAATGCCACCAGCGGCCGCCCATGGCCCTGGCCGCAAGGCTAGATATATCGGGGGTGACAATGACCAGCATGGCGCCCGGAGCCAGGAATCCGTTCAAAGCCGCCAGCAAAGCCCCAGGGTCTGTCACATGCTCCAGTACGTCCAGCAGGGTAACCACCGCGAATTTCTCGCCGCTCTTGAATTGCTCGACCGTACCGCAAAACAGTTTCAACCCATACAGCCTCTCCGCGTCTGCAACCAGGGCCGCCGACGGTTCGATGCCGGTGACCCGATAGCCGGCATTCTTGGCCAGGTTCAGGAAAATGCCGCTGGCGGCGCCGACATCGAGCAGCGGGGCTTCCGCAGGCGCGAACGGGTGCAGCCTTTTCAGGATCGCGGTAAAATTCCTTCCCCGCCCCGCATCTTCCTGGCTGTATTCGTCGTCGGCCAGGGCCGCATAAAATCGCTCGATCTCTCCCTGGGCCGGCGCCGGGTTGGCGAAAACGAAAGCGCAGGCCCGACAAATGAAAAAAGTCCAACGCGAACCATAATGGCTGTCGGTGATCTTGAAATCGGCGGCGCTGATCTTTTCGGGCTGCACCGTTCCTTTTTTGTAAAGGGCGATTTTTTGACTGTGGCAAAGGGGGCAGCGTTCAAGGGCGGAAAGGATCATTATTTCTTTTCTGGTCCGGCCGCCCCGGCCTCTTGCTGCAGCCCGAAATGCCGCTTCCAGAAGTCAATGGCGGCCATGGTGTTTTCCACCGCTTTCTTGCCGCGTATGCCGTGGCGCTCGCCGGGATAGATCATGAGCTCTGCCGTTTTTCCCAATTCGAGAATGCCGTCCAGCAGCTGCAGGGCGTTCTGCATATGAACATTATCATCCATGCTGCCATGGGTCAGCCGCAAACCGCCGCGGTAGGTAGCCAGGTGGGACAGCACCGAAGCCTGGCGGTAGCCCTCGGCATTTTCCGCCGGCAGGTCCATGTATCTTTCGGTGTAGACCGAGTCGTACAGGGACCAGTCACTGACGGCAAAATCAGCGATGGCGCAAGAAAACTGATCGGGAGCGGCAGCGATGGCCAGAGCGGCGACATAGCCGCCGTAGCTGCCGCCGGTGATGCCGATCCTCTGGCCGTCGACGAATGGCTGCTGGCGCAGGTATTCGACCGCGCTGCCGTAATCGGCGAGCTCCCACTTGCCCAGGCAGCGGTGCATGGCATCCATGCCCTGCTTGCCGAAATGACCGGAGCCGCGATGGTCCACCTTCAACACGATGATCCCCAGCTGGGCCAGGTAGTAATCATCGAGGCGGCGCGGAAAGGCATCGACAACCGAACGGGAACCCGGCCCGCCGTAGATGGAAAGGACGACCGGATACCGTTTGCGGCTGTCGAAATCGGGAGGCAGAACCCAGCTCGCGGGCAGCGCCAAACCGTCTTTGCTGGGGATCTTGAACATGTCCACCTTGCCCAGGGCGACTTTGGCCAGGGCCGGGGCGGCGCTGTCGCCCAGCTGCCGCAGCACGCGGCCGCTGCGCTCGCACAGCAGCAGCAGGTACGGACGGGTGCTGGATGAATAGCGGTCGAGATAGTAACTGCCCGCGCTGGAAAAGGTCAGGTCATGGGTGCCCGCCAGGCTGGTCAAGCGCTGCGGTTCGCCGCCCTGGATGGACACGCGGTAAAGGTCCGTCCGGGTGGAATCCTCACGGTCGGCGCTGAAAAAAACCAGGCCGTTCTTTTCATCCACGAACTCGATCTGTTTCACCGACCATTTGCCCTGGGTGACCATCGTTTCACCGCCTGCGGCCAGCTGGCGAACGATATGGCTCCAGCCGCTCCTGCTGCTCAGTAGCAGCAAGCTGCCGTCGGCCAGGACGAGGAAATCCTCCTCACCCAGCGCATCCACCCAGGTAAGCCGAAATTCACGATAGGCCTGGCGCAGATCCTTGGTGGCCAACGTGTACTCGAATATGCGCAAATCCTCCTGGCCGCGGTTCAGCCACTGCAGGTAGATCTTTTTACAATCAGGTGCCCATTTCAGGATGGTCAGGTAATGTTCGACCTCAGGAGGTAATACGACCCAGTCCGTGTGGCGACTGGCCAGGTCGTAAATCCCAATTTTCACTTCGGGATTGGGGAAACCCGGTTTCGGGTACTTTTGCATCTCCAGCTTGCCATATGGGCCGGCGGCGGCAAAGAGGGGAAAGCTCGGCACCCGGGTCTGGTCAAAGCGCATGAAAGCGATCTGGCGGCTGTCGGGGCTCCAGGTGAAAGCCTGGTACTGGCCGGCCCGGCCAAGGATCTCTTCATAATAGATCCAGGATGCGTAGCCGTTGAGTATCTCCTGACTGCCGTCCTGGGTCAACTGGCTGACCGCGCCCGAAGCGGTGTCGGCGAGGAACAGGTTGCCCGCGGCCGTAAAGGCCAGGAAGCGGCCGTCCGGTGAAAACACCGGGTTTTTTTCGGCAGCGGCGCTGGTGGTGATCCGGCGCACTGTTTTTATTTTTTTTTGATATAGGAAAATATCGTCCTCATGAATAAATACCAGCTGGGCATAATCGGCGCTGTGATCGGCCGGGTCAAGCCAGTTGATGGCCACGTCCGTTGTTTTTTTTGCCGACTCGGGGTCGAACAGAACCTGCTCCCGTTTGCTGCTGGCACTGACCCGATAAATTTTTCCGGCCCGCATTTCCGTATAATGGTCGTCGTCCAGCCAGCCGGATATCCTGGGCAGGACGTTCAGGAGCGCCTCCCCTTTTCTTAAATACACCTGTTCGAACGTCAGCTTTTTTCCTTCCTGGGCGCCCAGTCCGATCGACGCCAACAACAACAGTACAAACATTTTTTTCATGCGTCCTCCATATGCTTTTCAGGTAGAAATTCATTAAAAAGCAGGGGGCCATGCCCCCGATTTATATGACAAATCCGGCAGGAATCTCCATGTCCTTGGGAACAACAACGATCCCGTCCACGATATTGTAACGGTCATGGTCAAAATTTTCAAGACCCCGCTCGTTCACGATCCGCGCCCCTTCGCCAATACGGACATTCTTGTCCAGGATGGCGTTGCGAATGACGCAGTTGCGCCCGATCCCAACCTGGCCACGCTGGCGCTGCGCATCCTGTTCTTTGTCATCGAGGCTCTCATAAAAATCGGCCCCCATCATGACCACCCGCTCCAGGTAGGTATTGGCGCGAATGATCGAACGAATGCCGACCACGGTGTTGGTCAGCTTGCTGCCTTCGATGATCGATCCTTCGGAGATCAGCGAGTAATGGATGTCGCAGTTTTCGATCTTGGAACCGGGCAAAAAGCGCTTGCGGGTATAGATCGGGGCCGTTTCCTTGTAAAAATCGAAGTGCGGGATGGGATTGGCGAAATCCAGGTTGGCTTCGAAAAAAGCCTTGATGGTGCCGATGTCCTCCCAGTAATCATTGAAGACATAGGCGAAAACGCGGCGTCCGGCGATGGAATCGGGGATGACTTCACGGCCGAAATCCTCCTTGGTGTTGTGCTCCAGAAGGTCGATCAGTACGTCTTTCTTGAAGATGTAGATGCCCATGGAAGCGATGTAGTTCAGGCCTTTTTCCTCAAGGCCCAGGTAGGTGTCGGGAGTGAGCAACTCATCCAGCAGCGCCTCCGTTTTGGGTTTTTCCACGAAACGGATGATCCGTTTCCGGTCGTCGATCTGCAGGATGCCGAATTCGCCGGCCTGTTCACGCCGCACCGGCTTGACGGCGATGGTGATATCGGCGTGATTCTCATTATGCTGATTGATGAAGTCCTGCAAATTGATGCGATAGAGCTGATCGCCGGAAAGGATGACCACCGTGTCGGCTTTCTGGTGCTTGATGTAATGAATGTTTTTGCGTACGGCGTCGGCCGTTCCCTGGTACCAATTCGAATCCTCAATGGTCTGCTGGGCGGCGAGGATCTGCAAAAAGCCGTCGCTGAAGCCGTCAAAACGGTAGGACTGCGCGATGTGGCGGTGCAAGGAAGCGGTGTTGAACTGGGTCAGAACCATGATTTTCCTGATGTTCCAATGCAGGCAATTGGAAATGGGAATGTCGATCAGGCGGAACTTACCGCCGATGGGAACGGCGGGTTTGGAGCGGAATTTGGTCAATGGATAAAGACGCGCACCCCGGCCGCCACCCAGAATAACCGCCAGCACATCTTTCATGGGTATCTCCTGCCGCCGCCTTGCGGCTCTATTTCGTCTGCTAATGATGATAGATAGTGGGCAGAGAAATGTCAAGCCGAAAAAAGAAGTGTTAGTGATAGTGATAGTGTTAGTAACTTGAAATTATTGTTCCAATAAAGTTTCTGAGAGTTTTTACAGCACTAACACTAACACTAACACTAATACTTATTGCACCTCGAGCCTGCCGCCATGAAGCAGATACCTGCGGTCGGTCAGCTGGGCCAGCTGGGAATTGTGCGTGGCAATGATCGCCGTCAGCCCGCGTTCGCGGATCAGTTGCTGGAACACCCCGAAGACGGTTTCGCCGGTCTTCCAATCCAGGCTGCCGGTGGGCTCATCGGCCAACAGCAAGCGCGGAGAATTGATCAGGCTGCGTGCAATGGCCGCCCGTTGCTTTTCTCCGCCTGACAGCTGGTAGGGCATGACCGCCAGTTTGTCGGCCAGGCCCACTTCGCTCAACAGGCCGGCGGCCTGGGCGAAGGCGGCTTCGCGCTTGAAAGACTGGATCAGCGAGGGCGCGGCCACATTTTCCAGCACCGTCAGCTCCGGCATCAAATAATGGAATTGGAAGACAAAACCGATATCACGGTTGCGGTAAACGGCCAGTCGCTTGCTGCTGAAGGCCGCAACATCCTCGCCAGCGAAACGGATCGCTCCACTGTCGGGGCGATCCAGCGAACCCAACACGTGCATCAGGGTGCTTTTTCCGGACCCCGAAGCGCCGGTGATGGCTACCAGGCTCCCCTGCTCCACATTCAAGCATAGGTCCCGCAGAATATCCAGCTTGTTTTTGTCAGGCTGCACGAAACTCTTGTTGATCTCCACGGCTTCGATGATGCTAGCGGCCATGATTCCTCCAGATGAAAGGGCGCGCGCTCACAAGGTGATCACCCGGCGCAGGCGTGACAACCAGTATTCATTCAACGCCTCTATCCTGACCCAGCCGCCGGCATTGGGAGAGTGAATGAAACGCCGGTCGTCCAGGAAAAGGGCCGAATGCCAGATCCGTCCGATCTTGAAAATCAGGATATCTCCCGGTGCGGCCCTCTGCAGCGGAATTGCCTTGCCCATCCGTCCCTGCTCCCGGGCACTGCGCGGTACGGCGATGCCGAAACAATCATAGACATAATAGACCAGCCCGCTGCAGTCAAACCCGTCGATGTCGATGCCCCCGAAGCGGTAGGGAATTCCCACCAGGTTCCTGGCCAACTCCATGACCTGGCGGCGCAACACCCGCTCGGGCATGGGTTCGGTCCGCCCCTGACAGGAAGAACAGGCGAAGATGATCAGCAGCATGAGCAATCTTCGGCTTTGCACCGGCACGTGTTTTTTCGTAAGCGCTTTCACACTCGCCTTCCCTGGAAATCTTTCAAAACAACCGCGTGGCATGTTCGGCGTGCGAAAGGGGGGACTCGAACCCCCAGGCCTTGCGGCATCAGATCCTAAGTCTGACGTGTCTGCCAGTTCCACCACTTTCGCGCTGAAAAAAAATACCATTATTCGCCTGTGCTGTCAAATAAGCGCTCCCAAGCAAAGTCCAGCCGACTCGCGGGCAAGAGGCGTCAATTTGACAATGGAAACCCGCTTTGCTATGGTAAGGGCAAGTTCGTTTTAAAAGGAGGCAGGAATGTCAAGAAAATATTTTTCCGCTAAACCCCCCGTCATCGGCGCGCTGCTGATCCTGGGCTTGCTGGGCATCGTCTGGCTCTACGGTTGCCAGATGCAAACCAGGGAAATAGAGAAAAAAGTGCCGGGCAAGATTGATAAGATCAAGAAAGCCGGAAAAATCATCGTCGGCACCAGCGCCGACTACCCACCCTACGAGTTCCGTCTGCTGCCGGATATGGAAGATGCTATTGTCGGCATCGACATCGATATCGCCGAGGCCATTGCCGCCGACCTGAACGTGAAACTCGAGATCAAAAATGTCGTTTTTCACGAATTGTTCAACGAACTGACCAGCGGCAACATCGACCTGATCCTGGCCGGACTGGCTCCCAGCCATGCCCGCCAGAAGATCGTCGATTTCTCCATCCCCTATTACCAGGCCATCCAGAACATGCTGATCCGGGCCAAAGACAAAGACGGGATCAAGGTGCTGGAAGACCTGCGCGGGAAGATCATCGGCACCCAGACCGGATCGATCCAGGAGGACATGGCCAGGAACACGATCATCGGGGCCACGTTCGTCTCCGTGCCCACCATCCAGAAGTTGATCGCGGCTCTGGCCAGCAAGGAACTGGACGCCGTGATCCTGGAAAAGCCCGTGGCCGACGCCTATGTTTTCAAGAACAGTGAGCTGTTGAACCTGGAATGCAATTCGGATCGCACCCCCCTGGGCTCTGCCGTGGCGGTCAGAAAAGGCGACGCCGACCTCCTCATCCGCATCAACCAGATCCTGGACAAGCTGATCAAAGACAACCGCATCAACCAATTCGCCGAAGATGCCAAGGTCTTCGCCAAAAAAATTTGATTTTTGCACTGAACCGCCGCCTCGTTTCAGCAAGGATGATGAAGCGGCGACGGCGCGCCGGATCCATAAGGAGTTTTTCAACTAGTGATCAGCCTGCAGAACGTCAGCTTGACCTTCAACAAAAAAAAAATATTCGATCACATTTCCTGGCTGATCACTGATCGAAGCCGCATCGGGTTGGTCGGCGACAACGGAGCCGGCAAGACCACCTTGTTCCGGGCCATCCAGGGCGACATCTCCCTGGACAGCGGCGTCAGTGAGATCCCCAAGAACAAGCGCATCGGCTATCTGCCTCAGGACCTGGTCGAACTCGAGCCGCTGCCGGTGCTCGAATACATGAAACGGAGAACCGGCCAGGAAGAGCTTGAAAGCAAGATCCGCCAGTACGAGGAGAAAATCGCCGCCAACGACCACCGTCATCCCGATTACGAGGCGATGCTGAACAAATTCGACACCGCCAGCACGGCCTTCCAGGTCCAGGACGGTTACGGCTTCGATGGCAGGGCCCGGCGCATCCTGAAGGGGTTGGGCTTTGCCAATGACGACTATCTGAAAAACTGCCGGGAGTTTTCCGGCGGCTGGAAAATGAGGATATTTCTGGCCGTCATCCTGCTGGCCAATCCGGAGATCATGCTGCTCGACGAACCGACCAATCACCTCGACACCGAGAGCATGGAATGGCTGGAAAACTATCTTAAAAATTACAATGGCACCCTGCTGACCATCTCCCACGATCAAATGTTCCTTGACAAGATGGTCCAGCAGATCGCCGAACTCGGCCACGGCCGGATCACCATTTACAAAGGCAGCTATTCCCATTACCTGGAGGAAAAAGAGGCCAGAGCCACAGCCCTGCAAAAGCAGCGCGAACTGCAAAAAGCCGAGATCAAGCGCATCCAGATCTATATTGACCGTTTCCGGGCCAAGGCCAGCAAGGCTTCCGAAGTCCAGAGCCGCATCAAGCAACTGGCCAAGTTCGAACTGCTGCCCGTGGGGGAGAGTTCCAAAAAGATCCATTTCCGCTTCCCCCAGTCCCAGCGCAGCGGCAAGGAAGTGCTCACGGTCAGCGGCCTGGGCAAAGCCTATGGTCCGAAACAGGTTTTTTCCGGGATTGACTTTACCGTCTACCGCGGTGAAAAGATCGCCCTGCTGGGCATCAACGGGGCCGGAAAATCGACCCTGGTCCGTATTCTGGCCCAGAACGAAACACCCAGCCAGGGGACGTTGCAATTAGGCCACCAGGTCAAGCCGGCCTTTTTTTCCCAGGAAAGCCAACAGAACTTGACCTACGGGCGCACGGTCTGGGAAGAAGTAAATGCCCTGGACAGCCCGAGCAGCGACTTGGAAAAGCGCAATATATTGGGCGCCTTCCTGTTCTCCGGCGATGACATCCACAAACCGATCTCCGTCCTTTCCGGCGGCGAAAAAAGCCGCCTGGCCCTGATCAAGATCCTCCTCCAGGACAGCAACTTTCTGATCCTGGACGAGCCGACCAACCACCTGGACCTTAAAACCAAGGACATTTTCCAAAACGCGCTGCAGCACTATTCCGGGACCATCATCCTGGTTTCCCATGACCGTCATTTCCTGGACCAACTGGTGCAGCGTGTTTTTGAGATCCGGGAGGGTGGTCTGCATGAATACACCGGCAATTATTCTTACTTTGTGCAGAAGCGCGAGCTGGAGATCGCCGCATCCGAGATGCAGGAAAACATCCTGGCCCTGGACAAAGCCCAACCCGCTTGTGAGCCGTCCGCCAGCCGCGGAGCCTACAAATCCCGGGAGCAGCGCCGCCAGGAAGCCGAAGCCAGGAACCAGCGCAGCAGGATCAAGTCGGGTCTGAACAAGGATTTGCCGGACCTGGAAAAGGAGATCGCCGAACTGGAAAAACTGAAAAAACAAAACCAACAGCTGCTTTGCGACCCCGCAATTCTCGGGGAATCCAGACGCATCAAGCCCTTGATGCTGGAATTGAGCCAGGCGACCGCGCGCCTGGCCGAACTCTACCGGCGTTGGGAGGAACTGAACAGTGAACTGGAAAAAGTAGACAAAATGGATTTGTGAGAATTGAACACTTGAATATTTTTTCATTTTGAGGTAAATTAAAAAATGGCAAACAAATATATCCTGGCAATCAACCCCGGGTCCACGTCGACCAAGATCGCGATTTTTCTGGACGAAAAAAAAATCATTGGCCAGAATATTTCGCATTCAACTGAAGAGCTGGCGCCTTTTGCGAAGATCATCGACCAGCACAAGTTCCGCGAAAAGGTCATCCTCGACTTTCTCAAGGAAAACAAGTTCGATATCCTGCAGTTGGCCGCCGTGGTCGGCCGGGGCGGCCTGCTGACCCCCATGGCCTCGGGGACCTATCTGGTTAACGATGAAATGATCGATTTTTTGAAAAACAACAAGATGGAACACGCCTCGAACCTGGGGGCGCTGCTGGCCAGCGACATCGCCAGGATCATCCCGGTCGACGCCTTCATCGTTGACCCGGTGGTGGTCGATGAAATGGCCGCTATCGCCAAAATCACCGGCCTGCCCGAGATCCGCCGCATCAGCATTTTCCATGCCCTGAACCAGAAGGCGGCCGCCCGCGAAGCGTCAAAAAAGCTGGGCAAGCCCTATGAAAAATGCCGGCTGATCGTCGCCCACCTCGGCGGCGGCATCTCCATCGGCGCCCATGCCGAAGGCCAGGTCATCGATGTCAACAACGCCCTCAACGGCGATGGGCCCTTCGCGCCCGAGCGCGCCGGGGCTCTGCCCAGCTGGAGCCTGGTCGAACTGGCCCTTTCCGGAAAATATGATGCGGCCACGCTGAAGAAAAAGATCACCGGCAAGGGCGGCATCGTCGCCCACCTGAATATCAACGACATGAGGAAAGTGGAGGAACTGGTCATGGCCGGCGATCCCAAGGCGATCGAGATTTTCGAAGCCATGGCCTACAACGTGGCCAAGGAGATCGGCGCTCTGGCCGCCGTTCTCGAAGGCCGGATCGACGCCATCGTCCTGACCGGCGGCATCGCCTTTGATGAGCATTTCATCCACCTGGTCCGCCGCCGCGTGGAATTCCTGGCCCCGTTGATCATCCTGCCCGGCGAAGACGAAATGACGGCGCTGACCCAGGGGGCGCTGCGCGTACTCACTGGCGAAGAAACTGCAAAAAATTGGACAAATTCAGGAGAAAATAAATGAACCCCATGAGAAAGCTGAGCGAAATCGAAAAGCTGGTCAAAGCCAAGAAAAACTTCAAGATGGCCGTGGCTTACGGCCAGGACGAGGACACCATCCTGGCGGTCAAGCACGCCGTGGAGGAAAAGATCGTCGACGCCATCATGGTCGGCGATGAAAAGGTCACGCGCGATCTCTGCGCCAAGCTCAAGGTCGACGCGGATCTGTTCGAATACGTCAATGAACCCGACGAAAAGAAAAGCGGCGACAAGGCCGTGCGCCTGATCATCGAAGGCAAGGCCCAGATCCTGATGAAGGGCCTGATCGCCACCCCGTATTACCTCAAGCCCATCCTGAACAAGGAATACAATCTGGTCCCCAAGGACGGGGTCCTTTCGCACACGGCGATACTGGAAATTCCCGCCTATGACAAGCTGCTGCTCGTTTCCGACGTGGCCATGATCCCCTATCCCGACCTGAACCAGAAAGTGCAGATGATCAATTACAACATCAGGATCGCCGCCAAGCTGGGCATCGAGAATCCCAGGGTGGCCATCCTGGCCGCCAACGAAAAAGTGTCGGACAAGATGCCCTGCACCATGGAAGCCGCGGTCATCGCCAAGATGGCCGACCGCAAGCAGATCAAGGGCGCGATCATTGACGGCCCGCTGGCCCTGGACGTGGCCATTTCCAAGCATGCATTGGAGATCAAGGGGCTGAAATCACCGGTCGAAGGCTATGCCGACATCCTGATCATGCCCAATATCGAGGCCGGCAATATTTTCTACAAGGCTACGACGCTGCTGGCCAAGGGCATACTGGCCGCAGTGGTCACCGGCGCTTCTTTCCCGGCCATCCTCACTTCGCGCGCCGACGACGACGATTCAAAATACTATTCGATCGTTCTGGCGGCCGCGCTGGTTTAACCCGAACGCATCTTCCTAGTTCGGTCTGCGCAGCATGATGGCGTCGATGCGCCCGGTTGTTTTTCCCGCCTTGACCCTGACCTCGGCGGCCGTTTCGAAGCTGCCCTGGTTCTGGTACCACTGGTTGATGACGCTGGCGTCAGAGGTCTGAAAATAAACCTTATATACACCGGTTTCCAGGGTGAAAATGACGTAGTCGCCGAACTCGTCGGTGCGGATTCCGGCCACAGGCTGCTTTTTCAAGTCATGGACCACCACCTCAACCCCGGCCAAGGGCACGCCCCTGGTGTTTTTCACGTTGCCGCGGATGATGCCCCCCACTGCCAGCCGGGTATCGATGCCCGAGGTCACCTTTCCTTCCTCGACGGCTACGAGGTCTGCCGTTGCCCGCGATTCCTTTTTGGCATAATACTCGGAAAGGAGGTTGTCGCGGAAATTGCTGTGGAAAAGGACCTTGTACTTGCCGGTTTTTAATCGCAAGGCACTATACTTGCCCTCACCGTCGGAGGTGGTCTGGCAGAGCTTGACGCCGCCCGCGTCATAGATGTTGACCACGAAGTCACTTACCCCTTTGCCGTTCTCGTCGCAGACAAGGCCGCTGATGCCACCGCCGGCTTGCAAATACAGATCGATGCCCGAGGTTACCTTGCCGTGCACGACCCTTACGCTGTCGGGGTACTCCTGCTCGAGCATGTTATTTTTATCGGCGGGCATGGCATGGACGCGGTAGGTGCCGGCGCGCAGCCGTAAGAACCTGTACTTGCCAAGAAGATCGGTTGTGGCACTGAACGACGCATCCGTTACACTGTCCGAACTGAGCTTGACCAGAACCGAGGATATGCCGATGCCGTCCTTCCCGCTCACCGTACCGGTAATGCCGCCGCCGTAGGGCAGGCGGGCATCGGCCCGCATGGCGCTGGAACCTGCTTCCAGGGTGATGGCCTGAGCCTGTTCTACCGTCTCGGCTGCCGGGTACCACACCGAGAGTAAATTTTCGCTTACAAAGACATCGAAGTAAATTTTATAGGCGCCCGGAGGGACATCGCGCATCTGGTAATCGCCTTTTTCATCGGTCTTTTCGGCAGCGACCTGTTCATTTTTAATGGTGTTGAGCCGGACCCAGACTCCCGCGATCGCTTTGCCGTGGACATCGGTCACCCTCCCTGAAATGGTGCAACCGGAGGGGACGGTGTAATCGATCCCGGAGATCCGCCCGCCTTTGCCCACTTGCAGTACGGTTGCTTTGGCCGGATCGGTCTGGCCGGCATGCCAGCCCTCCGGGAAGCGATGCAGCGGATATTTAATAAAATGGATGCGATAATCGCCCTGGGGCAGCGGCCGCAGGAGATAAGTCCCCTCTTCGTCCGAAGTCACCCTGGCGATCACTTTGGCTTGAGCGTCCACGGCTTCGATCGTGTAGTTATTCACCGGCTTTCCTTGGCTGTCGACAATCCGGCCGCCGATGGTCCCGCCGCGCTCCATGCGGCCATGGATGCCGCGGATGTCACGTACCAGGTTCGTGTCCAGGACGAGCGCATCCTCGAAGCGGTCGGCGGCGGCATACCAGCAGGGAAGATAATCGGCTGGATAAGGCTGGGAAAAATGGATCTTGTACTTTCCCTTCTCCACGCCCTGCAGGAAAAAATCGCCTTTGCCATCGGTATTGCCGTGCAGCACCTGGGCTTTGTCCATGTCATTGAGCTCTACATTGATGTTGGCCAACGGGACGCCTCCGCTGCTGGTGACCCGGCCAGAGATGGTGCAGTTCTCTTTCTGGCGCATGTCGATCTCGCCCAGGTTCTGTCCTTCTTCAAGCGGCACTTCGTCGGCGTTTTCCAGCGCATCGCGGTTGCGGTACCAGCGGTCGACCTGGACGGAGCCGCTTGATGAGGAAAAATGAAGCCGGTATTTTCCTGGCGGCAGTTTTTCCAGTTGGTACGAGCCATCGGCTCTTGTCGTTGCTTCCGAGATAACGCTGCGGGACCGTCCGCTGCTGAAAAAAAGGCTCGAGCTGCCCGACGCTGCGACCCTCGCTTTCATTTCGGGAGCATAGGCACTGACATTGGCATGGGCGATCCCCTTGCCACCCCCGTCGGTCAGACGCCCGGAGATGCTGCCAAAGAGACGCAGGACGGCGTCGATACCTGTCGTTTCCTTCCCCAAAGCGACCGCAACCGGGTCGGCAGCATCCCTGCCGGCATCGGAAAGACGCCCGAACTCCGTGTCACCCAGAAACATGTGTTCCCGGTAATTCTGTTGGATGTATTTTTTTTCCTTGACGTCGCGGCAATTGAAAGCTACCAGGTAACGATCAGTCTTGAGGCCGAGGATGCGGTAGCGGCCGTCGCTGTCGGTCTGCCCGCTGGTCGTGTTGTATCCCGTGGGGCTGAAAGCTTCCACCCAAACGCCGGCGATGCCTTTGCCGGCCGAATCACTCACCCGGCCGCTGATACTGCTGCCGCGACGCAGCCGGCCGTCGATGCCGCTGACGGTCTGCTGCGGAGCAACGGCGACGGCATCCGCTTTGTCTTGCTGTTCCTGGCCACCGTACCATTGGCTGAGGAATTCAGGCGTATAGTAGGTGGTACGGAAAAAAACCTTGTATTTGCCCGCGGTCAGGCGATTTAAGACAAAATTGCCATGGGCATCGCTTAAAGTCCCGAAGGCTTGGTTTTGATCCTCGCCCAGGGCGTTGACCTCGACTTTGGCCAGCGGCTGACCATTTTCATCGGTGATGCGGCCGCGGATGCAGCCGCCCGTTTTCAGCCGGATATGGAGTCCGTCAATGGTTTTGCCCGATTCGACGTTCAGCTCGGTAGCGGCCGCGAAACTGTCGGCGGCCGGGTACCAGCGCGAGTAGTAATTATCTTTTTCATCCGCTTCAAAGTGGAGCTTGTAGCGGGCGGGGAAAAGACGCTGGAAGCGGAACACGCCTCCGGCGTCGGTGAGCACCGAGTCGACATAATCATCTTTCAAATTCTTGACCTGCACGCGAACGCCTTCAACGGCCATGCCATCCTCACCGGTCACCCGTCCCTCTATTTCGCCGCAGGCCACCAGAACCTGGTCGGGCAAGCGCAGCTTTTGGCCGGCGGTCAAGGGCACGGCCGCTGCCTTAGCGATGCTGCCGCCTTGAGGATACCAACACTGGAAATAAGGGCCTTTGTCGTCTGGCTGAAAAAAGATCCGGTAGGCGCCCGGAGGCAGCCGTTCAAACCGGTATGAGCCCGTGACATCGGATGCCGTTTCAGCGACGGGCATACTTTCATTCTCTAAAAAAACCCGGATGTTGACCGAGGGCATGGCCTCTTGGCGCCAGCCGATCACCCGGCCGGAAAGCGACGCTCCGTGAACAAGGCGGATATCCGGGACCACTGTCCGTTTCCCGGCTGCCACCGAATAGGAGTCGGCGCTATTAAAATAATCCTTGCCGATGGCCCATTGCCCGAGCCAATCTCCGGCCGTGCTGGGCCCCATGAGGCCGGTCGTCCCCTCGCCAAGTATAGTAACGTATATCCGGTACTCGCCTGCTGGCAGGGCGAGGAATTCATACTCCCCGTTGCTCCCGGAGATGCAGCGCGCGACCCCTTCTTGCCGCGCATCCATGGCGACGACCTCCAGGCCGGCAACGCCTTTTCCCTGGTCATCTGTGACCCGGCCCTGGATAGTGCCCTGCTCAATTTCCTGCGCAAGACCGTTAATTTGAAAAAGTGCGGCCAAGACAGTTACAACCAGGATAAATAACAGTAACCTTTCCTTAGTTCTCTCTTTCTTCATTGACAACTCCTTCAATCTTACTTGTTGACAGCAGGTCAATTCCGAGGCGCGCAATGGCCTTATGAACCGACTTCCCTTTCAATCAATCGGCATTATCCCACACTCCCGCCAAGGGATGCATGCCGGCAATGACGAGCGATCCGCATTTTTTTAATTCGGTCGCAGCCCGGCTTCATCTGCCCGCGCCGCAGCGAGCCATGGGGCTCTTGGGATTGGGTTTACTGGCAATTGCGCCGCCTCGGCTTGCGGTCCAGGTTCCGGTATTCGCCCAGAGGGTTTCATGGAATGTCCCGCTCATGGTGTCCTTGCCGGTGAAGATGCCGGTGCATATGGCGGAATTGCCGTTATCCCAATAAATAGTGAAACTGATGTTCTTGCCATCAACGGCATACGTGCCGGAACCTCCCCAGTAATTTTCCAGGACGGTTCCGCTTTTCTTGCTGCCGGAAAATGTGAAAACGGGATAAATATCCCACTCAAGCTCATTATAGTGCAAATAACCTTCCCAGGAGCCGGTGATATCATAGCTGCTCTTCAGAAGCAGGAACAGGACAACGGCTGAAACGGTCAAGACGCCAACCCCGATCAGGATCCAGGGCAGGACGCTCTTTTTCTTGGCCGGTGCGGCCTTCTGCCCCTCGATTTCATAAATGTTCGGCCCCTGACCGGCGCTTACCATATTTTGAGTTGTTCCCGCCGCCGGCAGCGGCATGACCGAAACCTGCAGCAGCCATATAAAGGTCAAAACCACGACCCCCGCGATCCATTTTTGTTGTTTTTTTATCATTCCCGTTGTCCTCCTGAACATGAATGTTTTAAATAATAGAATTTTATTTCAAAAAAAACAATCACATCGTGGCCATTCAACCATTGTTTCAATTTGCCTGTACAATTCCCTGCTCCACGTTATTGAAAGAGAAAAGGTCAACCAAGGATCATTCGCAATAAGAATTGGTAGCGGTTATGCTTTACTTTCTCTTTTCTGAAAAAGGGAAGCGGTAGCGAATGCCAAGCAAGGCGTTAAAATAATCATAATCTCCATCGTGAGGAACGAAAACCCAACGCCCCTCGAGAGTGAAAACAACCCTTTCGCCCAGATAATACTCAAAACCCCCTCTGGGTCCTACACAAAAAAAGGCACCATTTTCATAATCTAATTGCCAAACCAATAAAATGCCGCCGCACCCTCCCAAAAAAAATTGAAAAGGTGATTTGGGAGCGAAAAACCGCAAGGGCAGCAATGATATATCAGCCATAAGTGGAAAGCGTGTTAACGGTTCGATGTCATAGTAGGTTATGTTTTCGCGATAAATCAACCCGGCTGAAAATCCAGCCTTGATGAAAGCCAGGTCAACTGCAATCTGGAATTCGGGGTAAAACTCGTGCAGGTTATCCGCTGTATTCGCCAGGTCCGGAGGAAATACTCCCCCGAGACCAACTCCGAGACTTAATCCCATCCTTGGTTTTGCAGCAAAGAGTTCCGAGGAAACTGAAAAAACAAGAATCAGACACAAACCACAAATTATACAATTATGCCATTTCATCTTTCATCCCCCTATCGATGAATAAAGGCTACAATTGTTTTATCGACATGTCAAGAAATTTTACTTGTCCGTTTTTTATCAATCTATTTCATATTCAAGTCAACTGACCACGACGGTCTTGATGTTGACGAACTCCTTGATGCCGTAATGCGACAGTTCGCGGCCGAAGCCTGAATTCTTGATGCCGCCAAAAGGCAGGCGCGGGTCGGAGCGCACCAGGCCGTTGATAAAAACCATGCCGGCTTCGATCCTGGCGGCCATTTTTTCAGCCCGGACAAGGTCCTGGGTCCAGACGCTGGCCCCGAGGCCGAAAGGCGTGTCATTGGCGATGCGCACGGCATCGTCGGCATCCTTGGCGCTGATCAGGGCGGCCACCGGTCCGAACAGCTCCTGGTCATACGCCGGCATGCCCGGCCGCACTCGGTCCAGGACCGTGGGCTGAAAATAGAATCCGGGGCGGCCACTCAAGCGCTTGCCCCCGGTCAGGATCCGGGCGCCTCGGCGGACCGACTCCGTTACCTGCCGCTCCAGATCGTCCACCAGGTCGGCGCGGGCCAATGGCCCGAGGTCATTGCCGGGATCGAGCGGGTCGCCGACACGCAGCTTTTCCACGGCGGCGACGAATTCGTATTGAAAGGCGGAGGCGATCTCTTCCTCGACGATGAAGCGCTTGGCGGCGATGCAGCTCTGACCGTTGTTGATCATGCGCGCGTTGACGGCAACGGCCACGCACTGCGGCAGCGACGCGTCGGCCAGGACGATGAAGGGATCGCTGCCGCCCAGTTCCAGGACCACTTTCTTCAGGCTGCGGCCGGCCAGCTCGGCGACCTGGCGCCCGGCCGGCTCGCTGCCGGTCAACGTGACGGCCTGGACCAACGGATGGGCGATCACGCTCTCGACTTGGGCCGAACCGATGCGCAGCTCGGTGAACACATGCTCCGGGAAACCGGCTTGCCTGAAAAGTTCGCCGATGCGCCGCGCGCATTCCGGTACGTTGGAAGAATGCTTGAGCAAACAGACGTTGCCGGCCATCAAGGCCGGCGCGGCAAAACGAAAAACCTGCCAAAAGGGGAAATTCCAGGGCATGACGGCCAAAATAGCTCCCAGCGCATCGAAACGGACGTAGCTGTTTCCGCCCTCGAAGGAGACCGTTTCCATGGCCAGGATTCTTTCGGCATGCTCGGCATAGTGGCCGCACACCGTAGCGCACTTTTCGATCTCGGCTTCGGCCTGCATGACCGGCTTGCCCATTTCCGTGCTCATCAGCCTGGCCAGGTCTTTTTTTTCATCAGTTAGCAGGCGCGACATTTTCAGCAGCAGGGCGCGGCGCTCGGCAAAAGTGCTTTGCCGCCAGCTTGAAAACGCCTGCCGGGCTTTTTTCAAGGCGGCTTCGACCTGCGCCGGAGTCAGTTCATCATACGCCGCCAGCAGTTCTCCCGTCGCCGGGTTGATCGATTCGATGGCCATGATCAGCTCCTTGTAATTGAAATGATATTTTATGCAAATGGCCGGGAATTTTCAAGATCGTGTCAGCGCCAGTGTTCGTATAATCATTTGGGTCTGCACTTGCTTTGACAGAACCGCTTACCTTTGCTATAAGTATCTTTCAGGATCATGACGTCTTGCAAACGACCGACCGGGAGCAGCTGATGGGTGGATTTTTCGGTGTCATCGCGAAAAAGAATTGCCTGGCCGACATTTTCTACGGGACCGACTACCATTCCCACCTGGGGACGAAGCGCGGCGGCCTGGCCATTGCCGGTCCAAACGGTTTTGTGCGCGTCATCCACAATATCGAGAGCACCCAGTTCCGCTCGAAGTTCGACCCGGACCTGCAGCGCCTGAACGGCCAGAGCGGCATCGGCGTCATCAGCGATACCGACGATCAGCCGCTGCTGATCCGCTCCCACCTGGGCGACTACGCCATCGCCACCGTCGGAGTCGTGGCCAACGCCGCAGCGCTGGCCCGGGAAGCGTTCGGGCAACGGCGCATCCATCTCTCGGAAATGGGCAGCGGCGACATCAACCCGACCGAGGTCGTCGCCTCGTTGATCGACATGGAGGACAGTTTCCGGTCCGGCATCCGCCGCGCCCAGGCCGAGATCGATGGCTCCTGCTCGCTGCTCATCCTGACCCGGGACGGGATATACGCGGCCCGTGACCGCCGCGGCCGGACCCCGGTCATCATCGGCCAAAAAAACGGCAGCCTGGCCGTGACCATGGAAACCTGCGCCTTTCCCAATCTGGAATACCAGACGCTGAAGATCCTCGGCCCCGGAGAGATCGTCTTCATCAGCGCCGACGGCATCGAGAGCGTGCAGGCAGCGGAAAGCCGACTGCAGGTCTGCAGCTTTCTGTGGGTCTACTACGGCTACCCGGCTTCGAGCTACGAAGGCATCAATGTCGAAGCCGTGCGCAACCGCTGCGGAGCCGCCCTCGCCCGCCGCTTCCCGGCCGCTGTGGATTATGTGGCCGGCATTCCCGATTCGGGGATCGGTCATGGCCTGGGCTACGCCACCGAGTCAGGCATCCCCTTCAAGCGCCCGTTCGTCAAGTACACGCCGACCTGGGCCAGGAGCTTTATGCCCCAGCAGCAGGACGTCCGCG
>Ga0209450_10000297_pt1 | contig 26830 bp, 24 predicted proteins | sample FrelakmetLWP11LW_FD_187149 | JGI IMG/M metagenome (GOLD analysis project Ga0209450, IMG submission 187149) | Freshwater lake sediment microbial communities from the University of Notre Dame, USA, for methane emissions studies - LWP11 LW (SPAdes)... | ecosystem: Environmental > Aquatic >...
GGAAGAGGAAGAGAAGAAGAAACAAGAGACTGTACCAGTTGAAGTTGAAGCTGAAGAGGAAGAGGAAGAGGAAGAGGAAGAGGAAGAGGAAGAGGAAGAGGAAGAGGAAGAGGAAGAGGAAGAGGAAGAGGAAGAGGAAGAGGAAGAGAAGAAGAAACAAGAGACTGTACCAGTTGAAGCTGAAGAGGAAGAGGAAGAGGAAGAGGAAGAGAAGAAGAAACAAGAGACTGTACCAGTTGAAGCTGAAGAGGAAGAGGAAGAGGAAGAGGAAGAGGAAGAGAAGAAGAAACAAGAGACTGTACCAGTTGAAGCTGAAGAGGAAGAGGAAGAGAAGAAGAAACAAGAGACTGTACCAGTTGAAGCTGAAGAGGAAGAGGAAGAGAAGAAACAAATAACTGCTCCAGTGAAAGTGAAGATGGAACAAAAAGCTATATCAGGAAAAGAGGGTATCCAAGGTAAACGTCTGATAATTCGAAAACCTGTCAAACAAGAAGTTCGGAAGAAACAGGAACCAGTAGAGGGAAGTGAAAAATTACTCGAAAGTAGACAAATTGGGGAAAAAGTCGTTAAACGTAGACAAATACCTGCCCAACCAGTCAGAAGCCCACCTGAACAAGAACAAGAACAAGAACAAGAACAAGAACAAGAACAAGAACAAGAAGGTGGTGGAAATGGTGTGGAAATGGTTGTTGGATTGTTATTAAAAAATGGGTTGACTGTTGATGTGATTCCTATTGACTCATCTACAATAGATTCAAAAATATTCATCCAACAGAGAGTTAGTTACAGTAAGTTACCACCGATTCCACAATATTATCTCAGTCGGTATGCAGTCGATAAATCTTTAGCCAATTTAATGCAAACAATTGATCGTCGTGTCACGTATGTGGGAAAACGGAAGTTTGAAGATGAAAGTTACCAACGATTCAGATACGAACTAGGTCACTTATTACAAAAGGAAACATCACAACCATTATTGGCGAAAATTAATTCAGAACTTAAATCAGCAAAAAAAATACAACAACAACGAGATGTACTTGTTAAATTATTGAGTACAAATGCCCAAATACAAGAAATTATCTCAATTGGGGAAAAAGAGATAGATTACAATAATTACATCCCACCAAATGTTCGTAAACAATGTGCTACAAAAATAGAAGACCAAAAAGAAGGCGCAAATTTACAACAAATCTGTCAAAAAGACCCACATTGTGTTCATATTGATAAACAGTGTAAATTATTCATCAATACCAGAAACGCGGTTAATCCAAAAGTACGTAATTATCAGAGGTATATAGCACTCGTAGTTGAAGAATTATTGAAGAACCGTATGAAAAGAAAAGAGTTATTATACAATCAAGTTGACAATACAGTCGATCCGAATATTTTTGAACACAATGATAATGAAGTGATCATGAAGCATGCTAGTTATGCGGAACACCGTAAGAATATAGCACATTTATACAAGACGGGAATTGATTACCATGAGCGAATGTCGAAACTATTTGATGTGATCAATCCGGCAAATTTCCGCGGGGTTGAAAAAATTATTACATTAGAACCAGATAAGATGTTAAAATCTGAATGTTTCCGTGAATTTGAATCATTGAATCCTCAATGGACCAGTATATTAGGTGATAAATTTATGAGGCGACGTCATAAGGGGACAACCAACTGTTTTATTGAAGCGTTATCAATTGCACTAAATCAACGGGACCAAGGAGTACATACTATTGGTTCAATTCGCGAAACATTGGCGCAAAATATAGGTAAATTACGTGGTGATGGAAATAAAGAAGGATGGGAATTATTATTACAATTGTACCAAAAGGTTTGTGGGGAAAAAAATAATCTTCCAGAAGATGTTACGATGCAACAATTAAGTGCATTTATTAAATCAAATCTCCACCAAATATGTTTTTTTGATCTAATTATGTTGTCCCAGTTATATGAAGTCAAATTTATCATTATACCACATGTGCGCGCACCAAAGAATGTATATGGTCCAATATGTATGGGAATTACGACAACACTTGCTGATAGTTATATTTTCATATATGAAACAAATATTGACCAATATCAAGTCATTGTAAGGTGTGATGAGGACACTGATCCTAAACATAAGTATGTTTTCTCCAAAAAAGATTCAGATTTCCCTGATATATTATATCAAACTTGGCTTAAAGTATGTGCTAACGATGTTAAAGATGCAGTTGATGAAGTAGTCCCAACTCTCTTCAATTATCCGGTCTTAGAGCCCCTTATAATTGATGTTATAGAACCTGTGAAGAAACAAACTATTCGACCATCTATAACAATTACCAGAATGGAAGAATCCGAACAAGAAGTTGAGAAATATCCTAAGAAGCACATACAAACATCAGAAGAGGAAGAGGAAGAGGAAGAGGAAGAGGAAGAGGAAGAGGAAGAGGAAGAGGAAGAGGAAGAGGAAGAGGAAGAGGAAGAGGAAGAGGAAGAGGCAAAGGCAAAGGCAAAGGCAAAGGCAAAGGCAAAGGAAGAGACAAAAGTAAAACCTAAATTAGTTGCTCTGAAACCTCTCAAGAGACTTTCTGAAAAAAAGAAAGAGGAAGATTCACCCAAGCCTCCTTCCAAGAAACTTACTAAACTACCTGAACCGAGGGTGGAAGTAAGGAAAGGTAAATCAATTGATAGGGGAAAAGTCAAAGTGGTAGTTCAGGAGTCAGAAGAGGAAGAGACAAAAGTAAAACCTAAATTAGTTGCTCTGAAACCTCTCAAGAGACTTTCTGAAAAAAAGAAAGAGGACGAATCACCCAAGCCTCCTCCCAAGAAACTTACTAAACTACCTGAACCGAGGGTGGAAGTAAGGAAAGGTAAATCAATTGATAGGGGAAAAGTCAAAGTGGTAGTTCAGGAGTCAGAAGAGGAAGAGACAAAATTAAAACCTAAATTAGTTGCTCTGAAACCTCTCAAGAGACTTTCTGAAAAAAAGAAAGAGGAAGAATCACCCAAGCCTTCTCCCAAGAAACTTACTAAACTACCTGAACCGAGGGTGGAAGTAAGGAAAGGTAAATCAATTGATAGGGGAAAAGTCAAAGTGGTAGTTCAGGAGTCAGAAGAGGAAGAGGAAGAGGCAAAGGCAGAGGAAGAGACAAAAGTAAAACCTAAATTAGTTGCTCTGAAACCTCTCAAGAGATTTTCTGAAAAAAAGAAAGAGGAAGAATCACCCAAGAAACTTACTAAACTACCTGAACCGAGGGTGGAAGTAAGGAAAGGTAAATCAATTGATAGGGGAAAAATCACAGTGGTAGTTCAGGAGTCAGAAGAGGAAGAGGAAGAGGAAGAGGAAGAGGAAGAGGAAGAGGAAGAGGAAGAGGAAGAGGAAGAGGAAGAAGAGCAGAAAACAACAAAACCTCGACTACCTCTCAAGAGACGCTCTAAGGGAAAGGAAGATGAACAAGAGGAAGAGGTAAAAGTAAAACCTAAATTGGTTGCACTAAAACCTCTCAAGAGACTTTCTGAAAAAAAGAAAGAGGAAGTAAGGAAAGGTAAATCAATTGATAGGGGAAAAGTCAAAGTGGTAATTCAGGAGTCAGAAGAGGAAGAGGAAGAGGAAGAGGAAGAGGAAGAGGAAAAGAAATCACCACCACCCAAGAAACTTACTAAACTACCTGAACTGAAGGAGGAAGTAAAGAAAGGCAAACCAATTGATAAGGGAAAAGTCAAAGCGGTAGTTCAGGAGTCAGAAGAGGAAGAGGAACTGACTCCAGCTGTTTCATCATCTGAACAATCAGATGAACCAGAGAAAATATCAGGCAGAAAAATTATAGTTAAAATTAAACCTGGACCCAAGAAAAAATAGTGAATAGATCTCGGTTTCTAATTATCTGATAAATTTACCATATTGTATTTGAATATAAATTGATATAACATTATAAGATTACATCGTAATGTTACATCATTCATTGCAAGTGCTAATTGATCTGATTAAATCAATTCCACAAATTCAGCAAAAAACTGATCTATGGCATGAACATAGGAAAAAGATTATTACAGCCACAGATGTGTCCACAATCATGAATTGTAATCCATTTCAGGAACTAAATGAATTATTTCGGGTAAAATGTTCATTAGATACATCGAAACCGCATCAATCTGATGCGGTTAATTGGGGAAACATTTATGAACCCATTGCCAAACAATTATTAAAGGCTAGGATTCATCATCAAATAGTCGAGGTAATTGATCTGGGTTTAGGAACACACCCAGAATATGATTATATTGGCGCATCACCTGATGGATTGTTGATTACGTGTGATGACAATCAATGGCAGTTATGGTTAATTGAAATCAAATGTCCATATAAGAGGAAAATTTCAGACAAAATACCATATGATTATTGGTTACAGATACAAACACAACTATTTGTTTGGACTAACTTAATGAAACGATACAATTTACGAATAAATGGGTGTATTTATTGTGACAATTATTTTGATAATGAATATGTAACCAATAACATTCACAAATACTATGAACAATATATAACATACAATGATGAATTTTACTTATCTCATATTTTGCCTGAAATTCAACGATTCAAGCGAGTAATTGACCTCACAACGAATTCAGTTAAAGAGAGACCCAATAAACGTCAAAAAGGGTCACTATCAATCGACAAAGTTTTTACAGAATATTTAGTGACAGATGTGATCAATGCGCAAAAACGTTATGGGCATTTTGTCAATAATGAGTTGTTACTGGATTGGTTGGATTTATATGGTGATCAAAAAGGTATACAAAGAGACCAAAATACAGATAAATTTATCGAGTTCACACATCATCTTCACTTGGAGCTAAAAACTAAAATATTTAACTATTTGATATCTCAGTCGAAAGGCAATAATATTGATATATTCGAAACTGACCACATAAATACGATCTCTATGGAATATCCACGTAAAAATGTGAATAGTCTCTGTTATAGGTCTTTAGTACGAACATATACAAGTCTATTGAAAAACATACCAATTATTCTCAATGCTGTACTATATAATCCGAACGAAAGAAAAATCGGTCACTTTGACGTGATTATCAAAAGCAAATATTTGCGACAATTGTTCCCACAAGCATACATCAAGATAATGAATGCTGATTTAACATATGATGGAGACACATATACATTTATTCAAATCAAATATGTTCATCTCAAATTGTGTGCGAAAAATACATATGTTCTCAATTCTTCCCACGGACACAAGGAATACAAAATGGAACAAATACACCTACATAAAGTTTTAGAAGCTTATGATAATATCCCATTTGCGAACTACAGTTTTATTTCTGGACATCATTCATCATTTATTTCGAAACGTGTAACATATGAGAATTTCAATATTCTTGATAGTATAGGATTAGTTAGCCCAACAATTCGAGATAAGAAAATTGCTGACGACATGGGAAAATATATGAAATTCTTGAATCTTCTTCGAGATTCTGGACGGCAATGGTCTATTGATCCTCCGTCCAGAATAGAGTTATATCCCAATATGAAAAATACATATGATTATCCATGGGGAACATATAAGACACAATTGTCCAATAAAAACAAGGAGTTGACATTAATGTGGAACATTGGGACAAAGGAAAGAAATAAATTGGATGGTAATTTGTCTTGGGATCAATTTGATGTTAATAAACTACATTATAACCAACATTACCGAAATATTATCTCAAATATGATCCGAAGCAATATGACATCACAAATGATCAATATTGATAAACCACGACTTGACAGGGCGAAGATTGAATTTTATTTAGATTTTGAGTTTGTCAATCACTTGAGTGATCTGTCAGATTTCCCTATATGTAGACCAGTAAAATATATTTACATGATTGGTTGTATTTGTGTAAATCATACAGAGAACAACATTACATATCATAATTATCTAATCAATAGATTAAACAAGGAACAAGAACAAATTATGTTACAGAATTGGTTACAAGACCTAATTGTTGACAATCAAAATGATCACGAAGTGACAATTTTTCACTGGGGTAATGCGGAAAGAAGTCAAATCGAATCCTATCTGAATAAGATTATCACATTGGATGATAAATTCAATCTACATGTGATTGACCTATGTGAAATGTTTAAAACGTACGAAATTGCACTACCAAATTGTCTAAGTTATGGTTTAAAAGATGTAGCCAAATCATTGTATAAGTTGAATGTAATATCCACAACGTGGACAACGAAAATCACAGGTGACAGCACTATTACTTCAATAATGAGGGCGGAACAAGAATGCAAAGTTGGTCCTTATACCAGATTATGTGATGTACCTCTAATGAAAGACATTATGCAATATAATTATGTGGATTGTGAGACGTTGCGTGAAATTGTTGCTTATTTACGCGAATAATTTATACAATATCCCAAATGGGCATCCATTGTGAGAATTATAATTATTGCGGTAATTATATTGTGTTAAATTGAGTGATGCGCTGACTCGTAAAGGGTCTTCAAGTTCATTTACTGCCACAAAATGTTTGAAGAAATATGTGATGTATTTTGCTCCATATGTTCTTCTGTTTCCCAGTCTCTTAATTTGGTAAACAAACTGCGTAATTCATTTGGAATTATCCAACTTGGATGATTGATGTGAAAATTTAAAATGGATTTCTCTAATTTGCCAATTTTAGTCTCATATTCTTTACTGCACAACGGTCTCCACCATATTTTGGGCTGCAATAATTAAGGTCAGTCATTGTCGTGAAAACACAGACATTCCCGATGGGACAAATGTCGATCGTGTTTTGACTCATAAAGGTAACGATATTACGACAATATTTAGGAAGTATAAATATACATGTATAGGGTAATATGACAACATTCCATAATTCAAGGAACCATGGGTTGATTTTATAGTCAAACAACTCGGTGAATTCCTTGTATACTCTATTTGTATGTTCTTGATGATACCACTTTTTGGCGAATAGTGAGTATATTTAATCACATCTTTCATTTTTACTTCAGGTGTCGTCATAATTTCATCACTGGGTAATAATCCACGACATCCCCCAATTATAGCCATAAAAATAGTCATATAGAACATTGATGAAAACGGACCAATTTGAAAATAAATTGACCTGACATGAAACTCATTATACAGAGGATAAATAACAACACTCCTACGATGAGTATAAATGACCGGGCTACAATGACGACAGTACTGTTTGTGGGAAATTGTTCCACATATTCTCTGGCATGATAATGCGCTCGCCGCATTCTTATTTCAAATAAATGTTGTGCTTCATTGAGCTCGCGTAATGTCCACTGACTCAATGGTGACCATTTTCGATTTGATAATAATGAACCCGGATTATCTTCAATTTGCGCACCATATCGCAGAACGACATAGATAATATAGACGATACATATGATTGGTGACAATATAATCGAACAGACACCGATTAGTTTGAATCGTTTTAGTAACCGAGTGACCCATTCATCATGGTCCATTTGGGGACCTACGAATCCATGGGTCCCCAATTAATTGTAAATAGATTAAACCATAATATTTTGTCAACAATTTCTGCCATTGGCCAATCAATGGTTCCTTTATTGACCATGGCAATCATATATTTTTCTCGTCTCATAATGATTGCCATTAGACTAACATGACTTTAAGTTGGATAAACGAGATAATTTATCTAAGACCACATCCCATCGAATATTCTCTAATTCAGATTGTGTAATTTTTAGTGTTTCAAGGTAAAAGTCCCTAATCTTTCGATGGCCGAAGAAATTGTCAATTAAGCGAATAAGTTGGAAAATTAGTGGAAATATCATTATTATCCATAAGAACCATGGTAGTGTCTTAATATGGCCAAATGTGTGGAAAATGGCTCTCCATAATGATTAACGGCCTCGAAATTGATACATTGTATCACTATGGTACTTATTGCCGTCGGAAACAAATTCACTACAATCTCAGTATGTCATTGATAATAATGTTTATAAATCCTTTTTCTTTATAATGAACATAAACTTGACGCAAAATGAGTCAAGTTTATTATTTAATACCGGAAATACATTTTCTCCTAATAATGTTGTATACATGAATCACTTGATATGTTAAAATATGTGAATATTAACCGAATTATTGTAAATTTTCAGTTTTTTTGATGTAATCCAAATTTTTAAGCCTGTTATTGGTTTATTTTGTCCTCTTGTCCCACAAAATTCACCATTTTTACAGATGGATGTCCACTCGCTATCTCCTAATCGAGCAAAATAATTAATATTATAATTATGTGCTTCAGTGCCAACAAATCTCAACATAATTCCTTCAAGCGCTTGGGATTTCCCCCAGCTTCCCATAAAAATTCTGGCTGGAATCCAATCTGTATCCCCTTCATATTGCACATGACCTTTGTATTCAAGGTGTACATCATCAGGTAATGTTGTCGTGATCATTATACCTTCGATCCATTTTCTAATTGAAGAATCAATATGTTCAATTAATACACCCTCTTGAAAATACTGATCACCATCATCGCTAATATGTGCCAAAATACTGATCCATGGACTCCTATAAGTAACGATTGGTAATGTTATTATGTGTGGATTATTTTTTGCCAATTTTTTCCGAAATGATATTTGGAATTCAGGGAATTGTTCAGAAATACCAACCCAATCAATGTTTGATGGACCCGTCCCTTGAAGCCCAAAACGAGACAACATATAATTAAATTGCGCCATAACTATCGAAAAATTGACTGATTCGAATGGGTGAGAGTGAATACCAATATATAAATATTCTTCCAACATAAGCAAAACTTTATCCAATTGGTACTCTTTCCTAAGATATTGTTGTTTAATTTTTTCAATAATCATCGACATTGTATTCAGGATAACTTCTTTGTCTTTATGGTCGGGATAATGATGTGTGATGTAATGTGCGTAAATTTTATTCCATATACTAATTTTACAGTTAATTCTGGGTAATTGAATAACATCAATTGAACAGTGAGCACCATCCTTAAAATCAAGCGGTAAAATTTCAGTGGGTTCAATGATTTTATCACTACCTGAGTCATCAATGTATTCCCTAATTAAATTTCGTAATCGTGGACTTATATCCTCAGGAAATTTACAAATAAATCGAAAGGTCATATTGTGTGGCCATGTGTTTGGTGGAACAATTTTATGCCTAAATTGTCCTGGTGGTACAATATGGTTCAAATTAAGTCCATGTTCTTTGCATGTTGCCCCCATATAAGGGGGCGCACCATCCTTGCCAATAACTAGGGAGATATGTTGTTGTTTTAAGATTTCAGTATATGGTAAATGACTGAAGATAGTCTCTGTTTTCCCACAAAACCAAGGAGCAAAAATTTCATGAATACTCCGATGGAGACGAAATAAATATGTCAGAACTGGCGGATCTGACAGATTTCTGACTGCCATTTTCATCCATTCTAAACTCTCAGGTGAGAGAGAGTCATACCATTTATCCATAATATTTGGTTACATATACGCAGTGGCAAAATTCTAAGTACATACAACGTGAATGAAAAATTGAATCATCATAATGTGGTCTTATCTGATTAAGATTACATATCCATATGGGCTACATTCTTCTCAACAATGAGAATCTCGATTTGATCAAGAAGAAAATCAGAGACATTAATCTTGAGTTTTTGCCTCGTGCAGACATGTATAATGCTTCATCATTGACAATTATTAACAATCAAACCATACCGTTGACATATTATAATCAATCTGATCAGACTTTCATGTGTTAGTTGTACTATCAAAAAACACTGTTACTACAAATTTCAATCAAGTTACATTGTTTGGTACCTCATATTGGATATATGATCAAACATTTCATTCACACGGGTAGTTCACAAGCTGTGACAGAGCTATTCATCAATGTAGGAGACAAACATATTGTTGAGGTTCATTCTCTCATCAATGAAGTATTCAAGGATGATTCATCATTGGGTTCCAACAGGAACATCATGGGTAGTTATCTCCATCAATATAGTGGAGTTAACGTATGGCACGAAATGACGGAAAAAGGTATAATTAACTCTCATAATAAGGATAGTTGGAGAAATTATTGTCAAGCAGTCATTTATCTGTCTAGTGATGATATTTATCATTTGGTTGATAAAAAAGGTCACATCAAGGATCGCGAAACATTTACACTTTTCAATAAGCTATCCAATTTGAAGATTGTTGAGAGGATTATGAGATATTATCTCTATAACGAAGAACCAAGTTTGACACAAAATGAATACACATCTAATATGGCACTAACTTTCATGGATTTTGTATTTGATCAATATGTTCATTTGGTCGATATCCTTGAGGGTATTTATGAGATGTCTCATGATCGTGAGGTGTTTTATTTCATTAATGAACTCAAACGCCCATTGAACGAGAAGGAGAACAAAAACTCGGAAAATACACTGATGTTTTACACAAATCTAGCCTGTGTGCCGGATAGTTATCCATTTTATGCTTACCGTAATATCTATTTGAAAGAGTGGGACGGTAACAGAAACCAACTGGTTGGTGCGCAGAACACGTATTTTCGGCACAAGCGCCATGAGAGAGTGAAATACAGTATGACAAAAACAGAATCAACTGCATTGCCTTATAAGGATGTTGATTCTTACCTGTTTCAGGGGTGTCATAGTAGGCGGTGCCGAATGGATAAGAAACATACTAAGAGAGACCAGAGAAAATTCACCAGAAGAGAAAACAAACAAATTATTGAGGATTTTGATACTTATTATTAAAATCCTTAAAGTGAAGTTAAATTCAGATACTTTGTCATTATTAATTACTGCCGTTACATTGCCATTTCGTTAAATAGTCCGTGAGAAAATGATCCAAAAGACCCGTAATAATTGGTAAAATAATAGCCAAACCACCGTTAATATATTTCCAATAGTCAGCACTTTCTCGTACTTCACGGTCTTTGAGTTTTTACATGTAATACTGTATTGAGAACCCAACTAGTAATCGCTTGATTTTAGCCTAATGTTAATTGTGGCAAACCTGGACTATTTTCAATATCAAGTGTTAATTTTTCATTTAATGCATCAATAGCTGCTTTTTGTGCCACCTGTGCCGCATTAGATATCGATTCCCTTAATTGTGATCGATCAGTTCCATGAACTAATTTAGTCAAAGGAATACGATTGAATTTATGTTCTTTGTCTTCTAATTTTTCGCCCAATAAGCGTTGCAGATAAATATTATCATTTCCTAGCACTGGTTGAATGGCTTGTTTTACCATATCGTGTGTATTTGCGCGAGTTCGTGTGTTTTTGGGTTGGTCTTGATTGTCATCAGTTGTATTTTGATCACGAATGACGATTTCCATAATTATATACCACAAAATAAATTATTTTATTGACTCACAATTGTTAAATTGTGACGTATACACATCACTTAAATCCATTTATGAAAAATTGATGTTAATTTTAAAATGTTAGGGGTATTGAAATTTAAATTTCAATGGGTGGTACACAATCATCAGCAGTAAGAGATCTATTCGATCTCATTAAGTCTAACAATGTATTGCAATTTTCAATCTATTATGAAGAGATTAAAAATAAATGTAAACACCCGACATCAGTTGGTCTCATTATTCATGACATTTGCATGGGGTGTATCAGACATCATTGTTTAGAAATTTGTCAATTAGTCTTATCCGATCTATTATCGATCGTCGAATGTGACTCTAATACTGAACCAGATATTTTGTCAAATATTGATTTTTCAGACTATGGTATAACCTTGTTGAAAATGAGAGTTCTGAATTGAAACCATTATTCAGACAATTCCACAAAATTATCCCCGATATCATTGATATTGTCGATCCCCTTAATATTTATAACAACCATTATTTCTATGACCAATATATATATATATTGATACTTCCCTATATTGTCAGCAATACGGCAAATTGTATGTTAATCTTCATAAATATGAAATAATACCTAATCTACCAGTGACTTCAACTTTATCTTGGATTAAAACTAAATCACAAATGGAATTTCTGGAAGGAGATATTTCTCTCAATTATTGCTCAATATATGAGAAATTTAACACAAATAAACTAAGTTCAGAACTGTATCTATATTTGAAACAAAAAGTAGATGATTTACAATTTTTACGAGAACACATTGATGTTTTATTTAAATTGGATGACATTAATTTTCGTAATCGAGAATTGGAACAGATTGAAGTACCATTAACGGATCTTGTCAATAAATTAAAATGTACCGATTTGATGAGCATACACCCTTATTGTTAAAATCGAGACAAATACTCCGGTTGAATTATCACTGTATATGCGTTTACTTAAAAATGCCACGATTAATAGTGACTGAGAATTAATTTCACAACTCGGTGAGTATTTGCCGATTATAACTTACTATTGGATGTTATATATTGCTGTTAAAAATGGAAGCGTATCAATCATTAATGTTATCTGTGAGTACCTGATGGCTTCACTTATGGAACAATATGGTCTCATCTTGCCAGATCATTTTAAAATAAGTATAAATTTCATCGCCAAAGAAATCATTGACGTGAATATATTCAATTTCATTCATAATAAGTACAAAGATTTATTGACAATTGACACATACAATAATATTATGTATGAAGCAGCATATCATAATAATATTGAATTATTTAAACTTGCGTCCGATATGGGTAATAATTGGGATCATAGTTATTACGATGCAACTCGGTGCGGTAATGAAAAGATTATCAGATATATTGAACAAAAATTTCCCACAATAAGTGATTGTAGTTTTCAACATTGTGTGATGAATACCGTGAAAGATATCAGTTCAGATCTCAAAAAATGACGAAGGTGCTTGTGAACAATTTTTTCTCACTCTCTTTCGGGCCTGAATGTGGGTAAAATTTATACCAATAAATAAACATATTGATTAGGTCATTGTCCCAAGAAGGTGTCGATAAAAGTCGATATAGGTCTTTCAGATGTTGATCAACATCAATACCTGCAGAAATATTGTTGCCATAATCCATCATTTCAATATAATCGATCAACAAGTAAGCATTTAGACAACTTTGATAAAGTCGAAAACGTGGCTTCCCATCAATATATATTTTCTCAAGGATATAAATGTGACCGAATTTCTCACCCAGTTGCATAGCACACAAAAAAAGACAATTTTTACGAATAGAATGTACACGATCCATAAGTACCGAAATACCGTCAGTTTTATTATATTTATCCATATAATATTCTTTCTTGATTTGAGCAATCTCTTCCGGTTTGATCGTAAAATTACCTCTGTATGCATTAATCAATTGGAAAAACAATCCACGTGCAACCGTACCACAATCATAACACATATATACAGAACGACCTGAATTTGTCAATTCATTGAAAAGATTAGCAAAATATATCAAACATTGATCCTTGTGATGAACATCAATAACATGGTCAATGTCTGTGCATAGTTGACAAACAGCCTTAAGACTTTTATCTTTATGTACATTGTCTTTGTGTGTTGAGATGTAGATAAATGGTGAAATAACATCACTGATCAGGTCTGCATTGAGTTTTTTTGATTTTTTCCCCATTTTCGACAAATATGATCTAATAGCCCATTTATAATCAAGTAATCCACGAGATTTTTTCCTGTTTATTTTTTGAAGTATATCCTTTGTTGACATATATGATTATCAAACAAATAATTTTATTTGAAATTTGAATTTCAAAATAAGGATGAACATAATACCTCATATTAATGTAATGACAACTACTTTCGTGATACATATAGGATATCATATTACACATTGTATATGTAATCATCGAATTGCTCCTCAGGTGTGGAATATGATGTTAAACTACGTTAATGATGAGACAGTATATACTCAATCAGAAGATAACACAAGATATAAAATATATCATATAAATGGATTAACGTATGAATTTAGTCAAGATGGCGGATATACATGTTATAGTGATATGATTGATGATATTGACATATTTAAATTTAAACATGCTGTGACATATCATCGGAAACGACTGACTTATACATCTGAGTTTCAGCCGGTTAATAAATATTATAACATTTCTGATGTTATCAGAAATGTTTTCGTTAGCGATAAATTAAACATCATATTTGAACAAAAATCTGATATTTATGAAATTATGATTATTTATCAGGGTACTGGACAACAATTTCAAACAGATAAAATTAATATTCATATTTTGAAATTATTAGATCAATTAGATGAGTCTATTATTTTCCTATCGTGAAGGATATATAGCCATTTGATATAGATATATATCAAATATGTATATTTATATTTATATTTGATATATGTATACAAAATGTCACTGCACCCCAAATTGTATAATGATAAAGATTTTCAGAATCTAACTGAAATTGGAAAAGGAGCACAAGGTACTGTATATTTGGCATTTAATTCGGTAATGGGGTCCAATGTTGTTCTAAAACAATTAGATAAACAGAGATTTACATTGGACAATGTAGCGAAAGAGGTCAAGATATTGAGACATTTAAGAGATGTATGTGATTCATATTCTTTGTGTTATATAGATTTCATGGAAGACAAAGATTATTTTTATATCATTCCAGAATACTTGGATAAACAAGAATATATGATGATCCAAGAAGCAATTGATAAAAAACTTAATTTGTCTCCAGATATGCTAATTTAGATAATCGACAATTTAAAGAGTTGTTTGAGTATAATTCATCAAAAAAAGGATTGCACATCGTGATATTAAACCAGAAAATGTAATGATTAATCCAGCAACGGGAGACATCAAATATATTGATTTTGGTTTATCATGTTATAGCACTCAATGTATTGGAGTGTTAGATAAAGCTCGCGGTTCACCGCCATATATGCCGCCAGAGTTATTTTTAGCGAATAGATTGGGAACAATTACCCCGCGTGATTTACAAACGTGGTTCTCAGCTGACATGTGGGAATTAGGTGCAACAATATGTGAATTGATTGTGGGTGAACCTTTTATTAATTATTATTTTTATGTGTACCATAAAAAGGAAGTGGATGAATTTTATGAAATAATTCAAATGAATGAAGAAATAGTGACAAAAGGTCAGGGTGAATTCCATAGAAATGTGCAATATTTTCATACCGAACGATCAAAATCTAAAATCATATGTTTTAGATAATTTATTTGCTTTAATGCAAGTGCATTCATCTGATCGACGAAATAATATAAACATTTTCATCACGTTTATTATATTATTGGAATAATACAATAAATGATAATTACAACTCGGGTGGTATAAATAATTACTTTGATTTATCCACAAAATTGAATTTTTAATCCGAATAATATATATTTTATCCATATACTAAATGTGTGGAATTTGTGCATTTATCGGTTATAAACCTGGATATGAATGTGTAATGAATGGTATCCATATGCTTCTTAATCGTGGGTATGATGGTACAGGTCTGTGCGCGTTCGACGCCGAAAATAATTTCAAAATCAGGAAATATGCCACTACGTTAGACACATCATCATTTGAGTTACTTGCCAAACACAGTGAAGAATATAAGAATTGTACAACATTACAAGCATTTACTCGCTGGGCTACACATGGATCCAAATATAACGATGCAAATGTCCATCCTCATGTGGATTACACATCTCGTTTTTCAGTTGTTCACAATGGAATTATTGAGAATTATGATGTGATTAAAATAGAATTACAAAAACAAGGTGTTACTTTTAAGTCTCAGACAGATACAGAAGTGGTTGTCAACTTAATTAGTATTATGTATGATAAATATCATAATGTTGAACAGGCGATGGAATCAGCATTTAGTCAAATGGAGGGCACATGGGGGGTTGTAGTCTTAACGGCTTTAGAACCTAACAAAATGTTCTGTGCGCGTCATGGATCCCCGTTACTTGTGGGATTTGGCGAAAATTATATGATGGTTGCGTCAGAACAGAGTGGATTTTGCACGTATGTCAACCATTATATTTGTCTAAATGATCATGATATAGTTGTCTTGGAGAAGAAAGGTGAGCAAGTGGTTTTCAATAAGAAACATAATTATACTGTCAGGGAAATTACTCATGATAATGGTAATCAAACACCTGCACCATATCCTCACTGGACTATTAAGGAAATCAATGACCAGAGTGACGCAGTATTAAGAGCAATGGGAATGGGTGCCAGAATAGAGAATGAAAAATTGGTGAAATTAGGTGGTTTGTGTTATTGTGAGTCTGATCTCAAGAAGATTGACAATTTAATCCTATTGGGTTGTGGGACATCATATCATGCCGGCTTATACGCATCACATATTCTTAAGGAGATTTCAGGTTTTAATAGTGTGCAAATATTTGATGGTGCGGAATTTACCAAATATGATATTCCGCACCTGGGAAAAACAGCATTGATTCTAATTTCACAATCGGGTGAAACAAAAGATCTCTATCGTTGTGTTGAAATTGGTAAGGATAATAATCTAATAATGATTGGAGTCATCAATGTAGTTGACTCATTAATCGCGAGGGAAGTAACGTGTGGTGTCTATCTGAATGCTGGAAGGGAAGTAGCTGTTGCTTCCACTAAGTCATTCACGACACAGGTCACTGTGTTATATTTAATGGCTGTCTGGTTCGCACAGATAAGGAATCTAAATGATAATCGCCGCACACAAATTATTAATGATCTAAGGAGGTTACCCATTGACATCAAAACAACGATTGAAATCAGTGAACAATCCACAGAAGATGCCGCAAAATATCTAAAAAACAAAAATAGTATCTTCTTGATCGCTAAGGGTCAGACGGAAGCTATTGCAAAGGAAGGTTCGCTAAAAATCAAAGAAATAGCTTACATTCATTCAGAAGCATACAGTTCATCAGCATTGAAACACGGACCTCTTAGCTTAATTTGTCCTGAGACGCCAGTCATATTAATTACTCCCAATGATGGTAATTTTGCGAAAAATCAGGGTATTTGTGAGGAAATCAGGTCAAGAGACACACCTGTTATTGGTATCAGTGACAATAATCTGGGACAACATTACGTAATACAGTTAATTGTTCAGAAAAATAACACATTCAAAGATTTATTATGTGTTATTCCACTGCAAATGATTGCATACAAAGTGGCGGTTCTCAAAGGAACAAATCCTGATTTTCCTAAGAATTTAGCCAAAATTATTACCGTTTAGAATAATTTCAGATAAATATAACAAACATATTTCTTTATGCTATTTTGTAGCCATGGTATGCTGAATATCGTGTTGGTCCGTCTTTGGGCAAATGAAGTGTGGAAGCATTGATCTTTTCACCCTGCATATTTTCTGGCAATGCTTTCTGTGCATAGGGTGGATTCAATTCATAAATAGCTGTATTGACCGCACCATTGTTCATAATTTTCCATCCCGGATGTGCTGGATCATCAGGATCTTCTATTCTTTCATCTTTATACAGAGTTTCTTCTGTTGGCCGATTCATGGGATGTAATCCATCACTTAGTTTCACTTCTTTCATTTCTTTGATTTCTTTGATTTCTTTGATTTCCGTCACAACTGGTTCAGGCTCTTCTGCGTGAGCATTTTGTTCCATTTGTCTCAAGAGCAGTTCATCATGCATTTCCTGATTAATTTGTGCAGTTTCTTGGGGAAATGGTAATTGATGAGCGATTTGTTTGACTACACCAACTACTTTGTAACGAGACATTGTTTGGATAGATATAACAATTGCTATAGCTAAAACAATAGCAACGATTGGGTTGAATCTATGAACAAAAATGATGGCAAAAATGCACACTATTTTGAAAATAGGGTTGGCAAACCAAACAGCAGCAGATTCAGGTAGATTAGGTGCCATAAAACTGGCATAAATGACAACCAATAGACCAATGATACCAGCAACATATGGAGTGCTGATAATCTCTTTGAGTTTATCGAGTGTTACAAATTCTTTGGCTTTATCTAGTGTTACAAATTCTTTGGCTTTATCTAGATAAGACTTGGTTGTGTCCATGATTATTATGTATATATTAAACTATACATTTTTTTTTGATTTATGAAAGAAACTCCATGATTTATTTTTAGTCTCTATAAAATAAATCTTGAATGATTGAAAAGTATTTTACCCTTAAAATACCGATTTGATCTAACTACTGAATTTTACGCGTCTTGATGGATATTCATATATAATGTATACATTTTGTAAACATTTGACAAGTTGACAATTGATTGTTACTAGTTGTACTGAATCAACACGTGACATATTCAATGTATTTTGATTGATTGTTTCCGTCAGGAAATCATTTTGGACACCTCTAAAATGTTGATGATATTCACGACATGTGATTCGAAATCCGTATAAATCACTATCTATCTTTATTGGATCACAATGAAAGACATTATATCCATTGATTCTGAGAATCAATGAACATGGTTTTGTTGTGTCCCTCGGTCTAACTGTAATATCAAGAGAATCTGTTGGGTGATTCAGATCTAATTTACAGGATGATTTAGGGTAGATAGTTAGGGTTATCGACGTCATTGTGTGTTGAGTGGGATGGCGTGTTCGATCTGATGGGTTGGTGATATATGCTGTTGGAAAATAAACGTGTAACGTCAGAGTATATGATTCATTTGCTAATAAATTAGCATTACAATGGATAAATGTAGCATCAATTCTCCTCAAATTAATATAGTTTGAGCGGTTCAATGTTGATGGCTCATAATCATCATGTGATATATCACTAAACAATGTGAAAATTGCTGACTGATGCTCAGTAAAATCAAATTCGAGAAATTTGTTTACTTGATTATATTTGGCTGTACAACAATTCTGCCCATTTATCGATAGAGTGTACTGACCAATGGGGAATGTATCCAAAGTAATTTTATTGATTATACCATCCGAATCAATTCGGATATGTTTATCATAAACAGGGTTTGCGTATTCCATTGTTGTCAACATTGAATACGTATCATCTTTCCAACAAAAAGATTGTTCCTGAGTATTGGTCATACCAGAAAAGATTTCTCCTTGAAATAAATGAACCGAATGGATTCACATTGATTGATGTTTCATCAACATCAAGATGTGTTGAATTCCGTTCATAGTTTTCGTTAATTTGTGTCATATTGACAACTTGTCTACAAAGAATAGTCAGGATTTTAAGTAGTTTAAGTAAATTTAACCACCAGATCATCTAATGATTTTTAGTTACTCCAATGAGTTTGGCTTGTCGGACCCCACTGATGCCAAAAATTGGCAATATCACTGGCTTGTCCAGCATCTACTTCAGCAAATACAATATGATTATATTTATTGGAATAATCGTGATAAATGGGTGGTATAATACGGTACGGACCACACCGAGAGGTACTGTATTTGATGAAAATGACACGATTTTCCTTTTTAACGAGGTCATTAAACTCATTAAGATTACTAATATGTATAATTGGCATATTTATTTGTCACATTGAAATTCATATTATATATTAAATCAATTTTTAGTAAATTTGATTCAATTGATGAAAATATTGTCTCATTCCAATAAAGAATGAGTTTCCATAAATGTCTGAAAAAAGAAGGTTATCTCGTCAAAAAAAGCCAACTTGACGATAAAGATATCAAACAAATTAAAAAAGATTTAACTGTGTCTCCCATTGTTTTAAAAGCGTATCAAGAATTTGTTAAACCTGCTAAATTTCAAATTTTTCAGGAAAGTCCCAATTACTTCTACTTACCCAGATATTATGGAATTGAAACATTTGGTCCTCCGAGGAAGACTGATTTACCAGTAGGATTGCCAATGAACCTCACATTTATATACAATTTATTGCCTCATCAAATTATTGGTTATGAAAAAACACTCAAGACCCTGAAAGAAGTTGGCGGTGGCGTCCTCCAACTCCCTTGTGGTGCAGGAAAATGCTTGTCAAAAGGCACCCAGATCCTATTGTATGACGGAACAATTAAAAAAGTGGAGGATATTGTCATAGGTGATCAATTAATGGGTGATGATTCCACGCCCAGAAATGTACTGAGTTTAGCACGTGGACAAGAAGAAATGTATGAAATTCAACCCATTAAAGGTGAGACATGGGGTTGTAATAAATCACACATACTTTCACTGAAATGTTCAGCAAACTGGAGTGAGCGATTTACCGAAGGTTCAATTCTTGACATAGAACTCAATGAATTTTTAAATCTTCCAAAGAGTTTTCGTAATAGGGACACACCATTACGATTATATAAAGTACCTATTACATTCCCTAACAAAGAAGTGGATTTAGATCCATATATGCTGGGTTACTGGCTGGGTGATGGCGACTCATGTGGGTCGAAAATTACGACAATGACCCCAGATATCGTTGAATATTTCTGCCATGAATTAGAACAATATAATTTGACCTTGAAACAGGGACATGTTACTGAACATAATTATAAGATCACATCTGGCAAATATGACACGTGGTCGATTGATGATTTTAGACAAAATTATTTCACCTACTGTTTACAAAAGTATGATTTGATCAATAATAAACACATTCCGCTTGATTATAAATGTAACTCAAGAGATGTACAATTGAAGGTATTGGCTGGTCTAATAGACTCTGATGGTTATATAGATGCTAATTGTTATGAAATTACACAAAAATGTGAAAAATTAGCAGATGATATAATTTTTCTGTGTCGTTCGTTGGGTTTCGCAGCCAAAAAAATATGCACTAATTCTACATCTGAATTGTCTGTTAGAGATCATCCTGATGATAAATATGGAAAAGTATCTGGGATATATTATAGGTGTGATATCTACGGAAATGGTTTGGAACAAATTCCAGTTATATTAACATATAAAAAAGCTCGACAACTTAGGCAAATTAAAGACCCGTTAGCTGTTGGTTTTTCTGTCAAACCAATGGGAATTGGTGATTATTATGGTTTTACAATTGATGGAAACGGGCGATTTTTGCTGGGTGATTTCACGGTTACTCACAATACCGCATGTGCCATTAAACTTGCAATTGATCTTGGTGGTAAAACGTTGATTGTTGTCAATAAAGAGTGTCTAATGGATCAATGGGCTGATTCAATTACTAAATTTACTGGTAAAAAAGCGCGAATCGGTTATATCCAGCAAGATAAAGTAGATGTTGTTGACAAAGATTTTGTGATAACCATGTTACATAGTTTATGTAAAAAAGATTATCCTAAAGAAATTTTTACAGAATTCTCCTTATCGGTTATCGACGAATGTCATCATTTGGCATCAGAAATGTTTTCCAACGCATTACATAAAATCGCAACCAGATATATGTTGGGGTTGAGTGCAACACCAAATCGAAAAGATGGTTTAAGTCATGTATTCTACAAATATTTAGGCAAGGTTTGTCATAGTGAGAGAAGACAAGGGGTGAATAGACTATTCGTTAAAAGACTGAAATTGACAAGCAATTCCCCGATGTATGAGACATTATATATGAGTAACGGTATTAAAAATACCGTAGCGATGATTACTAATTTAGCCAAATATGATGTACGTACAGCACTCATTGTCGAAGTTATTCGTGTTTTAATGACACAAGATCGGAAAATCTTACTCTTAAGTGGTCGTCGAGATCATTTAGAACAATTGTATGAATCACTGGGTCATGCACAAATTCAAAATATTCATGGTAAACCAATCACATATGGGTATTACTATGGTAATCAAGGTAATAATAAACAGAAACATAAGCAAATGTTACAAGAATCTGCTAAATGTGATGTTGTGTTAGGTACGATATCTATCGCATGTCTGTCTGACCAAACGAAATATATTAATTATTTGACTGGTGAAGAAATGACATTGGAACGTATTGCTAATGGACCTAAAGAGGATAAATTACTGCTTAAATTTGACCCAATATCAGGCAAATTTTCTCACACTTATTCGACCATTAAATTACCAGTAATTAGTCTTAATGAATTAACGGGACAATTTGAGTTAGATAAAGCAATTAATATTGATTACACCAAATCAAAACAATGCTATCGCATAACATATGATCTGGGCGAAATTGTAGCCAGTTATGATCATCAATTCTACACTCAACGTGGATGGGTCGCTTTAGAACACATTACTACCTCTGATTATTTGGTATGTGACCGGAAAATCAACATTGAATGTATTGATATTCCCAATTTATCCGTGGATGATTGTTGGCTGATTGGGTGTCTGATGGGAGATGGTTCATTATCACAATACAGAAAAGCAATATTAATGTTCATCAATATTGATCAAGAAATTATATCAGAAGTATCGAGAGTATTAGACAAACATGAGATGAAATTAGTCTTGAGAAAAGGAGAAAAATACAAATATTATATCCAAAAAAAAGATAATGATAACAAAACAAATTATGTGCCTTCTTGGTTAAGAACAGTGATTGAGCGACACAATTTAGGACATAAGGGAATTGATAAGTCATTTTCAACAGAATTGATGATGTTACCCGATGAGAAAATTGCAGGGTTACTTGGGGGGTTATTTGATACTGATGGCACAGCATCATGTCGTACGTACGAAAAGAAATCAACGACATGGTTAACAGTATGTTATAATACATCATCATACAAATTAAAAAATCAAACTATTTTCTTGTTGAAAAGGTTGGGTATACAACCAACTGTTACACAACGACAAATGCCAACTAATAATACAATGTATTGTATCAACATTACTTCATCACAATTAAAACTGTTTGGGGAAAAAGTTGATATTCGTTTGCCACGTAAAAAAAATATTGTAACTGAACATCTACCCACGATAAAATATGTGTCTTCAATCTTTAATAGAATTCCGTTTGAATATGTGGAAACTATTAGAAATACTTTTAAAAATGCTACACATGCACACTTGAAAAATTTACTAAAAAATCAAAATCTATTATATGGTTGTAGAGAGACTGGCATCAATTATCAGTCATACCAATATTTGTGTAATTATTACAAAATCAATGATCAACTTGTGGATAAATGTTTTATTCATATTAAAGCAATTGATAAATTGGACAATTCCGACCAAATCAAATTATGTGATATGACTGTTGATAAAAATCATAACTTTCTAATTGGGGGAATTTTGGCTCATAATTCCGAAGGATTGGACATTCCTGATCTTAATACGGAGATTTTGGCAACACCATCAACTGATGTAGAACAAGCAGTTGGTAGGATTTTGCGTAAATTCCATGATAAAATCAATCCAATAGTTGTTGATTTGGTGGATGCTTTTGGTAATTTTTCGAGACAAGCGTCTGTTAGAAACAAATTCTACAAAGATGAACAATATGAGGTCCAAGATATGAAATTACCATTAGGTAATGATGTTCGTGATTTACAACCATTTTTAGCAGAACTCAAGGATTATTTAGTAAGCACATCAATCGTGATCAATAATGACAGCGATGACGATAATACAAATGACAGTATCAAAAATACTCCTTCATTTGGCAAATGTATGTTGGATGATGATGTGGAGCAAGTTAATAATAAACCCAAATCAATACCTCATAAAGATATATTACCTGATGACACAAATCATGTCAAAAAGAGTGAATCTAAGTCACTGTTTGGCAAATGTATGTTATCTGATGACACCGATGGGGTAAAAAATACTGAATCCAACACGTCTATTGGCAAGTGTGTGTTAAATGAACCCAACGTAAGACAAACTAAACCAAAAATGTTTGTTAAGAACAAAACTATTACGCAACAATCTGTCCAAGCAGATACTTTAATTAAAGGAAAGTGTCTATTAGATGCATAAGGTAATGAATCAAAGAACAATTAACTATGAAATACCAGAAAAGTCTAACCAGAGAATGTCCATTTATGGACAATGATGAGTATTCAAGACACAATCCTGTTCGTCAAATTAGTACGTGAAATCCTCATTTGTAAGTTGCTGCAAGAATGACTTGATTGTTTCAAATATGTTGTTGGTTGATTCATCACTAAATAGCACATGATCTTGACTCTTATCAACACAAATTTCAAGCCCTTCAAATAGTTTAGGTTTCCAAACTGTGATATACGGTGTGATTTTGTCAGGCTGATTGATTGCGAAAAGTTCTGGACCGTTAAAGTCCATTTCTTGGATATGTTGGATAAATTCTTGGCATTTGTGTTGTGAGTATGTTACCCTGAAAATCGGATAATATTGTTCTTTGGTGACAAAATCACCAATTTTCACAAAACTCACATCGTGAGATTGATGAGAACCTCTTAGAGCGATGAATGAATATGATCGTAGGTGTTCGATGTAACACATAAGATACGTCCTCAGGTCTACTTGTCCATTTGTTGCCATCTGATAGATTGTGATCTGGTATAGAATGATCACATTTTTATCGAATCAAATTTTGGCCTATGTACTAATACAGTAAACCTCAGTAATTTACAAAATGTTGTATATTAGTATATGTTCGACAAACTTGATCTAAAAGAAATCATAGAATCGATTCATGTAATTGATCAATGTAAATTCAAAATTTCATCCAAAAAGAATAGAAAGAAAATACAACATAAAATTACACAAATAATCAGGGATTATAAGATTAAGAATACCCATCATGAATATGATCGAGCTATTGGGAATGGTATAGCTCATGGACATTGTCCGGTTAAATGCAAAATTTATATTGGCGGATACGGACAATTAATTTGCATCATTAAGGATGCTGGCGAAGGTTTCAATTACAAAGAAGTTGTCAAAAAATACCACCAAAATGAGATGTATTACCACCACAAAGGTTTCGGAACTAAATGTTATGCACGGAATGAACATTTACTCGTGGATTGGAAAAATCAAGGCTCTACTATTATCTTGTTTTACAATAGTTAGTTATTCGCGGTGTTTATTATTAATGTGGTTTTTATGTCATTGTTATTCAAATATGAAATATTTTTAGTACAATGACAATACTTTTCGTTATTGAGATTTTGAGGTTATTCTTAATAATAGTTATATCATTATTGTATGATTTTCTAATTTGTCAATCTCGATGTGAACACGATTACTTGTGTATTTATTTGATTCTTGTTCATTTAATGTGATTTTATCTTGTCCACACCATCTGCGTATGATTTATTAATTACGGTGTGTTGAACGACATCATCGGTGGGTTGAACGACATCATCGGTGGGTTGAACGACATCATCGGTGTGTTGAACGACATCATCGGTGTGTTGAACGACATCATCGGTGTGTTGAACGACATCATCGGTGTGTTGAACGACATCATCGGTGTCTAATTTGTTAGTTATGATATGTTTAACGTCATCGGTATGTTCGTTATGTGAATCGGTGTCCATAGTGTGATATTGTATGATATGTGTAATTTATATCATTAAATTTGGCTGATCATTTTTCATTTATTGGAAAAAACATAAGTTTATCTCTAATATATCTATTAATAATGGTCAGAGTCAAACTTTTCTGTATGCAAAAAAATGAAGAAGATATATTGGAAGATTGGATTCTATATCATTCATATCTCTTTGGTATGGACAATTTATATATTATTGATAATCAGTCAAACCAGATGTCAATTAATATTTTAAAAAAGTATGAGAAATTGGGTCTACATTTATCTGTACAAACAGATTACTCCAAAAAGGGTGAATATCTGTTCGAATTGATAAAAAACACACAAAATGAATGTGATTTAGCCATACCATTGGACATTGATGAGTTTGTCGCGATGGTTGATTTAAATAATATGTCAGATGCTTTTGCGACCCGTCTAACCACGGCTTGTTTATCATTAGACCAACAATACTACATAACGCGATATCCACAAATCCAAACCGAAGCAAAAACATCACAAGCAGTATTTGAACACTTTTTCAAAAAAGGGTTCAATATGAATTGGGTTTGTTGCCCAATTTACAAGGCGAACGTTAGCCAAGCAGATAAGGATATATTCGTCAAAAAACATTCAGAAATGATATTGAAATATTATCCAAAAGAAACTTTGTCTTGCGATAAGGTCCAAATTCAAAACTATCTCGAAACATTGCCCAAATTTGGCAGGTATTCCTTTTTGTATTATTTAACAAGCAGAAATTCAGAGATTGACTACGATAACCCACTTCAGGAAATTATCACATTTGATTTGGTTGATTATGAATATACTGATGGTAAATCAAACCTCAATAAGAAATTCTTTGATTCCAAAAAATTGACATACTTGGATCACGGTAATCACCATGGAAAAATCGATGGATTACCACAGAATCAATATGTCAACACACATTTAGTTTTATTCCATTATCATGGACGTGGCTCCCGCAAATTAATTGAAAAATGTCGAAATGATATCAAAGGATTGGGCATCGTCAAAGATATAAATAATATGAGGGAACTCAAGGAGAAAATCAAGCAAAATGTCATAGGTGCACATAATATCCAAACATATTTACAATATCTCACGTCAGGTCCTGGATCATTGTGTGTCTTTGATGACGAAGGCATCATTATTGATAAATTAGCCAGGAAAATCAAGGAAATAAAATGTTCATTAAGAGGGTGTCCAGAAATACAACATTGGTAAAAAAATTCAAAAGTGATTTACTATTTTTTCCAGTAAATCATTTTGAGTCATATCTATCAATGTAGTATCTGATTATTTTAAAAATAAATATTTTATTATGATCCATAGGTATTTTTATATTTTCTATAAACTTGAAACACACAGAGTGACACCACATGAGATAATCTGTGGATGTTTACT
>Ga0209450_10000298_pt1 | contig 26795 bp, 24 predicted proteins | sample FrelakmetLWP11LW_FD_187149 | JGI IMG/M metagenome (GOLD analysis project Ga0209450, IMG submission 187149) | Freshwater lake sediment microbial communities from the University of Notre Dame, USA, for methane emissions studies - LWP11 LW (SPAdes)... | ecosystem: Environmental > Aquatic >...
ATACCGTAGCCCTTCTTGACTATGGGTGTCTGGAGACCCATGCTGGCACGCCATATCCAGAGAGGCTCAAGTACATCTATGACAGCATCCGCCGACTTGTCCACAGGTACAAGCCGGACGCCGTTGCGCTCGAATCCCTGTTCTTCTTCCGAAATGCCCGGACCGTGATGAAGGTCAGCGAGGCGCGTGGCGTCATTGTCCTTGCCATTGGGACGTGTCACGTGCCCGCGTTCGAGTACACGCCCCAGCAGGTGAAGCAGGCTGTCTCATCATACGGCATGGAGACCAAGCAGAACGTTGAGATTGCCGTGCGCCAGATTCTTGGTGTGGAGGAGCATATTACGCCTGACGATACGGCGGACGCCATTGCTATCGCCCTCTGTCATACGTTCACGGGGGCATATCGCGAGGCAGTTCTGGCAGAGGAGACCGATGATTGCACTGATTAGGGGAACCGTATATCGCAGACTGGATTCCGGCGTCATCGTCCTTGTCGGCGACATCGGGTATGAGATACGGGTGGTGGACCCCGCCATGTTTGAGATCGGGGAAGAGGTCGAACTGCGGACATACCATGTCGTCAAGGAAGATCGGCAGGAGCTCTACGGTTTCGTCGAATCGCTGGACTACGAGGTGTTCACCGACCTGATCGAGCATGTTCCGGGCGTGGGTGCCAAGACCGCCCTGAGCCTTCTTCGTGCGGTGCCTGCATCTCGCCTCATCGAAGCCGTGCGGGAACAGAGTGTCGGGCTGCTCACTTCTGCCCCTGGAGTAGGGAAGAAGAATGCCGAGCGCATCCTCATCGAGCTGCGTCCGATCGTCAATCGCAAGTATGCTGAGCTTCTTTCCGTCGAGGGGATGACAGGAACCGAACCCACTGTGCTGGCAGAAGTGGAGATGGCACTCCGGTCTCTCGGGTATTCACAACGAGAGATCAGTGGGTCACTCCGGGAACTTGGCGCTGCGAAGGACCGCTCAGCCGAGGAACTCGTGAGCGATGCGTTGCAGCATCTTTCGAGGAAGTAGGGTATGGGCGCCGGTGTCGAGAAGCGTGTACGTCGAGAAGTGACTGTTGCTCAGGCCCCGCTGCCGTCCGCGAAGCCCGAGGGCGACGCGGTGGGTTCGACGTTGAGACCACGGCGTCTTGAGGACTTCATAGGACAGGAGCAGCTGCGGCGCAATCTGGCCATTTTCATCAAGGCGGCTCTCAACCGTAACGAACCGCTGGACCACTGCCTGCTGTATGGCCCTCCAGGTTTGGGCAAAACGACGCTTTCACAGATCATCGCCGCGGAGCTTGGTGTACGATTCAAGTTCACGAGTGGACCGGCTCTCACGCGGGCAGGAGACCTTGCCAGCATTCTGGCGTCGCTCAGGGACAGGGATGTGCTGTTCATCGATGAGATCCATCGTCTGCCGCCTGCGGTGGAAGAGAGTCTCTATTCTGCGATGGAGGACTTCCAACTGCCCATCATTCTTGGCAAGGGGCCAAGCGCCAAGACACTTACCATACGTCTCAAGCCGTTCACCCTCGTGGGGGCGACCACGCGGTTTGGCATGCTGTCGGCACCTCTTCGCGACAGGTTTGGCATTGTCATGCGCATGGATCCATACAATGAGGAGGAACTGGCCCAGATCATCGCCAATGCCGCCGGCCGGCTTGAGACGTCCGTCGAGCCAGCTGCTGCCAGACGCATTGCCGGTCGCTCGCGTGGCATTCCTCGCATAGCACTTCGGAACCTGAAGCGTATCAGAGACTATTTGGCCTATGCCGGGGCTTCCGTCGTCGACGTCAAGCTTGTCGACGAGGCCTTCTCACGGCTCAACATCGACAAGTACGGCCTGCTGGACATTGATCGGCGGCTCCTTGCAGTGATCGATGAGAAGTTCAGAGGCGGCCCCGTGGGACTCGACAGCCTGGCTTCTGCAATCAGTGAAGACCCCGATACGGTATCCGTCGTGATCGAGCCGTATCTGGTGCAGTTGAACTTCATCGCGAGGACGTCACAGGGACGCGTCATCACTGACCTTGGGCGTCGATATCTGAAGGGTCACGACAGCGCCTCCGGCGGCGGGGAAGATGTGCTTTTCTAACGTCTGCGAAGGCTCTGACCCTTGATAATGTGCGGGAAGCCAGTATAATTGGCAAGAGCCCGTGCAGCAGTGCGGGTTTGTCAGATTTCACAGCACGGAGAGATGGCCGAGTGGCTGAAGGCACTCGCCTGCTAAGCGAGTGGGTGGCTAATACCGCCTCCCGGGTCCAAATCCCGGTCTCTCCGCCATTCTGGTTCTGAAGGCGCGCCGCAATGCTTCTTGCCCTTGATGTCGGGAACACCAACATAGTCTGTGGCCTCTTCGATGGTACTGTCCTGCGCGATAGTTGGCGCCTGACGACCGACCGGGGCAAGACTGCCGATGAATACAGCGTGTTCATCCGCAGTCTCTTTCAGTTTTCCGACGTCCAGATGGGGGATGTGGATTCTGTTGTTCTGGCTTCCGTTGTTCCGCCCCTTACGCCGATCATGCGGCGTCTCGTCGATCGTATGTTTCATCTCCGGCCCCTCCTCGTCTCGACGGCGCTCACGACCAACATCGCATGGGAGGTCGAATCACCCCTGGAAATGGGAGCCGACCGGATCGCCGACTGTGTCGGCGGGTATACGAAATACGGTGGTCCCTGCATCATCGTCGACCTTGGGACCGCGACGACGTTCAACTTCGTGAGCGGCGACGGAAGGTACCTCGGGGGCTCCATAGCGCCCGGACTTCTTAACTCGAGTGAATCCCTGTTTACCAAGACAGCCAAGTTGCCCCGCATTGAGCTTGACCGCCCGGCAACAAGCCTCGGAGCAGACACGATCACGCAGATGCAGGTTGGCGTTGTCTGGGGGGCCGTGTTCATGGTCGACGGCATGATTCAGCGCATCCGCGAAGACACGAGTTGTCCGGACGCCAGAGTGATCGTGACCGGAGGGCTGTCGAGTGTCGTGGTTCCTGGCTTGCGGATCCCCTGCGTGCACGACCTGAATCTGACGCTCGACGGCTTGCGAATCCTGTTTGAGTTGAACAGAGGCAGGGCCGAGTGAACATCGGGCAGCTGAAGCTTGACGGTCGTGCCTTCCTTGCGCCCCTTGCAGGGTATGGCGATTCTCCCTTTCGCATTCTCTGTCGGCGCTATGGCGCAGCCATGGTCTACACGGAGATGGTCTCGTCCCTGGGCATCAGATTCAGCAATGTCAAGACATTCGGGATGCTGGTGTTCGATCCTGACGAACGCCCTGTCGACTGTCAGATGTTTGGAGCTCGACCCGAAGCAATGGCACAAGCAGCAGAAGTCCTGGCGAAGGCCGGGGTCGATGCCATCGACATTAACATGGGATGTCCGGAGCCAAAAATCGTGAAGACCGGTGCCGGATCTGCGCTCCTGAAGGACCTTCCGCTCATCGATGCAATCACGTCTGCGGTGGTGCGGGCGACGCGCCTGCCAGTGACGGTGAAGATACGAAAGGGGTTTCTCCTCGACGACAACGTCGCCGAAGAAATCCTGGCGATTTGCGAGAGGAATGGTGTGGCCGCTCTTGCCATTCATGGCAGTACTGCCGTGCAGGGACGTTCGGGCTCGAAGGACTGGGATGTCATCGCTTCGGCAAAGGCAAAGGCGACCATACCCGTCATTGCGAACGGAGGCGTCAAGAAGGCTGAGGACGCAAGGAGATTCCTCGACTACACCGGGGCCGACTACGTCATGATAGGGCGTGCGGCTCTCGGGAATCCATGGGTCTTCGAACAGATCAACGATGTCCTGGGCGGCAGGAGTCCCCGGGAGCCTGGCGTCGACGAGCGGTTCAGGGTCATGCAGGAGCATGTCGACCGCGAGGTCGCGCTCAAGGGCGAGGTCATCGGAGTCAAGGAGATGCGCAAGCACCTCGCCTTCTACTTCAGGGGCTTCCCTGAGGCGACGACGTATCGAGGGCGCATCAACCAGGTGAAGGAAGCAGACCAGCTGAAGAAGCTGTTGAATGAGTACCATGCGCTTTGCATGAGTGTCAGCGAGGAGGTTCGCCATGATGCGTGACGAAGAAGAGCATTTCGACGAAGAGATTGAACTTACCAACGTGCGTGAGGATGAGGAAGAGAAGCTTTACATCAGCCCCTCTCAGCACAAGAAGATGCTTGAGGAGCTTAACCGCCTGAAGACCAAGGAACGCCTTCGCATTGCGGAGCGCATCAAGGATGCCAAAGGCTTCGGCGATCTGTCGGAGAATGCCGAGTATGAAGAAGCCAAGAAGGAACAGGCGTTCATTGAGGGCACCATCATGGACGTCGAGCGTCAGCTGGAACGCTCCGTGGTCGTCGAGCCAGGCGACACGGGCACGGGCGAGGTCCATATGGGCTGCAAGGTCCAGGTACTCGACATCGAGACTGCCAAGACTCGCTGGTTCACGATCGTCGGCAATCTTGAAGCCGATCCGATGGAAGGTCGTATCTCCATTGACAGTCCAGTGGGCAAGGCCCTCGTCGGGAAGCGTGAGAAGGAGACCGTTGCTGTTCGTATCCCCAAGGGTCGAGTCTCGTACAAGATTCTTTCTATCGAAAAGGTATAGTCGTGCTGGAACTCAACGAGGTTGAGCAGAGTCGCAGGGACAAGATTGGAGAACTGCGAGAGCAGGGGATCGACCCGTTTGGCCACGGCTTTGCGGGTGCACTGGCGACAGCTCACATCGCGGAGCACTTCGACGAACTGGGTGACAGCACGGTTCGTGCCAGAGGGCGCGTCATGGCTATCCGTGGCCACGGAAAGGCGTGTTTCCTCGTGCTGGCGGACATGTCCGGGAGGATCCAGCTCTACGTGCGATCTGACGATCTCAAAGAGCCCGCGTATGACTGGTTCAAGAAATACGTGGATTCGGGTGACATCATCGGCGTCGAGGGGACGCTGTTCATAACAAAGACGGGAGAGAAGACCATCGCCGTCGCACGACTGTGGGTCTTGTCCAAGGCGATCCGTACGCTGCCCGAGAAGTTTCATGGCCTCACGGATGTCGAGATCCGATATCGTCAGCGCTACGTCGACCTGATGGTCAACCCGGAGGTTCGAGACGCTTTCGAAAAGAGGTCGCGCGTGGTCTCGCATATCCGGACGTACCTGACCGAGCGAGGATACCTCGAGGTCGAGACGCCTATGCTCCAGCCGATCGCCGGTGGCGCAACCGCGCGACCGTTCGTGACGCATCACAATGCGCTCGATCAGGACTTGTTCCTGCGCATCGCTCCAGAGTTGTACCTGAAGCGGCTTCTGGTAGGTGGTTTCGAGAAAGTCTTCGAGATCAACCGCAGTTTCAGGAACGAGGGCATCGATACCGTCCACAACCCAGAGTTCACGATGATGGAACTATATGAAGCCTATTCGGACCTTGGCGGCATGATGAGTCTGACTGAGAACCTCATCCTCGACCTGGTGGACAAGATCACGGGCGTGTCGCAGGTGCACATGGGCGAGCGGCTGATCAACTTCACCGGGCCATTTGCCCGGACGACGTTCGATGAGGCCATGCATACATACGCGGGTGTTGGTCTGGAAGAACTGCGGGATGATGGGCTGGCGCACCGAAAGATCGCCGAATTCGGCATTCACATGGACAAATCCTTCGACTATGCGAACGTTGTCAACGAGGTCTTTGACAAGATGGTTGAGCCCAACTTCGTCGATCCGACGTTCGTGCATGACTATCCTGTGGAAATCTCGCCGCTGGCCAAGCGCATGGCGGACCAGCCACACAGAGTCCAGCGCTTCGAGCTGTTTGCCGATGGAATGGAGCTTGCCAATGCCTTCACCGAACTCAATGACCCTATCGATCAGGAGGAGAGGTTTGCTCAGCAGGCTGCCGCGAAGGCCGGGGGCGACGACGAAAGCCAGTCCATGGATTTCGACTACGTACATGCCCTGCAGTATGGTATGCCGCCCGCAGGTGGGCTGGGCATCGGCATCGACAGGCTTGTGATGCTTCTGCTCGGCGTCGAATCTATCCGCGAGGTTATCCTGTTTCCCCAGTTGAAGAGAAGGGAGTCACAGGACTGACATTCCTGATGTGACATAGGAGGGCACGATGGCGAAGCCCCAGGTTCAGTACAGGTGCAGCGAGTGTGGACATATCAGCGTCTCAAAACTCGGAAAGTGCCCCGAGTGCGGCTCCTGGGGCTCACTCCTGGAGTATGTGCCCGACGTCGAGGTCACGCAGCGGCCCGCTTCGAGAGTGCCGATCTCCGGCATCCTGCCTGCGGAGACGGATCTCGAAATCTCGTCGCAGAATGTCCAGCCTGAGCAGCGTATGGTGACGGACATCGGGCCATGGGACGAAGTACTGGGAGGCGGCCTGGTCGTGGGCTCTGCAATCCTTGTGGGAGGGGAACCTGGGATCGGGAAGTCAACCCTCGTCCTGCAGGCGGCAACTGCTCTGGGACGACATGGCAAGGTGCTCTACGTGAGTGGTGAGGAGTCTCGTTCTCAAATCCTCGGACGCGTTCGACGTCTGAGACTGGACCCGAAGAACCTGCTTCTTGCCACCACCAACTCGCTCGCCGATGCGCTGGCCATGGCTGATCGAGCCAGGCCGGTGGCGCTTGTCATGGACTCTCTGCAGTCGTTCTCGACGGAGGAGGACTTCTTCGGATCCGGTACGCCGGCTCAGCTGAAGACGACCGCTGCCGCGATCGCCGGGTTCTCCAAGAAGTCCGGAGTGGCAGCGCTGATCATCGGGCACGTGACCAAGGACGGGACGATTGCAGGCCCCAAGTACGTTGAGCATCTGGTCGACGCCGTCCTCTACATGGAGGGAGACCGATTCGGTGCGTACCGTCTGCTGAGGTCTGGGAAGAACCGCTATGGCAGGAGCGGAGAGACCGGGTTCTTCGAGATGACGTCGTCAGGACTCGTGCCCATACCCGATCCGTCGAGCGCGTTCGTGACCGACGTACACAACCTCCAGCCGGGGTCGGTGGTGGTCCCTGCAGCCCAAGGTAGTTTTGCTGTGCTCGTCGAGGTCCAGTCTCTCGCTGCTACCAGCTACCTGCCCTCCCCCCGCCGCATTGCCACGGGACTGGACTATGGGAGGCTTATGATTGCACTGGCGGTGATCGAACGCAGGGCGGGAACGAGCGCCGGAGGCAGAGACGTCTATGTCAGCATCTCGGGCGATTTTTCGGTTGAGGACCGAGGCATCGATCTCGGTGTCGTCCTGTCGCTGTACAGTGCGATACGCAACGTAGCGGTGCGTGACGGGGTCATGCCGATCGCTGAGGTCGGTCTTGCAGGGGACCTGCGCCCCGTATTCAATTTGCATCGGCGCATCGAATTGGGGGCACGCATGGGATTCAAGGAATTCGTCATTAGTGACAAAGCTCGCGACGACCTTGCTGACCTTCATGGTCTGACGATTCATCGAAAACGGTACGTCAGTGAGGCGATTGCCTCGAGTTTTTCTCGAGTCTCGGGTGCTGAGGGTGAGCCACAGTGAAGGCCGTCAGAGCTCATCGGCCCTGTCTTGCAGCCGTTGTTGTGGCAGCGGGAAGCAGTACGCGGTTTGGGCAGGACAAGCTCTTCTCTCCTGTCGCGGGGAAACCGCTTATCTGCACCACGTTGGAGGCACTGTGCCGGGTCCCCGTCGGCCGGCTCGTCCTGGTCTGTAGACTCCAGGACCGGGCAAAAATACAGGACTGCGTGGCCCGAGCAGACCTGCCGCGCCGTGTTGACGTCTTTCTGGCGGACGGGGGTTCAACACGGTCCGAAAGCGTCCTCAGCGGTCTCAACGTGCTTGCTGACAATGGCGCTTCTGATGAGGACTGGGTTCTGGTCCATGATGGCGCTCGGCCGCTTGTGAGCAGGCCTCTTCTGAAGAGACTGCTCACCGCGAGGGAGACAGGACACATTGTTGTACCGGTGATTCCGGTGGCGGATTCCCTGCGGCGAACGTCGGGGGGGAGAACCCAGGCACTGGAGAGGTCAGGGGTCGTTGCTGTGCAGACGCCCCAGTTGTGCCAGGTGGCGACGCTCCGGTCGGCGTATTCAGGTTGTGCGGATGGTGCGTCCTATGGCGACGAGGCGGCACTGATCGAATCGACCGGCGGGAAGGTCCTGACAGTGGCAGGGGACACCAGAAACATCAAGGTGACCGTTCCCGGGGATGTCGAGGTTGTCGAAGCTGCATTCAACGCCGGAGCGAGGACTGTAGTCGGATTTGGCTATGATGTCCATCGGTTCGCATCCGGGCGACCGTTGGTTCTTGGTGGCATCAGGATCGCGTCGTCACTGGGGCTTGACGGGACGTCTGACGCCGACGCTGTCCTGCATGCAGTCATGGACGCTGTTCTCGGGTGTGCCGGGGCAGGAGACATTGGCCGCATGTTTCCGCCGTCAGACGGGGAGTTCGTAGGCATCGACAGCTCTGAGCTGGTGCAGCGCGTCATGGCGGACAAACGGATTCGCAGATTGAGGATCGTTTCGGCGGACATCACGATTGTTGCCGAGAGGCCAAGACTGCAAGACTACCAGGCGCCCATGCAGAGAAGAGTCGCACGCCTCCTCGGGCTTCGGTCGACTGACGTCGACGTGAAGGTGACCGGCAACGATGCGATAGGCTGGATTGGCAGGGGTGAAGGCATCGCCTCGCTGTGTGTGGTGACTGCTCTTCGCCCACGGTAGAGAGAAGGAGAAGCCGTACGCCGAGCACTTGTTGCGCAGGCCCCCGGCGTGGTCGACTGCCTCCGGCTCCAGTTGCATCGGGCCACGGCACATGTTCCACTCAGTACTGTTGCTTCCTTCCGGACCTGGCAGAGTTCAGAGCTTCCCATTGCATGGTGTGCAGCCTTCAACGCCTTCAACAGGGACTGTTTCGGAAACGTACGTCCCGCGTGCCCGGCATGGACCCCGGTGAGCGGATTCCGGGCGACAGGGCACCGCTATCTCCCCGTCCTGTACGGCTTCAGTAGTATACAGGCCGAGAAGTTCTCCGTCAACCCATCCCTACTCCAACTTCGTGAGGGCGATGGAGAGACGGCTGGTCTGTCCTTTGGAGACCGATACCTCGCCTGACCATGGGAGATAGCCTGGCAGGCCCAGCTCAACCACGTGTGTGCCCTCCTTCAGCGTGCTGAACGTGAAAGGGGTGATCTCACTCATAGCCTGGCCGTCAATTGCTATCGACGCCCCCGCCGGATCGGTGGAGACGGCAAGCCCGCCAATCGCAAGGTCGAGCTTGTACTGCTTGGCGAGAAGGATGCCTTCTTTCACGGAGAGCGTGTCGGTGATGTCCGTGCTCCCCTCGAGCTTGAGCGTCAGAGCGTAGTCGCCCACAGGGAATGAGTCGATCTTCAATGGTGTTGCGCCATAGGACGTACCGTCCATGAAGACCTCAGCCCCAGTCGGGGTCGATGTGATGCTTAGCTTGCCAAAGGCCTGGACGAGGGAGAAGTCCTGAGCGCTCTGTGTCGCATCGGAAAGGTCGACTGTGCGAGAGATCACAGCGTAGCCCTTGAGGGACACCGTGACGACATAATTGCGCGGTTTGAGACCAACCACTGTCACAGGTGTCACGCCTTTGACCGCTCCATCGAGCGCAACTGTTGCGCCGGGCGGGGTGGACGTGACGGCCAGGGAGTAGGCAGCGTGAGTCAAGTTTGCGATGACCTGCGTGGTGGATCCCTTCTCTGCTGTCGTGGTACCGCTCCAGGCTTCCCAGCCAGGCAGGCGGATCTGTATCGCATGGGTCCCCGGGACCACCCGGGTTAGCAGCAATGGCGTCGTGCCCACCTGCTGCAGGTCGAGGAACACGGTAGCTCCTGATGGGAACGACCGGATATTCAGACTGGCTGTCCTCCCCTGAAGGAACAGGAAGACCGCCGCGGCTGCAACCGCTGCGATCAGTACGACGATGATCCAGATCCTGCTTCCAGGGCGGCGCTTCCGGGCAGGGGGCGCAGGACTTCCAGCAGGACCTTGTGCCGTGCGTGTCTCCTGGAGGCTTCCCAGGAGCTCGTCGATGCCGTCAGGTTTGCGAGACTGCTGTTCGGACATGGTCATACCTCCGCTATTTCAGTCGTTTCAACACTGCCCCCAGCACATCGCTGAAGACGTCATCCGCAGGGCGAGCCGCATCGATAACCACCCACCGTTCGGGCTGGCTCATGGCCATGTCCAGATAGGCCTGGCGCACGGCATCGAGGAACGGGCCTCGTTGCTCGATCCGGTCGAGGTCGGTCTTCCGGCCCAGGGAAATGCGCGAATCGATGTCCAGAAGCAGCGTCAAGTCAGGGACTAGGCCCGACGTGACGATATCCATGAGCCGCTCGACTCGTTCTTTTCCAACCTTCCCTGCAACTCCCTGGTAGGCGACAGATGAATCTGCGAACCTCTCTCCAATGACGATGTCACCGCGTTCCAGTGCGGGGGAGATGATCTCATCGATATCCTGTCTGCGATCGGCCGCGAACAGCAGTACTTCGGAGAAGAGGGACAGATTGATCTCGTCGTGGACGAGGATCGTTCGGAGCTTCCGTCCGAGCGTCGTCCCTCCCGGCTCGAAGGTGTGCGTGACGGCGAACAGTCGTTCCGTCAGCGCCTGCTTGAGCCGATCGGCTTGCGTGCTCTTGCCGCATCCGTCGATTCCCTCGAAGGTGAGGAAGAAGGCGCGCTGCATCACACCGCTCCTGATGGGCCCTGAGTCGGCTTCATCGTCGGAGAGTACACGACGACGTGCCGGAATGGCTCGATGCCTTCGCTCTCGCTGAACAAGCCAAGTCGTTCTGCCAGTCTGTGCTGCATCCGCCGCTCGAACGCATCGGAATACGGCAGTTCACGCGAGGCCGACGAGACGATCGCTTCGCGCATGAGATGCACCCACGAAGCGTACCGACCTTTGTCGACGGACATCGAGTGGATGCGTCTGAGGAGGTCCTTGATGGCCGCCAGACTGTTCTTGCTGGTCGTGTACAGCGGCAATCCGAGCGCCTCGGCTCGCTCCACGAGAAATGGCTTCTTGGCTGCAAGCGTGTCACTCAGCAGGACGATGTCCGCATCCTCCATCGTGCGCGCGACGCGTACGTCGGAATGCAGGCTATGGGAAGCCCGCTCGATGTAGCTCTGGCTGACCCCCTGGATGTAGAGCCTGACGCTGGAATCCTGTGTCCATAGCTGCTCAGTGCCAGTTTGCAGAGCTGAAGCCTCTTCCCCATGAACAGGTTCGATGACGAACTCCTTGCCGGCCGTTCTCCTGCGTATCTCCGGCTGTACGTCGAAGCCTCGCAGGACTCTGTCGACCACGTCCGCCAGGTCCCGGTATACGGCCAGGATGTCACGTTCGCGCAGTTCCACGAGGACATCAAATGTGGGAGCAGACTTGCGTTCGAGAACGCTCTTCTGCGTTCCACGGCGTTGCGCTTCTTCATCACCCAGCGTAACGGTCTGGATACCCCCGAGCAAGTCGATGAGGGTCGGGTTGGTGATGAGGTTGCCCAGATCGTTGCCATGCGCCGTTCCGATGAGTTCGACGCCGCGCTCAGCGATCGTCCGGCACGCCTGCGCCTCTTCGATGCGGCCGATCTCATCGATGACGATGACTTCCGGATTGTGGTTCTCCACGGCTTCAATCATGATGTCGTGCTGCTCCTTGTTGGATGGTACCTGCATGCGACGAGAAGACCCGACGCCTGGATGGGGAACGTCGCCATCTCCTCCGATCTCGTTGCTCGTGTCGACGATGATGACGCGCTTCTTCAAGGTGTCGCTGATGTATCGGGAAGCCTCACGCAGCAGAGTCGTCTTGCCAATGCCCGGTCTGCCGAGTATCAGGATGCTCGAACCTTTCTTGACGAGGTCTTCGATGATCTCGATCTTGCCGAACAGGGCCCGTCCGACCCGGCACGTCAGTCCAACCACGTCGTTGTGCCTGTTGCGGATGGCGGAAATGCGATGCAGCGTCCGTTCGATTCCTGCGCGGTTGTCGCGGTCGAATTCCCCAACCTTCCGGACGATCGAGTCGATATCCCCCTTCGTGACCCTGATTTCACTGAGGGAAGCAGCATCGAATTCGAACCGAGCTTCAGGGACCCGTCCAAGGTCCAACACGACCTCGACAAGCTCGTCGAATCGGTCCAACTGCTCGAGAGCTTCCCGCAGAGGTTCGGGGAGGATGCTCAGGAACGCTTGGGTATCGTAGTCGTGGGCTGCCACGTCAGTCCTCTCTGTAGAAGCGCTTCAGCAATGCGGTCGGTAACCCTCTCGTATTCGCCGAAGAGGCTGAACAGGTCAAGGTCGTCTGTATCGATAGCGATCAGGGGCGCGCGCAGAAACGAGCTTGCCCATGCATCATAGCGTTGGTTGAGCTTCCGAAGGTAGGAAGACGGGAGGATCTTCTCGAACGAACGCCCCCGAGACTGTATCCGTCGTGAGAGAGTTCTCGTGGACGCACGGAGATAGACGACGAGATCAGGTATCGGGAGGTTCTCCAACAGGTACTCGTACAGCTGCAGGTAGATCTCGTACTCCACATGAGAGAGCGCTGTACGGGCGAAGATCTCCGCATCCTCGTACAGGGTGCGGTCCACGATCTTGGCGTGGCTCAGGGCGCCGGCCTCCTTGAAGAGCTTCACTCGCTGCGTGAGAAAGAAGAGTTGAGACTGTATGCCCCATCGCTTGGGATCTTCATAGTAGAGCTTGAGGAAAGGGTTCTCCTTGACCGGCTCAGGAAGCAGGGTAAGCCCCCACGTGTCGGCCAGATGACGTGTCAGCGTGGACTTTCCCACGCCGATGTTTCCGGCGATGGCAAGGAACAGCGGGCGGTCGGTGCTGGCCGTCGCGGGCAGAGGCTCACTGCTCATGTATTCTTGAGTTGAGCGGGGTCGAATGTACCCTGCTCGAAAATACTCTGGTAGAACGATGCCCAGGAGACCTTCTTGTTGCTGGTCCGGGAGATTCGGCGCAGTTCGCGGAAGCGAGTTCGGAATATGAACCGGGCGAGAGAAATGCCAAAGTCGAATGTGGCGATCGACGAAAACGACGAGGCAAGATCGGGAGGCAACGGGACGCGTTCCTGGAGAAATGCGCTCGCATCATGATGGGTGAGCCTGTTCTGCAGGATCTCGATGTCGAGCGCCGCAGCCGCGTCCTCGATGAGAAGCTGCAGCATCGCAAGCAGACTGTTCTGCGGTGTCAGCATGCCGTCGAGGGTGGCAATGTTCTGCAGCTCGAACAGAGAAAGCGCAGTGATGAAAGTCTCTCGCTGAACGTGGAGTGCCAGACATGGGTCCCAGCTGCTGATTGCAGTCTGGACGTATGCTCTGCCAGGGAAGTAAGTCATCATCAGTGCGATCTCGGGTGAGAGCCAGCGACGGGAAGACGATATCGGACAGACCGTCTGCCGGCGGTCGAGTGAGGCGCCTCTCAGTGCGACGGCTTCCGGATTGTCATATGCTGGCCGAGGCGCAAGCTCATCTCCAAGCACCGGTACGGACTTGAGTCTGTAGCCGGGGAAGAACGAGTGAAGGCGCGGGAAATCCTTGCTCATCCACTGGTCGACCGCCGCTTGATCCAGGTGCCGTGAGAGAGAAGCCTGGAGAACGTCCCCCACGACCTCATCCGTGCTTCTGGAGGCATCCAGTTGAGCAGCTGTCTCACCCAATTGGCGCTTCAGCACCTCCGTCTCACGTTCGAGATGCTCCTGCGCTTCCTTGATGCTTGCCTCGTCGAGCGAAGGAAGCAGAATAGAGAGTACTGGATCCCGGGTGGAATCGCCAGTGCTGGTCGAGTGAGCCAACTGCGGCTCCAGCCTGCTCATGTACTGGCGTGCCCTGAGAATGCGCTCTGCAATAGCCTGCTTGTCATCGAAGCGACTGGCCCGGTCTTCTGCGAAGTGGAGGTACTGGTCGATGATGCGGGACTCCTCGAGAGCCAACTCCTGGTGAGACCCAGAACGCAGTTGGATGTGTTCTGCAGGCGCAGTCGGAGGTGTTGACAGCTCCTCGAGCCGGCGAGCGAGGGCCTTCCCGCGAACGTATGCCGGGATCTCTGTCATGTATAGAAGCTGGTAGAGGCCGCGGCGAGCATTGCGCAGTTGCCAGAGAGTGTCCCCGAAGTACCCGTCCCCGATCAGGACGGACAGACTGTCCATATAGGGACGCAGAACGAGCGCTGAGCGGTGCTCACTGCTGCCGAGCTTCCCCTGTTCGAGTCTGGCAAGCGCTTCACGCTTGTCGTCGAGGAACCGCTGCATCTGTGCAGTACTCGCGGCCGAGAAGTCCCCCAGATGATACAGGTAGCGATGTGTTCCTGCAGTCAGCGCATCCACGGGCAGGAAGTAGCTGGTTTCGTCCTGAATGTCCTGAAGGAGCTCGTTGTACTTGGTCAGTGCCGGCTCAGCCTGTGGGTTGTTCTGACGGGTGTCCGCTCGGGAGCGTCTACTGCGAGGGGGGCGGTTTGACTTCGGGCTGACGTTCCTGGGGTTCTCCGGGGCCGTCGAGCCAGCCGGAACATCTCTTCGTGGGCGTGTCACGAGACTGTGTCGACCTGCAGTGGTTCAAGTGAATCCGGGACCGGGATGCCAAACATGATGTTCCACCACCTCAAGAACTGTTTGTAGCGAGTATCACCGCTCACAAGACCGCTCGCCTTCCTGAGAAGCTGCATGCGATTTTCGAGGACGATCTGGAACTTCTTGTTTGCCAGAGCATCTTCTGCAAGTCTTGCGCCTGCTTGTTCGAACGTGAGCTGGCGTCCTGTCGGGTCGGTGTAGTTCCAGCCCCATGTGGCAAAATACTCGTGCAGTTCGTTTGACGACACTGCGGTATCCTTGTTCAGGTTCTCTTCATAGGCTTTGGACGTGGCCCAGAGCTGGATGTACGATCGCATGGCCGGAGACCGCAATCGCTCGGTCTCGGTAGTGTCGCCCGGCAAGACGTGGTCGGTCACGTAGGCTTCGACCGCAGCGTCGACGACCGACGGGCTCAGGGTGATTCCCAGTCGTCGAGCCTCGTCGGATTGAACGTGCATGACAATGAGCCGCTGTATGGCTTCCGTTTTCAACCCGGTTACGAGATACTGTGTTTTTGGGTCCGACGGGGCCGCGAGATCCACCCGTACCTTGTAGTGGTCGCTGGTTGCGTCAAAGGGAAGGTCGACAATCATCGCCTCGACATGTTCCTCAATAACGGGTCTGCCCTCGACAGAGAAGGCGACGTTGCGCGAACGTGCGACCGGGACAGCGACGACGACTGCGACGAGCGAGACCAGAAGAAGCGATACCACTGCGATGATGGTTGACCGGCGCGCCGAGGGGTGCGCCGGGACGAGAGGTCTTCTGGACGAATCAGTGTCGTCTTTCGCGAGCATGTCTACTGATCTGAGGGAGTGGTTGGCACGTCCGTTGCTGGAGGAGTCGTCGTTCCCTTGCCCGTGGCTTTGACGATCCACTGCCCAACTGCTCCCAGCGCCTTGCCGACACCACGGCCATACCATCGGGTGATGCGTGACCATTGTCCCTCACGCACGGGGAACTGTTCCTTGAGCTTGGTCACCAGGGTGGTCTTTGCAGCCGCCTTGCGCTCATCTTCGAGGGCGGTCTTGACTTTGTCATACGTAGCCTTGTCACTTAGACTTGCCTTCACGAGCGGCTTTCGGTCCAGAAGCTGGACGATCTCGTAGGAAGAACCGTTGACGAACGGCTTCGTGTACTGGCCGGTTTTCAGCGTTGCGAGGGCATCGAAGCGCGTCGCATCACCCACGCTGGAGAAGTAGTCGAGGATGCCCCCTGTCTTGGCGTCGGCATCTGTGGAGTACTTCGTAATGGCGGTCTTGAACGACAAGCCCTTCTGGAGTTCTGCATAGACCTTGTCTGCCAGCGTCTGGGCCGCCGCCGCCCCCGTTGTCTGATCTCCAGTTCCGAAGCCGAGGACGATGTGTGCCGCTTTCACCGTCTCAGCGGTGTCGTAGATCATGCTCACCGGTTCTTGTGCAATCTTGTGAATGACATGGAAGCCAAACTCTGTCTGGACGGGTCCGATGATATCGCCCGCTTTGGCTGCAAAGGCAGCAGTCTCAAATGCCGTGACCATCTGCCCCGTGGTGAAGAAGCCCAGTGACTCATAGCGAGAGTATCCCGCGGTCTTCTTGTTGAGGTCGGCCGCCTTCTCCTGCGCGTACTTGACGAAATCGAATGTGGCATTCTCACTCTTCTGTTTCACGACTTCATCATAGATGGCCTGAGCGGCCCGCTTCTTGTCGGCGATAGTCGAAGAGGAGTCGATGTCAGCGTCTACCATGATGAGAAGATGATCGGCGTTGACACGCCCCTGAGAGACGAAGTACGTCTTGACGTCCGCGTCCGAGACGGTGACCCCTGCGTTGACCTCGGCGGTTACTGCGTCAGCAAGCTGCTGCCGTTCGACATAGGGCTGAATCTGGGTGCGCAGCTTGGCTCTGAACTTGTCCATCGAGCCATACTGAGCTATGACGGCATCGTCAAATCCTTGAGTGTCTGTTCCAAACTGCGTTTTGGACTGTGTGACGGCAGTTTCGACTTCCGTGTCGAGAGCGGTCTTCAGCTTGGCCTCGTCGACCTTCAAGTTCTTGGAAGTGGCATATTGAATGAATAACTCCTCCTCGATCGATGTGTCAATGACGTTCTTGCGAACGGACTTGAGAGTGCTGGCATTCTCTGCAGCCGTCAGGTCCATTCCGTACTGGTTGTACATGTCTATGTAGTTCTGGACGCGCGCCGCGATGTCGGATTGGAGGACCTTGCCAGTACCGACCTGATATGCTATCGTTCCGGTGGCGCTCTTGACCGCAAACAGGGAGCCCCACGTGGCGAGCGCGACGACAAGTATGATGGCAACGACTCGCATGACAACGGGAAACCGGTCCTTGTGATGCATCCCCGGCTTCTCGACGAGCCCCGCCTTGCGTTCCTGTCTGATCCTGCTTTCTTTTCCCATCCTATCACTCCTCGGTCGCGTCTGCCTCTTTGGACAGACGACTCAGATAGTAATCATGAAACTATACCATGATTCCTCTCATCTGGAAGCGTTCCAGTCTTCTCGGCTGTATTTGCGGGCGACAATGGACGAAGCGCTGACGATCTCCTGAGGTGTAAGAGAATCCCGGACGAGGCTGATGCCTTCGGCACCTGAGAAGGCTCCAACGAGTGCGCCTGCCATTTCGCTGAAGGAGACGGCCCGATGCGCTTCGTCGCTGACGCTGGTCATCAGACGAGCGGAACGCCGTGCGGCATCGTGCGCGTTTGGCTGGGATGTTCGGATGACGGCAAAGAGTGTCTCCAAGTCGTTCTTGAGGACGATTGAGCCGTGCTGGAGGAAGCCATTCCGTGTTCGCATCTGTGCCGAGCCGACGACTTTCCTGTGACCGGCTACGATGTCGGTTGTCCCCGGTGCGGTGAAGCACGATGCGGACACGAAGCCTGTGGAGCCATGCGGGGACAGAGTGGCTGATACACCAACAGCCAGGAGGGCCGCGACAATCGGACCGCATATCCACTCGTACGACGCTGCCAGGCCGAGGGCGTAGAGGGGATCCGGCCGCGGGACAGACACCGAGTAGGTGACTTCCATGTCATGGAGCACTGCTCTTCCTCCTGTGGGGCGTCGAACCCAGGCAAGATGTCTCCTGTCCATCTCGGCGAAGTCCAGAGTCTCTGAAGCTCGCTGGGCAAATCCAAGAGATGCGGTCGCAGGCGTCCATCCATAGAGACGCAGGACCGGAACGCCCGACGCGCAGGCAGCGTCAAACAGTGCCTCGTCTGTGGCCATGTTCTCGTATGGAGTGCCGATGCCAGACATGATGCATCGCCAAGTTCTCATGCCAACATGCTATGGGCATGGACGCACGTGTCAAGGAAGACCAGAGTGAAGACGGGTCCAAGAGCCGCTCTCGTGTTGCATTTTGGCCCTGATGTCGTAGTATTAGTGGCACATGATGACCGCCGACTGGACACATGAGTACTTCGACGATACGTACAGGCGTCTTTTTCTGGATACGGTGGACCCGGCCAGAACGAAGCAACAGGTGCAACAGCTCCTGAGGCTCTGTACACTGCTTCCTGGAGCCGTCGTGCTTGACGTCGGATGCGGTTTGGGACGACACAGCATCGAGTTTGCGAGACTTGGCTTCAGGGTGACGGGCGTGGACATGAATGCAGAGTACATTGCTGTGTGTCGCGAACGTACTGCTCAGCTGGGATTGAAGGCCGAGTTCCAGACGGTGGACAGTCGAGTCATGAAGCTGGACGTGAGGGCAGATCTGACCATTTCTCTGTGGAGCTCATTCGGCTACTACGGCGAGGTCGGCGACCGGCAGATACTTGAGAGGGTTGCCGAGCACACGAGGCAAGGCGGACGCGTGGTCCTCGACGTTGAGAACCGTGACTACATCGTGAAGCACTTTGTGCCCGAAGAGTGGCACGAGCATGAGCAGGGGCTTGTCTTCGAGAAGCGTCGATTCGACGCGACGGAAGGCACCGTCTCCACGAGACGCGTCGTTCTGAGCGGGGGCGAGCGGCATGAGTACCATCGGGTGCTGCGTATGTATACTGTGACTGAGCTGACGGCGCTGCTTGAAGCAGCAGGGCTGCAGCCCCAACGCTGGTGTGGCGACTATGACGGATCACGGTTTGGGCTCGAGTCCAAGCGCATGATTGCTATTGCTGAGAGGTGACATGGTTTTCCTGCAGAGGTTTTTTGCTGACCTGTTCGTGAATCTTACGCCAGCACGAGGCATCTCCATCGTTATCGACGTCGCCCTGACATCCCTTCTCTTCTACGCCATCCTGAGACTCATCTCGAACACGAGAGCGCTGCAGCTGGCCCAGGGTCTCGTGATCTACTATCTGCTCGTATTCGGCGTGGAGTGGCTCAGTCTTAAGGCCGGACTGCTTGCTCTGAACAGCGTGTTCAGCTGGTTGCGCAGTTTTTCGACCACGTTCCTCCCGCTGCTCCTGGTCATGGTCTTTCAGCCTGAACTGCGGCGGATGCTTGGTCGACTAGGCAGCAGCAAGCTGGTATCGTCGGACACGCGCACTCAGTTCATGGACGCTCACGACTGGGAAGAGTCCGTCGACGAGGTTGTGAAGAGCGTCAAGTACCTCTCGATGAACCGGATCGGGGCACTCATCTGCATGCAGAGACAGACGGGTCTCGAAGACTACGTCGAGACGGGAGTCCGGCTTGACGCTCTGGTGAGAGCCGAGACGGTGTCCACGCTCTTCTACCCCAACAGCGCGCTCCATGATGGCGGCGTCATCGTGGCCGGCAATCGAATCGTCGCAGCAAGGTGTTTGTTTCCGCTGACGGCAAGTGCCGACCTGGAGCGAGGACTTGGAACCAGGCACCGCGCGGCCATCGGCATCACGGAGGAGACTGACGCCATCGTCGTCGTCGTGTCTGAGCAGACGGGCGTCATCTCTCTGGCAGTGCGCGGCAAACTGACGCGCTATCTGAGCCCACTTGAGCTCAGAGGAATGCTGCTGGTCATGACGAAGCCGATAGCCAGCGAGCACAGGTTCAGCCTGGCCGGATTGTTTCATAGGCGGAAGGCGAACGGACAACAGGGAGGTGGAGATGGCCAAGCGTAATATCGGTGCCATGCTGTTCAACTCCAAGATTGTCTCCGTGCTCTTGGCCGTCCTGCTCTGGGTCTACGTTATCGGGATCAGAGGTCCTGACACGACGAAGTCCGTCGAGGCACAGTTGATGGCCGTGAACGTCCCTCAGGGGTACGTCCTGGCAGAGGCGCTCCCCACGGTGACGGTGACCCTGGCTGGTCCCATGAATACGCTGTGGAACGTCACGAGTGGGTACGTGACGCCTACTGTCGACTTTCGGGGAAGAACTGAGGGGTCCTTCATTGCGTCGGTTCAGGCTCAGGTCGTCGGACTTACTGGCGTGACAGTCGAGGATGTCGATCCCAAGGAAGTCAACGTGCAGCTCGAGCGTGTCGAGACGATCAGCGTCCCCGTCCATGCGGAGGTGAGCGGAACGTTGCCGCCGAGCCTGGTTCTTGGGACCCTGCGCGTCGAGCCGGAATCCATTGAGGTGTCGGGCCCCGGATCGCTGGTGAGTCAAGTGAAGGAAGCAGCGCTGGCCGTGGCATTGGACAAGCTGGGGACCGCCGTAGGCGGCAATCTCACGGTCGCCGGCGACGTCGTCGCATATGATGTCCGGGGGAATGTCGTTCTCGGGGTGCTCTTGTCTCCGCGGTCGGCAGTTGCCATTCTGCCGATTCTTGACACTGCGACCTTGAAGACCGTGCCTGTCATTCCCAGTGTCATTGGGCATCCGATGAGCGGGTACGTCGTTGCCAGCGGCTCCTGCACCCCGGCAGTCGTCATGGTTACGGGCACTGCAGCGGTGCTGAGCCAGGTTCAGGCGATTTCGACGATTGCGCTGGATATCTCAGGCGAGTCGGGCATGATCACGAAGCCGGTCGACCTGATCCTTCCGCCGGGAGTGTCGCTGGTGGCTGGCAGCAAGGCCGTGTCGGTCCGCGTCGTCATTGAGCAGGTCGTCGTGCTTGCGATCCCGGATGTGCCGATCGAGGTTCGAGGAGCAGGATTGGGGTGGAGGGTGTCTCTTGGCAGGACGTCTGCGTCGGTCCTCATCAGCGGGACGACATCCGCCATCACCGCCCTCGGGTCCTCGCAGATCAAGGCGTATGTCGACGTCAGCCAGCCTCCGCTCGCCGACGGCAGCTACGCGGTTTCAGTAGGTGGGTTGATACAGGGCGTTGTCTCTGCAACGGTGACGCCGTCTTCGGTTGTTGTCGACGTGCAGAAGGGGCCGTAGCCGACGCGTGGCGGCTGTGATGACCCCAGCCTGGCGCACAAGGGACACCAACGCTGGCGGCACGGTACCCCGGCCGTGAGTGTGTCGCAGCCGGCAGGGTTCTTTGCGCTGTTCAAGCCGGGGGGCCTCAGTAGTGCTGGTGCCCTCCGAGTCGTGAAGGGGATTCTGGGTGCGGACAAGGCCGGCTTTCTCGGGACATTGGACGTCCCGGCCATGGGAGTGCTTCCTATCGCCCTCGGGTCTGCAACGAAGCTGATCTCCTTCCTCCCGCCGAGCGAGAAAGAGTATGTCGGCGAACTCGTTCTGGGGATCACGACGATCACCGACGACATGGAAGGGGAAGTCATCGAGCGAAGGGGTGCCACCGGTCTCGAGGATGCAGCCGTGAAGAGAGCCATAGAAGGCGTGACGGCACAGACGGAACAGGTTCCCCCGCACGTTTCGGCCAAACAGCAGGACGGTGTGCGAGGATACAGGGCAATGCGAGGCCAGGGGCGCCTCATTGATTTTGCCCCGGTCCCTGTGACAGTGCGGCGATTGACTGTTCTCCAGGAGCGGCAGGATGCCGACCTTCGTCGTATCGTGGTTCGCATGACCGTGACGCCGGGCTTCTACGTGAGAGGGTTCTGCCGGGACGTTGGAGCTGTCCTCGGGTGTGGGGCATGTATGGGGAGACTCCTGCGTACGCGGGCTCACGGGTTTGCCATTGGCGATTCATTGTCACTCCCAACGCTGCGGCGCAGGGTACAGGACGGAAACCTGTCGTTTCTGACGTGGGGCGAGACGGAAGCAGGTCTTCTGGCGACACTGCCACACGTTGTTCTTGACGACGTCCGATGGAGGGCATTTGGCCACGGGTTGCCAGTGGACTGCGACATCGAGACGGATGCCACCGCCTTGGTGCAGCGTCCCGATCGCAGCGTGGGTGGCGTGGCGGCCGTCAGAGCTGGGAAGGCGTGGCCTGTGAAGGTGTTTGGCGCGTGAGCAGCGTCTATCTCTCGTCTTCCGAGTTTCCAGGGATCGCCTCTGCGGTGGCCGTAGGGGCATTCGATGGGTTCCATGTCGGTCATCAGCGGATTGTGCGGGAGCTGGTCGATTGCGGCCACAGGGCCTCTCTTGCAACGGTCATCTATACGTTCCGGCGAAATCCAAAACTGACGACTCGGGGCATTCAGGGGCTGCTGACCACGAACAGCGAGCGCGTGGAGTACGCGGGGAAAAACGGCGTTGAGTTTATCGTCCTCGAGGACTTCTCGGCTCGTTTTCAGGGGCTGTCTGCCGATGCTTTTGTCAGCGAGATCCTGGTCGGCCGCCTCAATGCGCGGGTTGTTGTCGTAGGCCGCGACTTCCACTTTGGCAAGGGCCGCGCCGGCGACGCTGAGTCCATGGCGCGCATTCTCGACAGCATGGGGCGCAGACTCGTCGTAGTTGCTCCCGTCTTGGTCGACGGAGAACCGTGCTCCAGTTCCGCGGTCCGGGCGGCTATTGTGGACGGTAATGTGGAACGCGCAGCGAGACTCCTCGGGCACTGCTACTCCGTTGAGGGAGTCATCGTCACTGGAAACCAGATGGGAGGACGGCTTGGCTACCCAACGGCAAACGTCGAGGTTCCTGACCCTGTGAAGCTGTTGCCTGGCAACGGTGTCTATGCGGTTCGAGCCCTCGTGGACGGGGCGGTTGCGAATGGGGTGTGCAATATCGGCGTTCGTCCGACCATTGTTGCCGCATCGAGGCGCACTGTCGAAGTGCATCTGCTCGACTTTGACCGGCAAGTATACGGGCACCTGGTGTCGGTAAGGTTCGTGGCGCGTCTTCGCGACGAGGCCCGTTTTGCCTCGCCGGCCGCACTCGCCAAGCAAATCTCACGCGACGTGGTCAGGGCGCGCGTCATCCTGGGACCGGTGAGCGACTGCCAGGGATGACAAAGTGAAGTTGTGGGCCGACCGGTTTCCCTTTACTTGTCCTCTGTTTCTGGTACAATTCTAGTACATTTATCCCGCACTCGGTCCCTCGTTCCGGCTGGACGTGAGACTGGGTCCTGGGACACCTTGGAGGTACACCATGCTTACAGCCGAACAGAAGTCGAAGATTATCGGTGAGTTCAAGCTCAGTGAAGATGATACGGGCTCGTTTGAGGTTCAGGTCGCAATGTTGTCGAAGCGCATTCTAGCGCTTACAGAGCACCTGCAGGGCCATCGGAAGGATTTCAGTTCAAAGCGCGGCCTCTACAAGCTGGTCGGAGAACGCCGGAGACTTCTCAGCAGTCTGAGACGCGTCGACGAGGAGCGTTACGCTTCATTGATCAAACGGCTGGGAATCCGAAAGTAGGAGCCAATGTTGCAAAGTGATGAGATGAAGACCGTTCGCGGTAGTATCGCAGGAAAGCCTGTCACATACGAGACTGGACGGCTGGCCAAGCAGGCCGGCGGAGCTGTTCTTGCGACCATGGGGGGCACTGTCGTGCTCGCCGCAGTCACGGTCAGCAACAGCACCAAGGAAGGGCTCGATTTCTTCCCCCTGACTGTCGACTATTTTGAGAAGATGTATGCGGCCGGGAAGATCCCGGGCGGATTCTACAAGAGAGAAGGACGTCCAAGCGAGCGCGAAATCCTTCGTTCGCGGCTCATCGACCGGTCAATCCGGCCTCTGTTCCCCAAGCACTTCCGTCGGGAAGTGCAGGTTATTGTCTATGTGCTGTCTGCCGATGGAGAGAATTCGCCTGACGTGCTGGCGATCAACGCGGTGTCGGCTGCGCTTCTTATCAGCAACGCCCCGTTCGTTGAGGCAGTCGCTGCGGTAAGGGTCGGCAAGATCAATGGCGAACTTGTCTTCAACCCTTCGTCTGCCGTGATCGACGAGAGTGTGCTGGATCTTATCGTGTCTGGTACGACCAATGGTATTCTCATGGTCGAATCTGGAGCTCGCGAGATCAGTGAAGCTGAGATGGTTGAGGCCCTGGTTTTGGCACAGGAACCGATCAAGGAGACGTGCCGCATGGAGGAAGAGCTTCGCGTCCAGGCTGGCAAGGAGAAGATCGTCGTTCCTGAACTGAAGCTTGACGCAGCCATTCAAAGCGAAGCTCGTTCCATGATCGAGGAGCGTCTTCCTTTGGTACTCAAGGACAAGGAGAAGCTGAAGAAGGAGAAGATCCTCGACGAGTTCAAGGGGGAACTCGCCACCGAACTCGTGGCGAAGTACCCCGAAAGCGGGTTGGCCATCGGCGAGGTTCTTGACGCAGAGATCAAGCACTTCATCCGACATCGTGTGGTGACTGAAGGCGTGCGCATCGATGGTCGCACTCCCGAAGAGATTCGCCCGATCGGAGTCGATGTCGGCGTTCTTCCGATGAGTCATGGCTCGGGATTGTTCTCCCGGGGGCAGACTCAGGTCCTTTCGATTGTCACCCTCGGAGGCAAGAAAGAGGGTCAGCTGGTCGAAAGCCTCGAAGAAGAGATGACCAAGCACTACATGCACTACTACAACTTCCCTCCCTTCTCGGTGGGTGAGACCCGCCCCATGCGTGGACCCGGACGTCGTGAGATTGGCCATGGCGCATTGGGAGAGAGAGCACTCCTGCCCGTCATTCCGGATGAGAGCGAGTTCCCATATTCGATTCGCGTCGTCTCCGAGGTGCTGGAGTCCAACGGTTCGACGTCGCAGGCTTCCATTTGTGGCAGTACCCTGGCACTGATGGACGCGGGAGTACCGATCACGGCGCCGGTCGCCGGCATCGCGATGGGACTCATGAAGGAAGGTGCCAAGAGTGTTATCCTGACCGACATCCAGGGAGCCGAGGACGCCAATGGCGACATGGACTTCAAGGTCGCCGGCACGGCAAGAGGCATCACGGCATTGCAGATGGACATCAAGATTCACGGTGTCGACAGCGACTTGCTATCCGCAGCATTGGATCATGCCCGCACCGCACGTCTCTTCATTCTGGACAAGATGCTGTCAGTTCTTCCCGCCCCTCGCGGCGAAGTCAATCCGTTGGCTCCGCGCATCTTCACGATGCACATTCCCGGAGACAAGATCGGCGCCCTTATCGGCCCCGGAGGTAAGGTCATCAAGAAGATCATTGCCGATACCGGCTGCGACATCGACATCGAGGATGACGGCTCAGTGTTTGTGACCGCACCTGACGGAGCGAAGGGTCAGATCGCCATGGATGCGATCAACGCGATTACCGAGGACATCGTCGTGGGCAAGGTCTACATGGGCAAAGTCACCGAGTTGCGCGACTTTGGCGCTTTCGTGGAGATAGCCCCCGGGAAGTCCGGTCTGCTGCATGTGTCACAGATATCCGACACGTATGTCAAGGACATCCATTCCGTGCTCAAGGTCGGCGAACAGATTCTGGTCAAGACCCTGCCCCTCAAGGACGATGGCAAGATCTCACTGACCCGCAAGGGCCTGACTGGCGGAAATGCTGACAAGACTTCTCCTGAGTCCCACGATGACCACCACCATGGTGATCAGTAGCGGAGAGCGCAAACCGGAAGTCATAACACTCAGCAACGGCATCCGCGTCGTTTTTGACGTCGACAAAGGGCACCCGACCGCAGCGGTCGGGGCCCTTGTTGCTAGTGGCTCCCGGTTTGAGGATGACCGCACGCATGGATTGAGTCATTTCATGGAGCACATCCTGTTCAAAGGCACGGAGCATCGAACCTCGCTGGAGATTTCGTCAGCGATCGAGAATGTGGGCGGCGAACTGAATGCGTTCACCGACACCCAGTACACCATGTTCTACATGCGCGTCCCGGCAGCTCACATGCCTCTCGCGCTCGACGTGCTGTCGGACATCCTTCTGCACCCCTCGTTTGACCCGGCAGCCATCGAACTTGAACGCAGAGTCATCGAACAGGAAATCTATTCGTTTGAGGACAGTCCCGACGACGTGGTTACGGACGAGCTTCTCAAGGGGGTCTATGGAAGCGACCCCGTTGCGTCGAATCCGCTGGGAACCCTGGAATCAGTGCGTTCCTTCAGACGGAGTGACTTCGTTGACTACTTCCAGAAGCACTTTGCTGCCCCCGACATCGTTCTCTCACTTGCGGGAGACATCGACGTCGGCGCGTCGGCGCGTTTCCTCGAGGATTCTTTTGGGGGGCTCGCAAAGGGGCCGGGCAGGGTCGAGTGGGGAATCCCCACCCGGGCCGCCGTCCGCAGAGAGACGGAGCGGCCGACGGAACAGGTCTATCTGGCGATGGCACTGCCTGGCTTCGCTCAGTATTCGAAGCATGGGTCGATTCTGAATCTCGTGTCCACCATCTTCGGTGGCAATATGTCGAGTCGGCTGTTTCAGAGAGCCCGCGAGAAGGAAGCTCTTGTCTACAGCATTGGCTCGTTTCCCGTCGCCTTCAGCAATACCGGACTGCTGGGCGTTTCGGCCGAGAGTTCCCCCGAAAACGCTTCGCGTGTCCAGCAGGTCATCCAAGAGGAGATCGAGAACATGCGGCACGACAAGATCAGTATGGCCGAGCTTCAGCATGCCAAGGAGACTGTTCTCGGGGGATTCCTGCTCTCGCTGGAGTCCTTCTTCCGTCGCATGCACCGCAATGCGTCCGAGCTCTACATGAGAGACCGGATACGGACCGTCGCGGAAGTCGCCGAACAGGTCAACTCGATTACGCTGGGTGAAGCATTGAATGTCATCGATGACGTATTTGACATCTCCCAGCTGGCGGTCTCGATTGTCCATGGACCCGACAAGCATTGAGTGGCGCGTAGGGGTCCACAGGCTGTCTTCTCGTGCGGGACAGCTGACGCAGGCAACATCAGGGTCGTCCGGCTACGACCTTGCAAGTGCAGAAGACGGGAAGCTGACCATTCTGCCCGGCGCCGTCGCTCTGGTGCGGACGGGGTTGGCGCTGGAGTTGCCTCTTGGCCTCGAGGGACAGGTTCGCAGTCGTTCCGGCCTGGCAGCCAGAAGCAGAACGACTGCGAACCTG